>Ga0315907_10005972_pt1 | contig 13056 bp, 9 predicted proteins | sample LakEriMetagenome_3_FD_203525 | JGI IMG/M metagenome (GOLD analysis project Ga0315907, IMG submission 203525) | Freshwater fungal communities from buoy surface, Lake Erie, Ohio, United States - Buoy 12 MA123 | ecosystem: Environmental > Aquatic > Freshwater > Lake > Lake biofilm | place: USA...
AAGCATCCCCTCACTGACCTGGGATTGGCTCAGTTCCTGGAAGATGCCAAGAAGATGTAATTGATTTAGAGGTTCCACCAATAATTGAACTTCAATACCAGTGCCCTGTTTTTTACGTTGAAGGGAGCAGGGAAGTAATTGTCTGTATAAACGATGAAGAGATCGGATGCAGGTTTATACCTCCATTGAAATCTCGTATTCACATTGATATTCTTCTGTTGGTTGTTGTATTGCAAAAATGTTGTGAAGAAGAGCGTATTGGTAAACGTAACATCGATCCTGGGTCCCACCAACCAGAAAGTGGTTTTGTTCCAGGGAGCGATCATGGAGATATGGTTATAACTCGCACTTACGGCGGCACTTACATAAGGTTGAAAACGATACCCCAGGTCAGCACTTAAAAAAGTTCTGTTGCCATTCTGGTAGTATCCTCCAAAACGGGTTGAAAATCCATAAGTCAAAAGTTGCTGGGGCTTGGATACATATTGTGTACCGATTGCATTCCATTGGTGTTTGCTTCCTTTGGGTAGATTTCCTTTTTTGATATTGGTAGGGTCAAAGTCTTGCAGCAGCTCAACATAATCATTGGAAACCCATTGGGTGAAAACAGATTGATCCCTTAAAGCAAGGTTATAGGCTAGGTAAGTGGTGTTTTCTGTAAAACTAAACTGGCTGTTGAAGAAATTAAAGGATTCCAGTTTGATGGAATGACTGGCGATCTTTGGATTTTTGACAAAGAAGAATCTGGTTATCCCGGGGGATAGCCTGAAATAATCTTTTCTGGGAACATAGCCCACATCTGCCATGAATTGTCGACCCACGTATTCCTGTTGCCAGGTTATCAACCAGTACTTGCTGCTGTATTGGATATTGGCTGCATGAACCCAATCTTCCTTGCTGATGTTTTTGGAAAATGACTTTAGGAAAGTCGCCTTGCCCGTCCAATGATTGTTGGATGATGCAAGGTTATATTCAAGTCCAATATTTCTATTGAACGGATTGGTAAAATAGGAAGGATCTTTCTCATCAGGCTTTAAGATCTGATCTCGGTTGACAAACAGGAAACTGATATTACTCCTGGCAAAAACCTTTCTTTGCAAGGCAAATACTGTATAGTTCTGAGAAGCGGTTAATTTGGTTTGATCTCTTTCAGTCTGCATGTTCATAAAACCCAGGCGCCAGTCCTTGTTCAGTTTCCCACTCAACCTTGCACCAAATTGTATGGGTGCATTGAGGCCTATCCTTCGGGAAAAGAAAGGCCTTATGGAGGAATATCCAAAGTTGTTGAACTGGTCTCCATTCTCAATGAAGAATTGTCTCCTTTCTGGAAAGAACAATTCAAATCGGTCAAGATTGGTAACTTGTCGGTCGACCTCTACCTGAGAGAAATCGGGATTGAGGGTAAGGTCAAGGTTCAAGGATGAGGTTACTGCAACTTTTGCATCGATCCCTACTTTGTTTCGAAAATCCGTTTTTGTTCCGGCTTCAAAGTTTTTGCTTCCACCCGCAAGCACAAAAGGGATAACCGAAATGTTCGTGCCTGCTTCAGGTGGAGGTTGATCCCATATCAATTGTCCTGTATAAGCCAGTGAGGCTGTAGGAAACTGTCGGGGAACAGGAGCCCAGCTGGATTTTTCTGCTTTTGTGATATCCAGCCTGCTGAATTGTATACCCCAGGTGGTGATGCCATTTTTGTATCTTATGGTCTTGAAAGGTATGGCTGCCTCCCAGACCCACTTGTCTTCATATGAATTTACTGCAGAAGTCCATTTGTTGTCCCAGTTCAGGTCTGCCTTGCCGCCATCCACCAAAAGTCCGTCCCATTGGGCACCAGCAGCATTGGAGCCAAAGGTAAATCCATTGGTTTGGTCGTTAAAGGGGTCCATGAACAGAAGGAAGTTATCATTCTTGCCAAAATTGAAGTCCCTCTTGAGCGATTCCACCATGTATTGCTGCCCTTTTTCGATATAGTTGATGGTAACGATGTATAGATTTTGGGCATCATATGCCATCTTTACTTCGGTCCTGACTTTGGCCTTGCTGGTATCCATCGGCAGTACCATGTGAAAATCACTGGCTGTTTGACAATCATTCCAGGCCTGATCAAGGTTTCCGTCAATTTGAATCTGTCCTGTTGACTTTTTGATAAAATACTGGTAAGATGTATTCTTTCTTTGTGCCATTACAGGCATACAAAGGCCAAGTAGCAAAAGCAATGCAAGGGTTCTAGAATATTTCAATACAGAGGGTTGATGCCATTTATGCCACAGCTTGCTTTACCAGACCAGCTGCTTCGCTGAGGAGGATGGCACTCTGGACTTTTAGTCCGCTTTCATCTATCAGCTTTTTGGCTTCAACGGCATTGGTTCCTTGAAGACGTACAATAATGGGAATGTTGATATTCCCGAGATTTTTGTAGGCTTCGATAACACCTGATGCCACCCTGTCGCAACGTACAATTCCACCAAAGATGTTGATGAGAATGGCCTTCACATTGGGGTCCTGCATGATGATCTTGAATCCGGCTTCAACAGTTTGTGCATTGGCAGTTCCTCCCACATCCAGGAAGTTGGCAGGTTCACCACCGCTTAACTTGATCATGTCCATGGTTGCCATGGCCAGTCCGGCACCATTTACCATACAACCCACATTGCCATCCAATTTTACAAAATTGAGGTTGTATTTGCCGGCTTCCACTTCAGTTGGATCTTCCTCTGTGAGATCACGCATGGCTGCGAGGTCTGGGTGTCTGCCCAGGGAATTTTCATCGATGCCCATTTTACAATCAACTGCGATGATCTTGTCATCAGCAGCCTTGAACAATGGATTGATCTCCAACATGGAACAGTCCAATCCTACATATGCATTGTAAAGGTTGGTAACAAACTTGACCATGTTTTTGAATGCGTCTCCACTCAGGCCTAAATTGAAAGCAATTTTTCTGGCCTGGAAGGGAAGGAGTCCACCTGAAGGATGAACCGCTTCTTTGAATATTTTCTCTGGTGTATCATGTGCCACATCTTCTATGTTCATGCCCCCTTCAGTACTGTACATGATTACATTTTGGCCGGATGCCCTGTCTAATAGAATAGAGAGATAAAATTCTTTCCTTTCAGAGGGGCCATCATAGTACATGTCTTGTGCAACCAGAATCTTGCTTACCAATTTTCCAGAGGGGCCGGTTTGGATGGTCACCAGGGTACCACCCAGAATTTTTTCGGCAAACTCCTTGATATCTTCCAAGCTCTTGCCCACTTTCACACCGTTGATGCCTGTTTCTTTCACCTGTCCCTTTCCACGGCCACCGGCATGGATCTGTGCCTTGACAACAGCAAATTTGCTTCCGCTTTTTTCTTTGATCTGTTCATAGGCGGCAACAGCCTCATCAACAGTGCTGCAAGCGATTCCTTCCTGTACCGGTACATTGTATTTTTTCAGCAGGTCTTTGGCTTGATATTCGTGGAGGTTCATCTTGAAAAATATTTGTGCAAATATAGGACAGGCGGCTCAATTAGGGAATGTGGAAAATAAAAAAGGCGACCTAAAAGTCGCCTTTTTTTGAAGTCAAGTCAAAGGAGTTATTTTCCTTGGTTTTCAGGCCTTAGGCTGCGTACGGTTTTACCGGCTTGCCACATCTCACTTTCCCTGAGTTCCTTGAGTTCTGCTTCCAATTTCTCACGATAATCAGGCTGAGAGTTGCTGTCGATGCTGCGTTGGCTTTCTTTGCCTGCTGCAACTGAATCATACAGTTCATTGAAAACAGGAGCCGTTGCATCCCTGAATTTCTTCCACCAGTCAAGGGCACCCCGCTGTGCTGTAGTAGAGCAATTGGCATACATCCAATCCATTCCATTTTCTGCTACCAGTGGCATCAATGATTGTGTCAATTCTTCAACCGTTTCATTGAAGGCTTCGGAAGGGGAGTGTCCTCTGTCTCTCAGTACCTGGTATTGAGCGGCAAAGATACCCTGGATGGCTCCCATCAGTGTTCCTCTTTCGCCCGTCAGATCACTAAATACTTCTTTTTTGAAATCTGTTTCAAACAGGTATCCGCTTCCAATGGCAATACCTAGTGCAACGACTCTTTCATAAGCCCTTCCTGTTGCATCATGGAATATGGCATAGCTGGAATTCAATCCTCTTCCCTGAAGGAACATTCTTCTCAAAGAAGTACCTGATCCTTTGGGGGCCACCAAGAAAACATCAACATCGGCAGGAGGAATGATGCCTGTTTGGTGGTTATAGGTTATACCAAATCCATGAGAGAAATAAAGTGCCTTACCGGGGGTGAGGTGTTTTTTGACTGTTGGCCACATTGCTATTTGTGCTGCATCTGAAAGCAGGTAGCAAATGATGGTTCCCTTTTCCAGTGCTTCTTCAATCTCAAAAAGGCTCTCTCCGGGTACAAATCCATCGGAAACAGCTTTGTCCCATGATTTTGAATTTTTTCTTTGTCCCACAATCACATTCACACCATTTTCTTTTTGGTTGAGCGCCTGACCAGGACCCTGAACTCCATAACCGATCACGGCTACGACTTCATTTTTCAATACTTCCTGTGCTTTTGCCAGTGGAAATTCTTCTCTTGTCACCACATTTTCTTCTACACCGCCGAAATTTAATTTTGCCATAGTTGTTTTGTTTTGTTGGTTTTGTATATCAAAAAAATTAGAAATTGTCAACTTCAAAAGGATCTGCTTCTGTTGTGATGGACGGGATTCCAGTATCAGGAGCTCCTTTTTCAAATTCAATGAGTTTTTCATGAAACCCTTTGCTGTCTTTGATGATGGCCACCCTGGCACTTCTTACAAACTCGATCAGGCCGTAGGGTTGCAATACTTCGATCAATCGGTTGGTCTCTTCTCTTTGTCCGGTTGTTTCAAAAATGGTATAGTCTGATCTGATGGCCACCACACGGGCACCAAATTCTCTTAAAAGCCTTTCCACCTTGACCTTCTCTGCAATGATGTCTGTTGGCACTTTGTACAAAGCCATTTCCTGCCAAACAATGTCTTCGTTGGTATGAAAGTACGCTTTCAGTACATCCACTTGCTTCTCTATCTGGCGGACTACCTTTCTCACGGCATCCTCTGTGTCGATGATGACAATATTGAAACGGTGGATACCCTCAATTTCAGAAGGAGATGTGTTTAAGCTCTCAATGTTGATCTTCCTTCTGGAAAAGATGATGGCAATTCTGTTCAACAGGCCTACCTGATTTTCTGTATAGATGGTGAGGTTGTATTCTTGTTTCATGATATATTATTTTAAACGAATCTCCCCAACTCCACACCCTTGCGGTACCATGGGGAATACATTGTTCTCTTTGCCTACCATCACTTCCAAGAGATAAGCCCCTTTGTGGTTTAACATGTTTGTCAGGGCATCTTTGAGTTCCTCTCTTTTGGAAATAGAATTACCCTCGATCCTGTAGCCTTTGGCAACAGTTACATAATCGGGACTTTCGATATCCACAAAGGAGTATCTCTTTTCATGGAAAAGCTGTTGCCATTGCCTTACCATTCCGAGGAAGCGATTGTTCAGGATCAGGATTTTGACATTGATTCCATATTGCATGATGGTGCCCAATTCCTGGATGGTCATCTGCACACCGCCATCACCAATGATGGCAACAACCTGTCTGTCTTTTGCGCCATATTTTGCCCCCATCGCAGCAGGTAAGGCAAAGCCCATGGTGCCCAATCCGCCTGAGGTTACATTGCTCTTGCTTTTGTTGAATTTTGCATACCTGCATGCTACCATCTGGTGCTGTCCCACATCCGTAACAATGATCGCTTCTCCTTTTGTGATCTGGTTCAATTGTTCGATCACTTCACCCATGGTCATGACTTCATTGGTGGGATGAAGTTCTTCGTTGATGACAGCTTCCTCTTCCATCTTCATGCATTCATGGAATCGATTGATCCAGGCAGCATGATTTTTTTTCTCAATAAGGGAAGTCAATAGGGGTAAGGTTTCTTTGCAATCTCCCCACACCGGTACGGTTGTCTTCACGTTCTTGTCTATTTCGGATGGATCAATATCCAAGTGCACCACTTTTGCCTGTTTGGCATAACGATCCAGTCTGCCCGTCACCCTGTCGTCAAAACGCATGCCCACGGCGATCAATACATCGCATTCATTGGTCAAAACATTGGGGCCATAATTGCCGTGCATTCCCAACATGCCAACATTTTGGGGATGGTCGGTTGGTAAGGCGCTCAGACCGAGGATGGTCCATGCGGCAGGCGCACCGGATTTTTCTATGAACGCCTTGAACTCTTCTTCGGCCTTGCCCAATATGACACCCTGTCCAAATATAACAAGGGGTCGTTCTGCAGTATTGATCAAAGCAGCTGCTTCTTTGACATATTCCTCCCGCACAATCGGTTTGGGTCGATAGCTTCTGATATGATGACATTTTTCATATCCCTTGTATTCAAACTTTTGCAATTGAGCATTCTTCGTGATGTCGATCAAAACCGGACCGGGCCTTCCGCTGCCTGCGATATAAAAAGCCTTTGCCATGACGGCAGGGATCTCATTTGCATCCGTCACCTGGTAGTTCCATTTGGTCACTGGGGTGGTGATATTGATGACATCTGTCTCCTGAAAAGCATCCGTTCCCAAGAGGTGTGCAAATACTTGCCCGGTTATACAAACAAGTGGAGTTGAATCTATCAGAGCATCTGCAAGACCTGTTACCAGATTGGTGGCACCGGGACCGCTCGTTGCAAATACCACACCTGTTCTGCCGGATGTACGGGCATATCCCTGGCCTGCATGGATTCCTCCCTGTTCATGTCTCACGAGGATATGCTCTAGTTTATCATGATAGTCATACAAAGCATCATAAATGGGCATGATGGCGCCGCCGGGGTATCCAAAAATGGTATCAACGCCCTCAGCAATACAAGCATTTAGCAATGCTTGTGCACCCGACAGTTCTTCTGTTTGAACTTCATTCTGATTTTTATTGCCATCAATTTTTGATTGTTTATCACTTATTGTATTCATACAAATAAATTATTTGTTCATGTTGTTGCTTTCTGGTAATACATCTGTTACGCACCCCTGAGCTGCTGTTGTTGTTCGTTGTGCAAACTTGAAAAGCAATCCTTTTTTTGCATTCAGTGGAGGTTTCTTCCATGCTGCTCTTCGTTTTGCAATTTCTTCATCACTAACCTTAAGTGTAATTGTTCTTTCTTTAACAGCTAATTCAATTACATCATCATCCTTCACCATTGCAATCAAACCACCATCATAGGCTTCAGGGGTGATATGACCCACCACAAATCCATGTGTGCCCCCGCTGAAACGTCCATCGGTTATCAATGCAACAGATTTCCCCAACCCTGCACCAATAATTGCTGATGTTGGCTTCAGCATTTCAGGCATGCCTGGACCACCCCTTGGACCTACATATCGAATTACCACAACATCTCCAGCCTTTACTCTGCCGTTTTGAATACCTGCAATTAATTCTTGTTCTCCATCAAAGACACGGGCAGGGCCTTCAAAAAACTCTCCTTCTTTTCCACTGATTTTTGCAACACTACCTTTTTCCGCAAGATTTCCATATAAAATCTGAAGATGCCCTGTTGTTTTGATAGGTTGTTGCAACGGGTGAATGACTTTCTGATTTTCAAATTCAAGGTCGGGGACATCTGCTAAATTTTCCGCTACAGTTTTGCCCGTCACAGTTAAACAATCACCATGAATGAATCCATGTTTTAATAAATACTTCATCACAGCAGGTATACCGCCTATTTTGTGTACATCCTCCATTAGATATTTTCCGCTGGGTTTTAAGTCGGCAATTACCGGTACCTTATCGCTGATACGCTGAATATCATCTTGTGTCCATGGTATATCGATACTCCATGCCATAGCAATTAAATGCAGTACAGCATTGGTTGATCCACCCAGGCTCATGATCAATGTTACTGCATTTTCAAATGCTTTGTAAGTCATAATGTCTGATGGCTTGATATCTTTTTCCAACAGAATTTTAATGGCTTCCCCAGCACGTTTGCATTCGTTTTTTTTATCATCACTCAACGCTGGATTGGATGATGAGTAAGGCAAGCTCATCCCCAAAGCTTCGATTGCACTGGCCATCGTGTTGGCTGTGTACATTCCGCCACAAGCACCCGCTCCGGGGCAAGCGTTCATGATGATGCCTTTGAAATCAGCCTCGTCCAAATTTCCTGCAATTTTTTTACCCAGTGCTTCAAACGCTGATACGATATTGAGTTCTTCTCCTTTGTAATGGCCTGGCGCGATTGTGCCGCCGTAAATCATGATAGACGGTCGATTCAATCGTCCCATAGCAATGATGGAACCAGGCATGTTTTTATCACAACCAGGTACTGCAATAATGCCATCATAGTAATGTGCCCCGCAAACAGCTTCAATACTGTCTGCAATCAAATCGCGGCTCACCAGTGAATATCTCATTCCGTCTGTTCCATTGCTTATTCCGTCACTTACTCCTATGGTATTAAATATTAAACCTACCATATCATTAGCCCACACACTATCTTTTACGATTTTTGCAAGCTCGTTTAAATGCATGTTGCAGGTATTCCCGTCATAGCCCATGCTGCATACTCCAACCTGTGGTTTTTTCAAATCATCATCTGATAAGCCGATGCCATACAACATTGCTTGCGCAGCAGGTTGAGTAGGGTCTTGCGTGATGGTTTTGCTATACTTGTTCAATTCATTCATATGGATGCTTTTGGAGATGTTAAATGATGGTTGATTTTCTCATGAGAATATTTTCCCAAATCAAAGGGTCGCTGCTTGCTTGCAGGATACGGTCGCTGATCATTTCCCCAATCGTTGAAGTAAAATAAAAGTTGATCGGGTCAATGTCTTTTGTTACAAATCCATTTTCCAATGTCCACTTTACCGCATGTTTGATGGCTGCAGACTCAGCGTAGAGTTCAAGGTATTCAAGCATGCCGGCAGCGGATAAAATGGATCCCAGCGGGTTCGCAATATCCTTTCCTTTTGCTGCAGAATAGGATCCGTGAATGGGTTCAAAAAAGGCAGTATTGTTACCGATAGAGGCAGAAGGGATCAAGGCGGGGGAGCCGGACAGAACTGCGGCCTCATGACTGAGGATATCGCCAAAAAGATTTTCCGTTAGGATCACATCAAATCTGGAAGGATTGGTGATCAACTGTGAAGCTGCAGTATCCACATACATGAATTCCAATTCAACTTCCGGATAGGAAGACGACATGCTGTGAACGGACCTGCGCCAAAGTCTTGATGTTTCGAGAACATTGGCTCTGTCAATCAGCGTTACCTTGCGTTTTCTTTTCTGTGCCAGTTGAAAAGCATAGGTGGCAATCCTGTTTATTTCTTGTTCCGTATAAGTAGAAGTATCAGTTGCAGTTTTTCCATCTTCGCTCACATGTCTTTCACCCATGTACAATCCACCTGTCAATTCTCTGAAAATAACGATGTTAACACCTTCCAGCAGATAAGGTCTGACAGGGGAGAGGTGGGAAACAGAAGGATGTGAGACGATGTGTCTGATATTGGCAAACAGCCCCAGTTCTCTTCTGATTCTCATCAAACCCTGTTCTGGTCTTATATGGGCATGATGGTCCTGGTCATATTTGGGATCGCCCACTGCCCCAAAAAGGATAGCATCTGCATTTTTACATAGATCAATCGTCTGTTGTGGGAGTGGGTCTCCTGTTTTATCAATGGCATCTGCTCCAATCAGACCGAATGAGTATTGGAAATCATGTCCGAATTTTTTGCTGACAGCATCCAGTACCCGCAAAGACTGATTGGTTATTTCCGGCCCGATGCCATCACCCGGTAAAACGACAATATGTTTGCTGGCTGACATGTCTACTATTGTTTTATTTTTTGTGCTTCAGCCAAGGGTTGAAGGTCCTCGTCTTTGACCTCTTTGAGTTTATCTGCCAGTTCTAAAAATTGGGCATACAAAACATCGATATCGTTTCTGTTGAAATCATATCCCAAATTTTTGAAACGATAGGCCAGGGCAGATCTTCCGCTTCTTGCGGTAAGAACAATCTTGGATGATTCAGCCCCCACTTCTTCCGGGTTGATGATCTCATAGGTTTGGGCATCTTTCAAGAAGCCATCCTGGTGAATGCCCGAAGAATGGGAAAATGCATTGGCACCAACGATCGCTTTGTTTGGCTGAACAGGCATTCTCATGGTTTCAGATACCAAGCGGCTGATGGGATTCAGTTTTTCGGCTTTGATTGCTGTATAAAGATCCAGTTGCTTGTGCTGCCTGAGTACCATGACCACTTCTTCCAATGATGTATTGCCGGCCCTTTCTCCCAGTCCGTTGATCGTGCACTCAATCTGACGGGCACCATTGATGGCTCCATAAATGGAATTGGCCGTTGCCAGCCCAAGATCATTGTGACAGTGACAGGAAAGCACTGCCTTGTCAACATTGCTTACATTGTTCATCAGGTAGGCAATCTTTTCTCCATATTGAGTCGGAAGACAATATCCGGTGGTATCGGGGATGTTGACGGTAGTGGCTCCGGCAGCAATTACAGCTTCTACAACCCTTGCCAGGTATTCGTTTTCAGTTCTACCCGCATCTTCTGCATAGAATTCCACATCATCTGTAAAATTTCTTGCCCATTTTACGGCTTGGACAGCTCTTTTGAGAATTTCTTCTCTCGTGCTGTTGAATTTGCTTTTGATATGTGAGTCAGAGGTGCCGATTCCGGTATGAATCCTTCCTCTTTTGGCGTGTTTAAGGGCTTGTCCGGCTACCTCAATGTCTTTTTCCACCGCACGACTCAAACCGCAGACTGTGGCGTTCTTGATGATCTTCGAAATTTCGGAGACGGATTCAAAATCACCAGGACTTGAAATGGGAAAGCCGGCTTCAATGATATCAACACCCAGGTCTTCCAAGGCAAGGGCCAGCTCAATTTTTTCTTTTGTATTGAGTTTGCATCCCGGCACCTGTTCACCATCTCTCAAAGTGGTATCAAAAATGAATATTTTGTTCTTAGACATGCTTAAATTCTTGTTTTGTTGGAACATTCAATGTTCGACTGTCTGCTAATTTAACGCATCCCTTTTTTGGATTTCACCTAAATTCAGTTGTATTTTACGTTGTGTAAACAGGGGAAAATGAGGTGAAATCCTTATCCCAACTGGATTTGAAGTAAAGAATATTACGATGCCCAACCGGAGTGCTGACGAACTTTTTCAACTCATCAAAACCCTTGACAAGGGAGAGAAGCGCAATTTCAAGCTGTATGTAGGCAGGAATATGTCTACAGACGAGCTAAAAATCATCACCCTTTTTGATGCATTGGACAAAATGGAAACCTATGATGAGGAATTGTTGCTGAAAAAAAACGAGTCCATTCAGAAGGTGCAATTGTCCAATCTCAAGGCACATCTCTATAAGCAGATATTATCAAGTCTTCGTTTGATTAGACTTGAACAAACTGTTGACATTCAGCTACATGAGCAGTTAGACTACGCAAGAATTTTGTACAACAAAGCGCTTTATCACCAAAGCCTCAGGTTGCTGCAAAGAACCAAGGAGCTGGCCAAAACCCACAACCAGATTACCTATTGGGTGCAGGCGCTTTTCATGGAGAAAAAGATAGAAACCCTCCACATCACGAGGAGTTTTGAGGACAGGGCAGAAGTCTTGGTAGCGGAAGTGGAGGAGTTGAACCTGCGGTTGGGAATGGTAGGCAAGCTGAGCAATCTTGCCCTGATGTTGTACGGCTGGTACATCAAAAACGGTCATGTCAGGGATGAAAAAGACATTGAAGGGGTAAAAAAATACTTTCAGGAATCTCTTCCGGCAGAAGCTGCAGGTTTTACCGGGTTTTATGAACGGCTTTACCTGTACCAAAGTCATGCATGGCATGGGTTCATCCTGCAGGATTTTTTGACTTACTACCGGAACTGTCAGCGCTGGGTGGATCTCTTTGAAAAAGAGCCTCAGATGATCAGGGTGGAACCGCAACATTTCATCAAAGGCATGCACAACCTGCTCAATGCCCTTTTTATTTTGCGACAAGACAACAAATTCGATGCGCAGTTGGCCCGATTTGAGGAATTTTATGTTTCCAAGGAGGGAAGTGCAACGATCAACAACAAAGTGCAGGGTTTTGTCTATCTCTACCTTGCCAGGATCAACAGTCATTTTCTAAAGGGGAATTTCTCGGAAGGCCTGCTGATGGTGCCAGAGATCGAGTCAGCATTGAAAGAGTTTGAGTTGCAGTTGGATCGGCACAGAACCCTCATTTTCTACTATAAAATAGCCTGTCTTTATTTCGGTTCGGCTGATTACGACAATGCCATCGTATACCTGAACCGAATCATTCACTGGAAGGCGGATCTAAGGTCGGATTTGCAATGTTACGCCCGTTTGTTGCACCTGATTGCTCATTTTGAATTGGGGAATGATGCCATCCTGGAAAGTCAGGTAAGGTCGGTCTACCGCTTTATGTCAAACCTCAAAAACCTCAGCACTGTTGAAAAAGAGATCTTTGGCTTTCTGAGACAATCCTTTGCCCTCAACCGAACCGGCATCAGGGAAGGTTTCAAGGCGCTTTTTGAAAAATTAAAAAACCTGGAAGGCAATGCATTGGAAACGCGTTCCTTCATGTACCTGGATATACTTTCCTGGCTGGAAAGCAAGATCAAGAATGTACCTGTTCAGACCATCATATCCGCACATTACCAGGCCCGGGTCCAGGAAAGCGCAATTACCTAGAACAGAGGCAGTTTGCCAAATAAAATTTATTGTTTTTTGCGCTCATTTGTCTACCTTTGCCATCCTTAAATTTGGCATGCCCGTATTTTTCCAAACCAGATATTTTATAAATTATTGAATATCAGTAATTTATTTTGGTGATCTTCACCAGAATGGATTGGTTATTGCGGTGCCTTAAAATAGAAAAACTGAGATCTGACTATGGCTATCAAAAAAGACAATCGCCCAAAATCGACTTTTTCCAAGATCACGATCAGCCTTGCTTCACCTGATTCCATATTGGACAGGTC
>Ga0315907_10005973_pt1 | contig 13056 bp, 8 predicted proteins | sample LakEriMetagenome_3_FD_203525 | JGI IMG/M metagenome (GOLD analysis project Ga0315907, IMG submission 203525) | Freshwater fungal communities from buoy surface, Lake Erie, Ohio, United States - Buoy 12 MA123 | ecosystem: Environmental > Aquatic > Freshwater > Lake > Lake biofilm | place: USA...
CCCTATTTGCATTTTTAAAGCCTATTTGGCTCAAAGCAGCCAGTCCTTCAGGAGGCTTCGATGAAGCTGAGGAGCCCAGCCTTGGGCAGATCGGGTTTGGACGCTACATCAGCTATGCCTTTCCACTCCTCTTTGTGTATGCGCTTGCCTTTTTTATTGCAGACCAATGGGGTACTGGCGGATTTTTTGGGGTCTTGAGCAAAAGCTTCTTTTCCGCGCTTTTCACCCTGATGCTTACCCTAGTGGTGCAGTTACTGTTCTTTAGTCGTAAACGAGGCATCTGATGAGAGACCAGCGGCCAGCCGTCATCCTTTTATTCATCTTTTTGATAAGCGGAGTCTTGCTTGTCAAGCTTTTTGCCATCCAAGTCCTGGACGATAGCTTCCTAAAGCGGGCAGAAAGTAATGCCATCCAACGAATCGTCGATCACCCTTACCGAGGATTAGTCTACGATCGAACTGGCAAATTGATGGTGTTCAACAACCCCATCTTCGACCTGATGGTTGTCCCACGTGAATTTAATGTGGGCGATACCGCAAAATTCTGTGAACTGTTCCGAATTAGTAAAGAAGAGTTGATTACAAGCTACAACGCCGCCAAATCCTACTCTAAAGTAAAACCCTCTCCCCTGATCAAGCAACTCTCCACCAAGGATTTTGCGCGGATCCAAGACTTTTTGGTAGACTACCCTGGACTATTTATTCTTACCCGATCCGTGCGATCTTATCCATCTGCCACCACCGCTCATGCGTTGGGGTATATTGGTGAGATTAGTGGCGGTCAACTGGAAAAGGATACGGTTGGGTATTATTCCCAAGGAGATTATGTAGGGCTGAGTGGGCTAGAAAAATACTACGAAAAAGAGCTTCGCGGAAAAAAAGGTGTGAAGTACAAAATGGTCAATGTCCGTGGGGTAGACAAGGGGCCGTTCAAAGAAGGAGAATACGATACCATTTCAATTGCAGGCCAAAACTTGACTTCAACGATTGACTTGGACCTTCAGCGGTATGGAGAAATGCTCATGAATGGGAAAACCGGCTCTGTGGTAGCGATTGAACCCAAAACTGGGGAGATTTTGGCCATGATTTCAGCGCCATTTTATGACCCAAATCAACTGACTGGGGCTGAGTTTGGCAAAACTTACAAGAAGCTAAACCGAGACAATTCCAAGCCGCTATTCAATCGGCCGATCATGGCAACCTATCCTCCTGGATCCATCTTTAAGATTGTGCAGAGCTTGATTGGTCTTCAAGAAGGTGTCCTTACGCCCAATTCAACTTTTGCTTGCAACAGATCTTTGGTGGCTTGTCACAACCATCCAAATCCCGTGAATTTGTTTGGAGCCATTCGGAATTCTTGCAATCCCTATTACCACCAAGCATTTCGTCAGATCATCAACCGAGAGGTGTCCTCCAATACGTTCAAGGACACCGAGATTGGGCTAAATGCCTGGAGGGAAAAAGTACTGAAGTTTGGATTGGGTAGCCCCTTAGGGATGGATATGACTGGGGAAAAGGGAGGAGATATTCCTTCAAGCAAACTCTACGATCGCATTTATGGTGCAGGGCATTGGAAATATTCCACCATCTATTCCCTATCAATAGGCCAAGGTGAGATGCAAGTGACTCCACTTCAGATGGCCAACCTTGCAGCTATTTTTGCCAACAAAGGCTATTACTATACCCCTCATTTGGTGAAGGCCATTAATGGAAATCCCAAAAGGATTCCTGCTAAATTCCAACAAAAGATTTCGGTAGGTGTGGACGCACGCCACTTCGATCTCATTCAGGATGCGATGGCTGAGGCCATCTACGGTACCGCGGCTCGAGCAGTCATGACCGACCTAGTCATTGCTGGGAAAACAGGAACTGCACAAAACCCACATGGGGAGGATCACTCCGTCTTTGTGGCATTTGCTCCGAAGGATAATCCAAAAATCGCTATTGCGGTCTATGTAGAAAATGCAGGATGGGGTGGAAGAGCAGCGGCAAGCACCGCTTCCTTGATGATCGAAAAATACATCCGGAGAACCATCTCGCGACCTGAACTTCAGGACTATGTAATCGCAGGTAATTTTATTTATTAAATGAAAGAATCAGAGGTTCAAATCAACCGAGTCGATTGGATCGCAGTATCCATCTACTTTGCATTGGTCGCCATAGGCTGGTTCAATATCTATGCGGTCGTTTACGATAGCCAGGTAGAAAAAAGCATCTTTGACCTATCCATCAGCTCAGGAAAGCAGCTCGTATGGATTGGAACGGCTATCGGTCTGATCACCTTAATTATGGTGGCCGATTACCGCTTTTTTGAAAACCTTTCGCTAATCATCTACTTTATCTTTCTCCTAATCTTAATTGTTACCCCTATTTTCGGAAAGGAGGTTAATGGACAGATCCTATCCATTGGCGTTGGAGAATTCCGCATTCAACCCGGGGAATTTGCAAAATTTGCAACTGCTTTGGCCTTAGCCAAGGTGATGGAACGGCCTACTTTTGACTTGAGCAAGCGCAACTACCAAGCCATCGCCTTCGGAGTTCTTCTAGTCCCAATCGCTTTGATCCTGTTGCAACCCGATACAGGTACCGCCATGGTGTACTTTTCGCTGCTCATCATGTTTTACAGAGAAGGGCTTCCTCAGTGGTACTACGTCTTGGGTATTGGATCTGTCAGCATCACCTTACTTGCCTTGGGTGTAGACAACAACCTGTACTTGGCGGCAATCATCATCTTGGTGGTGGGCGGTTTGATTTACTTGGGCAAAAAATCTTGGCAGCGCATCCTAGCCTTCTCCTTGATCGGTATTGGGCTCATTACGTACATCTACTCCATCGATTTTGTGGTATCGAAGCTACCGCCTCACCAGCAGAATCGAATCATGGTACTCTTCAATCCAGATATTGATCCACTAGGGGTAGGCTGGAATGTGACCCAATCCAAAATTGCCATTGGCTCTGGAGGATTTTTTGGAAAGGGCTACCTCGAAGGCACACAAACCAAGTTTGACTTCGTTCCCGAACAAGACACTGACTTTATCTTTTGTACCCTTGGAGAAGAATTTGGGTGGATGGGTAGCTTTGTGGTGATCAGCCTTTTCGCAGGCCTACTGTACCGTTTGGTCATCATGGCAGAACGGCAAAAAACACGGTTTTCTAGAATTTATGGCTACGGCGTGGTATCCATTCTACTTTTTCACTTCATGGTCAATATTGCAATGACCATCGGGCTCTTTCCAGTGGTGGGTATCCCGCTTCCATTCTTTAGCTATGGTGGCTCCTCACTCTGGTCATTCACGATCTTGCTATTTATCTTCATCAAGCTCGATTCTTCAAGAGCTACCCAGTTGGGTCGAATCAGTTAAACCAATAAACCTAATTAAAGCCAAAGGGCGGCAAGGAAAAATCCTTGCCGCCCTTTGGCTTTAATGGCAGTTGCCTATCGAACAAATTTACGATAGACTTGCTGCATAAATTCACGGACCTCTTCGGATTCAATGTCCCAGCCTAGCTCAACTACAAATCGTGCATTGATTAGGTCCACCGCTTCTTCAAAAGTATTCAACTCATCTACTGATTTTAACGCGTGACGAAGCAAGTCTGCATTGCCATCAAACAATTCTTTGGTAAACATAAAGCGCTGATTGAGGGCCAGGCTTTCTGCCAGTTCTCCCAAAATCCCCTTCATTCCCTTGTAAGACTCTGTAGCAAACAAGGTCTTCAAGTATGCCGCATCTAGACCTTTTCCGGTAGCGGGAGCGGAGACGATCGGGGCTCTTTTTTCGGGTTGAGGTGTAGGTATGCTTTCCTCTAGTTCTTCAATTAGATCCTCCTCAACCTCTTCCAGTTCGTAACGAGGGGATTCCTCCACTTCTTCAAACTCAGGCGCATCGGGTGCCTCGCTTTCCTCAATTTGGCTTGCTGGTTGACCCAAATACATCTCCAAATCAAATGCTAAGGTGCCTCCCAAAGTAGCAAGAAGCTCTTTCGGAGTATCCAAACTTGCTTTAAGCGCTTGAAAGCTGGCTAAAATTGCCTGCTGATAGCTTGCCAAGTCCAAGCCAATCCCCGCCTTATCAATTAGGACTGTGACAAGCTTTTCATTCCATTTGAAGTACTTCTTATTTTCCTTTAGGTATTCATTGATTTTTCCTGCTGGAGCTTTTTCCAATTCTTTTTGGTAAAAGGAAAGCGGGTCTGTAGCTATTTGGATTGCATCTTGTACCGCCTCTTGCAACATCCCTTCTAGGTGACGACGCTCCACTTTGATCCGTCGTGAGAGCACATTCATAAACTGCGTAAGCGCCTCATGAACTGCAATGTCACGGTAATCAAAATAGGGGCTTGCCTTCAGCTTACCCAATTCCTCTTGCCACAACTCAAACAAGCGTTTGATAATGAAAAAATTTACCTGAGCACTAGGCGTCAGCTGAATGATTTCTTGTCCCGTGATGAATTGTCTACTGCTAAAAAATTGATCACAAACCAATTCTGCATAGGTGGTGGCATATTTTTCTAAATAATTGCCGTTAATTTGAGCGGTCATAGGAAGGTATTGTTTTCAAAAACAAACAAAATAATGGTCCGAATACGTATTCAAAATCTCGGAAATCGATCTATTGAATCAGAAACCACGGAACGTAAAGTTATCGAATTAATTCATGAAAATGGAATAGATTGGATGCATGGGTGTGGTAAAAAAGGAAGATGCACCACCTGTAAAATGAGTATTTTAGCGGGCCAAGAAAATTTAAGCCCAGAAACACCAGAAGAACTCCAATTTAGAACGCTAAACAGACTACTTCCTACTGAGCGACTGGCCTGTCAAGCGCAAGTACTCCAAGGAGAAGTGATCCTTCGAGTTCCTGAAACAAGTAAATTTCCCCATTTGACCTACACCGAATAAGTATGTTCATTGAACCCTCACCCATCAGTAGAAAACATGCCGAGCAGAAAGGTCAGATTGAAGTGATCTGTGGATCCATGTTTTCGGGGAAAACAGAAGAATTGATCCGTAGGCTAACCCGAGCACGCCTCGCCAAGCAACATGTGGAGATCTTCAAGCCTTCCGTAGATACACGCTACCACGAAACCCACGTGGTGTCACACAACGAAACGAGCATCCGGTCTACACCTGTCAGCTTTGCTGGAGATATCCTTTTGCTTAGCGGCACCTGCGATGTAGTGGGGATTGATGAGGCCCAATTTTTTGATGAGGAGATCGTTCGGGTAGTGCAGCTCTTAGCCAACCAAGGGAAGCGGGTAATATTGGCCGGCTTAGACATGGACTTTGAAGGAAAGCCTTTTGATCCCATGCCCAAGCTCATGGCCATTGCGGAATACGTCACCAAGGTACATGCCATCTGCATGCAATGCGGAGATTTGGCTGCCTTCTCTTACCGTCTTTCTGCTGCCAAGGAAAAAGTAATGCTTGGGGAAAAAGACAGTTACGAAGCACGATGCAGAAAGTGCTTTTATGAAGAATAGCCTTAAGGGGAAAAGAAATGCTTAAAAAAACGGCAGGGATCGTATTAAGCCATATCAAATACAAGGATAGCAGCATCATTGTGCGCATTTTCACCCGAGAACTTGGGCTAAAAGCTTACCTCGTCAATGGGGTACGAAGCTTGGGTAAAGGAAGTAAAATCGCCCTGTATCAGCCCCTCACCCTGCTGGATTTGGTCGTTTATGACAAGGAAAATTCTGGATTGCAGCGGATTTCTGAGGCAAAAATCAAGCATCCCCAGCTGCTTATCCCTTTTGATATGGCCCGAACAAGTTTGGCCTTATTTAGTACAGAAGTCATCAGTAGAAGTATTTTGGAGGGATACCAAAATGAAGAACTCTTTGACTTTCTGGAAGAAAGCATCGCTACTTTAGACAACCCAAAGACCAATTTATCCCATTTTCCCCTCGTCTTCCTACTTGAAAATGCAAGACATCTGGGATTTGCCCCAGAGCTCGGGGAAGGATTTTTGATAGAAAGCATCCACCACCCCTTTCACCTAGAGGAAGTTCAACTTGTGCTTCCCTACCTGAAAGATCTTCTTGACCATACCTTCCACCCTACCACGACTTTGCCTCTCCCTCTTCGGAGAAAACTCTTGGATCACTTGGTGGAATTTCATGCACAGCACCTTGCTCACCCCCACCCGCTCAAATCCCTGCCAATCATCCGACAGCTAATCAGCTGAATGCTACCGATTGGCGCGGGAAGCCCAAAAAAGAAAAATTTGTTTAATCCAAGTTCAACAAGTAATATTGCATTCAATACGTGAATAAAGCATTCGGCCCACTTTGGCTTGAACTTTTCCTGCAGACCTTTTTAGCATAGAAAATTATTCACGATCCCAAAACTACATTTTACCGATCCTAATTATTTCATCCCCTCTTTATGTACAACATAGAAGAACTCAGAATCAGACTTTTATCTGAATTGAAGGAGATTGCTGAGGAACTTGGAGTGAAAAATTCCAAATCTTTGAAAAAAGATGAACTGGTGTATGCGATTCTTGACCAACAAGCAATCATCCCAGAACAAGCACTTCCCAAGAAAAAGCCCTCTGTAGTAGAATCAGGAGCCATCGAAGAAGAAAAATCCGAGGCCTCTGCCCCTGCCTCTGCAACTACCACAGAAGAACCCGCAGAATTCAAACCCAAATTCAGAAGACAAAATGTCACTGAAGTTCCAGCTGCAAGTTCCGAGGCTCCGGCTGAAGAAACTCAAGTTGCTCCTAGAGAGGAACGAACACCTAAACCTTTTGTAAAGCCCGCGAAGGAATTTACACCTAGACCTGAGCGAAGAGCGCCTCAAGGCGATTCTTCAGAAGAACCCAAGGCATTTAAGCCACGCAAGCGTGTGTTTGATGAGGAGCCAACCCAAGCAGCACTGCAAGAAGGTGGTGCAGAAGCAGCGCCACAACAGCCTACCGATGGAGAGGTAAATTACTACCGCGTTGAGGCGGAATTACCGAGACGCAAAAATTTCAAATCTCCTGAAGATGCGCACATTCCTACGGCAGAAACCCTTCCCGGCAATGCCCGCAAAAAGCCATTTATCAGCCCAAGAGAATTTGATGGGGTGATTGAAAATGAAGGGGTATTGGAAATCGTGCAAGATGGCTATGCTTTCTTACGTTCCCTAGACTACAACTACCTCGCCTCTCCAGACGATATCTACGTTTCTCCAAGTCAAATCAAACACTTCGGTTTGAAGACGGGTGACCATATCAAGGGATCTATTCGCCCACCAAAAGAAGGTGAAAAGTACTTTGCCCTCCTCAAAATCACGACTGTAAATGGAAAAACCACAGATGAAATCAGAGACCGGGTACCTTTTGAATACCTCACCCCTCTTTTCCCTGAGGAGCGCTTAAACCTGTCCACAAAAGCGGACGGCTATTCCACCCGAATTCTCGACTTGTTTGCTCCTATTGGAAAGGGACAGCGAGGAATGATCGTGGCGCAACCGAAAACAGGTAAGACTGTACTCTTGCAGCAAATCGCCAATGCGATTACTCAAAACCATCCCGAGGTACACCTCATGATCTTGTTGATCGATGAACGTCCAGAGGAAGTAACAGACATGGCTCGATCTGTAAATGCAGAAGTGATCTCTTCTACCTTTGACGAGCAAGCCGAGCGCCACGTTAAAGTAGCGAACATCGTGCTTGAAAAAGCAAAGCGAATGGTAGAAGTGGGCCACGATGTGGTCATCCTATTGGATTCCATCACTCGACTCGCGAGAGCACACAACACCGTGGTGCCTAGCTCAGGTAAAATCCTCTCTGGTGGTGTGGATGCGAATGCCCTACACAAGCCAAAGCGCTTCTTTGGTGCAGCGCGAAATGTAGAAAATGGCGGTTCCTTGACCATCATCGCTACCGCCTTGGTAGAAACCGGTTCAAAAATGGACGAAGTAATCTTTGAAGAATTCAAAGGTACGGGCAACATGGAATTGGCTTTGGATCGTAAGCTGGCCAACCGTAGAATTTACCCTGCCATTGATGTCCTTAGCTCCGGAACACGTAGAGAAGATCTCTTGATGGATAAGGAAGAAATGCAGCGTGTATGGATCCTTCGTAAGCTCATGAGCGACATGACTTCCCAGGAGTCCATGGAGTTCTTACTTCAGCGCATGAAAGGTACCCGCGACAATGCAGAGTTCCTGATTAGCATGAACGGCTAAGATTTATCGGCCTTTCACCTGCTCTAGTTTTCAAGCAAAAGCAGCTGTTTCTCCCAAGAGACAGCTGCTTTTTTGCTACCGGGAGTTTTCATTCGGATTCCCTTACCCTACGTTTATTCCTCCGTTTCCTCTCTTAGGTGCATCGGCATCTTGGCTCTGCCAAAGCCTAGGGTTCCTTTCAGTCCCGAAAAGGTAGCCTTCCACCAGGCATTGATCACGGACTTTCGAGTATCCCGCTTGATATAGATTTCCCGAACTACGGGAGTTCCTCTAGCCGACCTAGGATTGTTATTTTTTGCAAGCAGGTTGGCGAGGAAGCTATATAGCTTCAACTTACCCTTGCCCGGCGCCAAGGTCACGCTGTCCAAAAACTGCAGTTTGAAGTCTCGATACCCCAAGGTCATACTGCCAAAAGCTTCGTGTTCGTTTACCTCAAACTCCCAATTTCCATGGGTAATCTCCCCTGAGGTGGGCCGCACAAATACTGTTTTTGACACCAAATCCGATACTTCTGCAAAGGCTAATTTGTCCGCAGTCGCCTGAACTTTCATCGGATAGTCTTTCTCAAGATATAGCTGCCCCCTGACCCCGATTCGACTGCTATCGCCTAGCTGTGCAGCCATTCCAAACTTGACCTCCGAGACAGGGTAAGGAGTTCCTTGCTTTCTTAAGAAAACGGGACCCAAGTCCATGCGCATCTGGTCAAAGGTAACCTTTCCAGGTAGGGTAGACTTCTCCCCAAATTCTACATACGTCACCTGGCTATCATTCACCTGCACCGCGTTCAAATCCGCATTGATCTTGGCATGCTCCAGAAAGTACTGAGGCATGGGCTTGTAAGCCAAGGAATCCAGCGGTTTCCGCTTGTCTCGAACCAATTCCAGGCTTGCACCATCCACGACCATCCGCTCGGCCACTACTTGGTCCTCTGCTGCGAGACGCAAAAGGTCAATTCCCTCCAGTCGTACCTGCTTCATGCGTGCGGTGATTGCCTCCTTTTGAAAGGGAAGACTGCTCAAATAGGCATCGGGGCCCAATACTGGCCTGTAATAAATCCCATCTAGGGAGAGATTTTGCTTGGCAAACTGCAATTGATCGAGGCTTACCTTGTAGCTACTATCCTGCGTGTAGGCCTCGTAATTACTCAGGCTGAAGGTCATGTTTTTGCGAAGCAGCTCTTTCCAGCTGGGTAGCTGTTGAAGATCCAGCAGGTCTATCCCAAGCTGGGAGATTGTAAAATCTACCCTTGGAAAGTGGCCATTGGGTAGGGCTTGCCCTCCTTTTTGGTACAGGTCAAACTTTCCATTTTCTAGGCTCAGGTCCCCCAACCCAATGGATTCGATGAGGGGTATTTCTTTTTTTTCTGCGGTTGCTTGACGGGATCCAGGTGGTGTTGGAAGGCTGTCCAGGTAGATGGACAGCTGAGGGCGAACCAAGCGTGCCTGTTTCAAATCCAGGTTCCTCGAAAGCAAGATATCAAGGAGACTATTTTTCTGCAGGATAAGTTGGTCAATGGTTCCCTTCACGACAGGACTACCTGCCTTTCCGAAAAGGTTGGCGGGCTGTATGCTTAGGTCCGAAAAGACCACCTCTTCTTTTTGGTCGCCAAAGGCAACGGAGGCAAACTTGATGGTATGCACACTATCCGGTAGCGTGTAGGTAAAGTCGGTCAAGCCTAGGTTCGCGCGCAGGTACATGCTTGCATAGTCTTGAGCCTTGGCCATGAGACTATCCAAATTGAATTGGGTGAGGTAAAAGGCAAAGCCCGTTTTAATCGCTTGCTTCGTCTGATTTTGACTCTGGTAATTGAGCTTCAGCGTGGCATTGGTGGCGGCAATCGTGTCCACATACACTTCTTCAATCGCTTTCTGTACCGCCTTTTTTCGTTTATTGACTGTTTTCTGATCGACAGCAGTCACCTGCCGATCAATGTCCAGCGCCACGTCCCCTCCATTGATTTCGAGTTTTTCTAAGTTGAGGACGTTGTCAAAAACAAATTCTTCGATGTTCACCCCTTTCAAGGACACTTTTGGGAGGCTTAGGCCCAGGGCGATGCGCTTGTCTCCCACTTTTCCTGGAAGGAGGCTCAGGTTTTCAAAGTCAAGCGTGCGGGTACGGGAATTGTAATGCAGGTAGTCCGTTTCTACGAGGTACCTGCCGCCCGCTAGGCTGAAGGAGTAGGAGGTAAATGTCAACTTGACCTCATCGGAAAATAAGGCCCTGTCTTGGGGAAGGCTGTCTTTGTCGCTGAGCGAAAAATTTGTCAAGGAGAAAGAGAGCCGATCCTCTTCAAATGAAGTCACTGAGGCAGTGGTCTGGTTTTTATAGCGAATCTTGGCGGCGTCGATGTTGACGGAGTCTACCTGGATTTTGGTAAAGTAGCCCAGCAGGAGTGCTTTCAAATCGTCAACAGACTGGAGGGCATTTTCCGATCCTTTGCTCTCCTTGGGTCGGTAGGTAGAGATTTTGAATAGGGGCCCATCGAGCTGAAGGTGGTGGATGCTTAGCTCCTGTTGGTAGAAGGCAGCCATCAGGTCAATCCCCTCCGCTCGGAGCAAGGGAATGGTAAAATCTACTGCGGCACGTTTGTCTAGGGACTGGAGCTGTCGCTGAAGTTGGGAAGGGTCTGCCGGCTGGATGCGTAGGTTTTTTATTTCGAGTAGCTTCCTTTTGGAGTCGAGCTTAAGTTCCCCTGCAAGAAAGGTATGGAGGTTATCACGCAAGTTTAATCGGTAGTCATGGACCGTCAACTCCAATTCCCCCACCTGCACCTGATCTTGAAACGCCAAGGTGCTGTCGGCAAGGAGGACGAGTTGATGAAGCCCCAAGCTGAACCGTTCCACATCGATGTCTTTGCTTTGTTGTCCGGACTCCACTTTAAATTCGACAGTTCCCTCATCGAGTTGAAAGTCCCCAATTTCCACTTTCTCAAATAGGCCCGTAAAAAGGGAGGTAAGAACCTGTTCTGGGGCCTGCTCGCTTCGGGAATCTTTTTGGATGACTTCAATTTTAGGGCGCGTCAACTCGACCTTCTCCACTTCCAGTTCTCCCGTTTGGTACCACTGTTTTAAATCTACATTTTCTAGGGAGAGTTGGGCAAGTGCCAGATCAAACACCGGAGTCATGCGGGTGTCCAAACGGGCATCTGCCCTTGGCGAAAGGCGAAGGTTGCTGACAGACAGGCTTTTCTTGAATGAGGACACTTCGACCGCTTCTCCGGCCAACACGTGGAGACCATCCCCCAAGTAGATCCTTCCCTGCTTAATCTTCATGGAGGCATCTTTGCCGTAAAAAAAATCGTCTGTGCTGTTTCGTGTAGCTTCTCCGAGATGAAAATCGAGCATTTTAAAATCCAGCTGTTCGAGTTCGATGCGGTTTCTCAAGGTGTCCTGCTTTTCTTTTTTCAAAAAAGAGCCCCCATTGATGGCTAATTCTTTGATGGAGATAGCCTCCAATTTGCCTCGGATAAAGTCATTCAAATCCCCCTTTGGGGAGCTGTCGTCTTGGAGGGAGTTGGATTGGATGACCTCGATTTGAGGACCGTTCAGAACAAGTTCCTCAATATCGAGTCGACCCGTCCGAAAGGCCTTATTCCAATCTACGCTGCCGATGTGCAACTCCTCAAGGTCTAGGGAGTAATAATTCTTACTGGACTTGGAGAAATTTGGAGATAAAGAAAAGCGTTCGAGATCCATCGTCTTCTCCAAAGAAGAGATCGCTACTTTAGCTGCATAGAGGCGGTGGATGCCATCAGGCAAGGGGAACGTCATCTCCTTCAATTCCATTTCAAATCCGCGCGCATTGAAGGGTCGATCCCAATCGGTATTTGGTGTCCAATCTAGATCCAGCAGTTTCAGGGATGCATTTTTGGTAAGTAGCTCCTGCTGACTCAGAAAATTTAAAAAGAACAGGTTGGCGTGATTGATTTCTACAGTAGCGACCTGAATGGAGGACAAACCCAGTTGCCGAACGCTTTTTTTGATTTCATTTTCAAATAGAGATACCGCTGAGCGCGAAAAGGGCTCAGATGCACTTTCCCCTGGAGTTGAATCGATGGAAAGCGGCTGAAGCAGGCGGAAGTTGGGATTGTCTAAGCCAATCTTTCGAAAAGAAAGTTTCTGCTCAAAAAAGTTATACCAGAGCCCCGTAAATGAAAGTTCATCCAGCGTAAGTTCGAACAACTTCTGTTCCGCAGCCGCTTTTTCAGGATGGATTGGCTTCATTACGATGCCGTCCAGGAAGATTCCTCTTCGAATCAGGGAAAGGTATACCCGATTGAACTCAAGTTCGTACACTCCATTCACCGATTCATTCACCCGCTTTCGAATCAAGCTTCCTAAAAAAATATTTGCTCCAAAATAAAAGACAAACTCAAGGAAAAGTATTACCAGAAAGGATATCCCTGCTATTCTAAGCCATTTTTTTCTGGAGGCAGACCCTTTCTTGGGTTTTTCCTTAGAACTAGACTTTAGAAGCATACAAAAATAATTGGGGTTAAAGATACCAAACTTATTTCCGTATACGAAAAAAGCAGCCATCTGGCTGCTTTTTTAATGCTGTAGGGGAAGGATTCGAACCTCCACGCGGCAGTTAGGCATGAACTTTTGAAACATGCTTTATCCCATTCCGATCTTTACGACCGGCATCCCCACCCCCGAGACAGGAGGGCTTGTCTGCCAATTTCAACACCCTACAAGATGGATTTAAAGCGACTGTCCGCTTTTATGTGAGCCATAAGCCCGACAAAAGCAAATGTATAAAAAAGTAGATTTAATTAAAATTATTTTAATAGATAAGTAATTTTTTTATTGTTTTTTTATTAAAAAAGGTTTTTTGTTGCTGTTTTAATATTTTAACAGGGGTTAAAAACTA
>Ga0315907_10005974_pt1 | contig 13055 bp, 8 predicted proteins | sample LakEriMetagenome_3_FD_203525 | JGI IMG/M metagenome (GOLD analysis project Ga0315907, IMG submission 203525) | Freshwater fungal communities from buoy surface, Lake Erie, Ohio, United States - Buoy 12 MA123 | ecosystem: Environmental > Aquatic > Freshwater > Lake > Lake biofilm | place: USA...
CTACAGCCCGAACGCCATCGCCCGCTCGCTGATCACGCGCCGGTCGCGGATGATCGGCGTGATCGTCGCCTATCTCGACAACCACTATTACCCGCTGCTGCTGGAGACGCTGTCCCAGCGGCTCCAGCGCGAGGGTTACCACACCCTTCTCTTCTTCACCCAGACGGGCGCCCCGGTCGACGCGGTCCTGCACGAGATCCTGCAGTACCAGGTGGACGGCATCATCATGTTCTCGGCCGTGCTCTCCTCCGACCTCGCCGACGTCTGCGCCGCGCAGGGCATTCCGGTGGTGCTGTTCAACCGCACGGTGGACGACGCGGCCGTCTCCTCGGTGTCGTCCGACAACGTGGCGGGCGGCCGGCTCGTGGGACGGTTCCTGGCGGCGGGCGGGCACGCCCGCATCGCCTACGTCGCAGGCGTGGAGGACAGCTCCACCAGCCGCGACCGGGAGCGCGGCCTCGTCGAGGGCCTCGCCGGGAGCGGGCTCGCGCTGCACGCCCGCGCGGTCGGCGGCTACACGCTGGACGGGGCGCGGCTGGCCGCGCTCTCCCTGTTCGAGCGGCCGGACCCGCCCGACGCGGTCTTCGTCGCCTCCGACCACATGGCGCTGGCGGTCCTCGACACGCTCCGCTTCGAACTTCGCCTGTCCGTGCCGGACGACGTGTCGGTCGTGGGCTACGACGCGATCCCGCTGGGGGCGGCGCCCAGCTACCGGCTGACCAGCGTGCGCCAGCCCAACGACGAGATGGTGGCGGAGGCGGTGCGCCTCATCCTGTCGCGCATCGGCGCGGGCGGGGACACGGGGCCTGAGCGGGTGGCGCTGCCGGTGCGCCTCGTGGTCCGCGGGTCGGCACGGCGGCCGGCGACGGACGAGGGGCCGTACGATCCCGAATAGGCGGCCGCGTCACCCCGCCGCTGCCCGCCGCGCCCCCTCCGTCAGGCTCGCCAGCTTCGCCCAGGCGATCTCCGCCTCGACCGCGCCGAAGCCGGCGAAGGTGCCGAAGCCGCAGTCGGTGCCCGCGATCACCCGGTCCGCACCCACGATGTCCACGTAGCGGCCGATCCGCTGGGCCACAAGGTCCGGGTGCTCGACGAAGTTCGTCGTGCTGTCGAGGCAGCCGGGGATCAGCACGTAGTCGTCGGGCGGCGTCACCGCGGTCCAGACCGTCCACTCGTGCGCGTGCCGGGGGTTGGCGCCTTCGAACAGCAGCGCCCGCGGCTTCGCGCAGAGCAGTTCGTGGACGATCGTTCGCAGGGGGATGTCGAGGTGGTGCGGCCCCTCGTAGTTGCCCCAGCACACGTGCATCCGCACCCGGTCGCCCGGCACGTTGCGCAGCGCGTGGTTCAGCACGTCGACGTGCAGGCCCAGCTGGCGCAGGAACGACGCCTCGTCGAGGTGCTTGTACATCATGTGCCGGCCGAGCCCGAGGTCCGGCGCATCGATCTGAAGCACGAGGCCCGACGCCACGATCGCCTCGTACTCGTGCCGCATCGCCTCCGCGAGGTCGGCCAGGTAGTCCTCCAGCCGGGCGTGGTGGTCGGATGGCTGGAACAGCGCGATGACGCCCGGCGAGGCGGCGTTCATGAAGCCCTCGGCATAGCCCGCCTTCGCCATCGCGCCCTTCATGCGCGCGATGTCGGCATGAAGCGGGTCCAGCGTCTTCACCCGGATGGGGCCGACGCAGCGCGGGCGGCGATAGGTGGGCGTGCCGCCCGCCTTGGCCAGCTTCGCCATGAAGCCGGGGAACCGCTCGAGGTCGGCCGGCGGGCTGCGCGGGCTGTCGCCGTCGAAGCCGGTCAGCCGCTCCTTGACGTAGGTGGCGTAGGAGATCTTGGACGTCTCGCCGTCCGACGGCACGTCGATGCCCGTCGCCTGCTGGCGGGCCAGCACGGCGTCGGTCGCCTCGGCGAAGACGGCCTCGGCCGCGGGAACCGGCTCGTCCTTCTCCCGGGCGAAGAGGACGTCGCAGACCGCCTGGGTCCGCGGCAGGCTGCCGACGTGGGTTGTGCGGACGCGGCTCATGCTGCCGCCACCGTCGTCTCGACGAAGCGCACCGGCCCGGCGGCGTCGCCGCCGCGGACCACGTAGGCCACGACCCCGTCCGACGACAGCGCCCGGAACGCGCGCGTCGCGCCCTTGGGCGTGGTGAAGGTGTCGCCCGCCGCCATCGTCGCCGTGCCCGCGTCGGTCGTGACCGCCAGCGTCCCCGAATGCACGAACACCACCTCCTCCTCGCCCCGCACGTGCGCCGGCACCACGGCCCCCGTCGCCAGCTTCAGGCAGCGCAGGTTGAACCCGTGCCGCCACCAGCCCACGACCGGACCCGCCGGGAACCCGTCCGCCGTGTCGGTCGGCACGATCACCGGGCACTCCTCCACCCCCGGCCCCGCCAGCGGCGAGCCCGGAAAGCCCCGCATGTCGGCCCCCCGCACCACCCCCTGCGCGAGGCGGTCGAGCGACGGCGTCGCCAGCCGCGCGATCAGTTCGGCCGTGGGTGCGGTCTCCAGCTCCGCCCCCGCCGGCACCGTCTCGCCGACCGTGGTGTCCACCAGCCGCCCGCCCTTCAGGAGGACGAGCCCGTACTGCCGGGCCAGGTCGAACACCTTGGGCGCCCAGGTCACCTTGCCCGGGTCGTCGCCGCCCAGAACCACCCACAGGAAGCCGGTGCCCTCGTCCCGCTTGGCGAAGCCGCGGAACATGTGCACCGGCACCGTCACCACGTCGCCCGGACCGGCGTCCAGGTGCCCGTCGCTGCCCGCCTCCGCCCCGAACAGGAAGCGCCAGTGGCCGCTGTGGACGACGAACACCTCCGCCGTCTCGTGGCTGTGCTGGCTGTTCAGGCACCCGCCCGGCTGGCGCGCCGCCCCGATGTTGAAGCCGTGCGGCTCGGGGATGTGGACATGCTGGTTCGGGTTCTCCGACACCCCCGGACCCACGATGGTGAAGTTCTCCTTCCGGTCCGACCCCGGCGTCCGCGTGTCCACGAACGCGTTCGTGCACGCACGCAGGTCCGCGTACCGGACCAGACGCCCCTCGATCCCCGTCATGGCTGTTCCCCCGGCCGCCCGTCGCATGTCGACGGCGGGCGGCACCCCCGTGAATACGTATTCGACAAAGGCTAGACGCGGGCCGGCGGGGCTGTCAATCCGCAGGGAGGCCGATCGGTGGCGCCGGCCTCAGCGGAAGCCGGCGCGCATCAGCAGATCGTAGAAGTCCTTCAGCGCCTTCGCCCGGGTCTCGGGATCCTCGATGTCGGAGACGAACTCCTCCTCGAACCGAGGCTGGCGCAGGTGTTCGATCACGCGGCGGCGCGCGACGTCGAGGGCGCGCGGGCTCTCCAGCGCGCCGGACGCGCAGAGCTGGATGAGGCGGATCGCGCGGTAGCGCAGGATCGCGGTCGGATCGTCCAGCCGCTCGATGATCTTCGACATTTCGATGTACCCGACCAGCAGGTCGTCGATCCGCTGCATCACCCGCCGCCGGTCGGCCTCCGGCGCCGCGCAGTCCCGCACCTCGCGCCAAATGGCCGTGAGCACCGCGAGATTGTCCTTTACCGGCCGCTGCGGGTTCACGAAGCCGCCGACGCGCGAGAGGGTGGCGTCGATGCGGGCGCGGATGAACTCGCCCACCTGCAGGACCAGCCCGCTGTCCAGCGTCGCCAGCAGGAAGCGGAGCCGGTTGGCCGGATCGGGCATGTCGTCGCAGATCGACTGGACCGCGCGCTGGCGGCCCGGCACGCCGCCATCGTCCTGGTACTGCACCCGGCGCAGCGTGAGCCCCTCGGCGACCGGCCCGCCGCCGATCACGCCGCCGGGCCCGACCATGCGCTGGAGGAGGCGGGTGAAGGTCTCCCTCTCCTTCGCCGGCTCGTGCCGGTTGAGCGGCTGCGTACCCTTCAGCTGCCGGCGCACCCAGTCGAGCAGGACCATCCGCGAGGACGGCAGCCGCCCCTCCGCGAACAGCTGGTTCATGGGGATCGCGAAATCCTCGGCGTGGCGCTTGGAGGTGTCGAGCTTGCCCTCCGCGAGGTCGCAGAGGTTGATGATCGCCGTCATCAGGTTCGGCTGGGGGCCCAGAAGCTCCTGGATCACCGAGGCCGAGCCGAGCACGTCGGCGATGACCCCGTCGATGATCGCGGTCGACTCGGGGCTCATCCCCTCCTCCTTGGTGAGGAGGCCGACCAGGAACTGAACCTTCAGCGCGAAATTGCGCATGTTCACGAGTTCGCGCGAGAGCGCGACGAGCGACAGGAAGTCCGGACGCTCGTCCGCCGCGCTGGTGGAGAGCTCCGCGAAGAGGCGGCTGAAGCCGATCGTCTTGATGTTCGGCAGCTCGCGCCGGGAGGCGTTCCGGGCGCGGACCGTCATCTTCTCCAGCACGTTGAACATCTCGTCCCGGCGGGCCCGGCCGTCGCCGCTGCCGCCCGCCTGCACCTGCGCCACGTGTCCGATCGCCGACGGGACGAGCGCGTCCTTGTCCCGCAGGCGCTTCAGCTCCGCGAAGTTGTGCATGATCTCGGTCGGGGTGACGACCACCTCCTCGAGGTATTGCCGCAACACCCGCCCGACGGTGAAGCGCGAGTCCGTGCCGTAGTACTCCTCGATCTCCTCGCAGCGGGAAGCGGCGTCGACGGTCTGGATCGTGATGCGGTCGTTCTTGGGGCGGAACTGGCAGAAGATCTCCGTCTCGACCACGGCGCCGTCTGCCCGGGTCCATTGGCGAAGGACGCGCATGCCCTCCACCTTGCCCTGGCCGACCTGGGCCTTGGCGAACGACACCGCCGTCGCCTCGTCCTTCTCCTGCCCTTCGATCACCCAATGGTCCCGCTGATAGACCTGGATTTCGAAGAGGTTCTGCTGGCGCCGCATCGTGCCGGCCCTTCCAAGCGTGGAGCTACGTCACCGGCCCGGACTAACCCGTCCGATCGGTCTGATCATCGTTCTATCACCGAGGCGCGGTCGCGTTCCATCGGCAATTCCGCCATGGGTTGCAACCGCTCGTTCCGACGGTTGCACGCGGCTTTCGCGGCGGCTTGCGGGCCCCGTCGACGTCTGGCAATGCTGCCTCGCGTCCGTCCGACGCCCACGGGTTCCGATCCTTGACCGACGCGCCTTCTCCGACGACCGACGACCCCGTTCTCGGCACGCTCGGCCGCGTCTTCGGCTATCCGGCCTTCCGCGGCGAGCAGGAGGCGGTGGTCCGCCACGTGGTGGCCGGCGGCGACGCGCTGGTTTTGATGCCGACGGGCGGGGGCAAGTCGCTCTGCTATCAGGTGCCCGCGCTGGTGCGGCCCGGCGTCGGCGTGGTGGTGTCGCCGCTGATCGCGCTGATGCGCGACCAGGTCCAGGCGCTCCAGGCGCTCGGCGTGCGCGCGGCGGCGCTCAACTCCAGCCTCGACGCGCGGGCGGCGGCGGAGGTCGAGCGGCAGGTGCTGCGGGGCGAAATCGACCTCGTCTACGTGGCGCCGGAGCGGCTGGTCACGCCGCGCTTCCTCGACCTGCTCGACCGCAGCCGGATCGCGCTGTTCGCGCTCGACGAGGCGCACTGCGTCTCCCAGTGGGGGCACGACTTCCGGCCGGACTACCGGCAGCTGGCGGTTCTGGCGGACCGCTATCCGGCCGTGCCGCGGGTGGCGCTCACCGCCACCGCCGACGGGCAGACGCGCGACGACATCGCCCGCGAGCTGCGGCTCGGCGAGGCGCGGCGCTTCATCGCCAGCTTCGACCGGCCCAACATCACCTATCGCGTCGCCCCCAAGACCGGGGAGCGTCGCCAGCTCCTCGCCTTCATCCGCGAGCGCCACGCCGAGGACGCCGGCATCGTCTACTGCCTGTCCCGCGGGAAGGTGGAGGACGTGGCCGATTGGCTGCGCGGCGAGGGGTTCGACGCCGTGCCCTACCACGCCGGCCTGCCGTCCGACGTGCGCGAGGCGAACCAGGACCGGTTCGTGAAGGGGGAGGGCGTGATCGCCGTGGCGACCGTCGCCTTCGGCATGGGCATCGACAAGCCGAACGTTCGCTTCGTCGCGCACCTCGACCTGCCGCGCAGCCTCGAGGCCTACTATCAGGAGACGGGCCGCGCCGGGCGCGACGGGCTTCCGGCGGACGCCTTCCTCCTCTACGGCCTCGCCGACGCGGTGCAGATGCGCCAGCTGATCGAGGCGTCGGACGCGCCGGAGGCCGTGCGGCGGATCGAGCGGTCCAAGCTGGAACGCCTTCTCGGTTTCTGCGAGACGGCCGAGTGCCGCCGCCGGGTTCTGCTCTCCTATTTCGGCGAGCCCGGGGGGGAGCGCTGCGGCAACTGCGACACCTGCTTCGACCCGGTGGCGACGTGGGAGGCGACCGAGGCTGCCCAGATGGCGCTCTCCGCCGTCTACCGCACGGGCCAGCGTTTCGGCGTCGGCCATCTGGTCGACGTGCTGCGCGGGGCCGACACCGAGAAGGTCCGCTCCTTCGGCCACCAGTCGCTCAAGACCTTCGGCGTGGGGCGCGACCGGGCGAAGGGGGAGTGGCAGTCGGTCTTCCGCCAGCTGGTCGCCGCCGGCTATCTCGTCCCCGACGCCGAGGGGCACGGCGGGCTGATGCTGACCGAGGCGGCGCGCCCGGTGCTGCGCGGGGAGAAGCGGGTGGAGATGCGGCGCGACCCGGAGGCGTCGGTGCGCCGGTCGCTGGCGGGGGCGGGGGCGGGGGCGGGCGGCCGGCGGGGCACGGTCGACCTTCCGCCCGAGGACGACCGGCTGTGGCACGCGCTGCGCGCCAAGCGGCTGGATCTCGCCCGCACCGAGGGGCTCCCGCCCTACGTCATCTTCCACGATTCGACCCTCCTGGAGATGGTGCGCCAGCGGCCCCGCACGCCGGGCGACCTCGCCCGGGTGCCCGGCGTGGGCGGGCGCAAGCTCGAGCGCTATGGCGAGGCGTTCCTGGGCGTGATCCTGGCCGAGGGGACGGGGGACGTCAGCCGCGGTTGAAACCCATCCAGCGCGCGGCGAAGTCCACGACCGCCGCGAGGTCCATCAGGCGCCCCGTGCCGGCCCCCACGGGCCCGACGGCGGCGCCCCCCGCCGCATCGAAGTCCGCCCCGATCATGGGGAAGTCCTCGGCCGAATGGTCGAGCTCGCGCCAGCGGACCCAGCGGGTGCCGCCCGCGTCGGCCGCAACCGGCGACGCCTCATCGATCCGCCGCCTTCCGCGCCAGCGCGCCCGGTGTTCGGCCAGGTGCATCGCCGTGTTCGCCCCGTGGTCGACCCCCAGCAGCAGGACCTTCGCGCCGAGCGCCTCCAGCCGACCGAGGGGCGAGCCCTCGCCGAACATGTCCTTCAGCGGATGCGGGGCGACGATCCCCGCCGCCGCCGGTCCCCGCGCGGCGAACGAGGCCCGCGGGTGGGGACCGCGGACGACGCCCGGCTGGGTCCGGAACAGCTCCGCCGTCGCCCCGATGCCCCAGGTGGGGCTGGAGGCCGGATCGAAGGGCGGCATCGTCGCCCGCATCGTCGGCCACCACGACGGGGGCACGGCGGGGTCCACCCAGTCGCACGGATCGGACAGGTCGCCGGTGAAGGCCGGCATGACCACGGTGCCCGCCGGCCCCACAGCCCGGGCGAGCCCCTCGATCACCCCCAGCGCCCCGCCGACGACATAGCCGAGGGCGCTCAGCGACACGTGCACCAGCACGACGTCGCCGGCCTCGAGGCCCAGCGCGGCGAGGGCGTCGGCCAGGGCGTCTGCGGTCAGGGGCGGGCCCGGGGTGTCGGCGACGCGGTCGGCGAGCGGCATCGCCGGAAGCTAGCGGCCCCGGCGTCCGCGGGGAAGCCCCGTGCGCCGCATCCGAGTCGATCAGTGTTCGAAGTAAAATAGTCGATACCTGTAGTAATCGTATTTTATGATCGAGGGTTTGACAAATAATCGGATCGCAGTCATCAATCCGACCGGCGCCGATTTTCTGCGGCGCCCGGAACCGGCGCGACGGACGGCATGAGACAGATGGGCGAACTGCGGGCGGCGGTGGCCGCGGCATCGGCCCCCCTCCTGTGGGTGGCCGTGTTCTCCTTTGCGATCAACGTCCTGCTCCTGGCGTCGCCGATCTACATGATGCAGGTCTACGACCGGGTGCTTCAAAGCCGGAGCGAGGCGACGCTCCTCATGCTGACGCTGGTGGTCGTCGGCTTGCTCGGGTTCATGGCGCTGCTCGACTGGGTCCGCGCCGGCGTGATGGTGCGGGTGGCCGCGCGGATCGAGGCATCGCTGCGCACGCGCGTGTTCGACGCGGTCCACGAGCGCCAGCTGCGCCTTCCCCGGGGGCTCCGGTCACAGCCGCTGGCCGACCTCGCCCAGCTCCGCCAGTTCATGGGCGGCCCCGCGGTCTACGCCGTGTTCGACCTGCCCTGGGCGCCGCTGATGGGCGTCGTGATGTTCCTGATCCATCCGATGCTGGGCTGGATCGTGCTGGCCGGCGGCGTGGTCCTCGTCGCCATCGCGGTCGTGAACGAGCTCGGCACCCGCCGCCGGCTGGAGGAGGCGGGGCGGGAGGCGAGCGCGGGTCTGGGTTTCGCGGAGACCAGCCTGCGCAACGTCGAGGCCATCGAGGCGATGGGCATGCTGCCGGCCGTCCGCGGCCGCTGGACGGCCCGGGCCGAGCGCGCGCTGGCCGTGCAGGCGGGGGCCAGCGACCGGGCGGCGGCGCTCACCGCGGCGACCAAGCTGGTCCGCCTCTTGATCCAGACAGCGCTGCTCGGCGCGGGCGCGCTTCTCACGATCGAGGGGCACATCAGCGCCGGCCTGATCATCGCCGGCTCCATCCTCGGCTCGAAGGCGCTCGCGCCGATCGAGCATCTCGTCGGCACCTGGTCGGGCTTCGTGGCCGCGCGGCTCGCGTGGCGGCGGCTCGACGACCTCCTCACCGCCCTGCCGCCGCGGCCGGAGCCGATGCCCCTGCCGGCCCCGCGCGGCCACGTCGCGCTCGAAGGGGTGTCGGTCGCCCCCCCGGGCGCCGCCGCGCCGACCCTGCGCGGGGTGACCCTGGCGTTCGCGGCGGGGGAGCACGTCGGCATCGTCGGACCGAGTGCCGCGGGCAAGACGACGCTGGCCCGGCTGATCGCGGGCGTTTGGCCGCCCGCGTCCGGCCGGGTGCGGATCGACGGCGCCGACCTCCAGCAATGGGCGCGCGAGCGCCTCGGGCCCCACGTCGGCTATCTGCCGCAGGACATCGAGCTGTTCGACGGCACGGTGGCGGAGAACATCGCCCGCTTCGGCGCCGTCGACGCGGACGCCGTGGTGGCCGCGGCCAAGCTGGCGGGCGTCCACGAGATGATCCTCCGCCTGCCCCAGGGCTACGACACGCCGCTGGGCCCGGCGGGCGACCAGCTGTCCGGCGGGCAGCGGCAGCGCATCGCGCTCGCCCGCGCGCTCTACGGCGATCCCGTCCTCCTCCTGCTCGACGAGCCGAACGCCAACCTCGACGAGACCGGGGAGGCGGCGCTCGTCGACGCCATCCGCCGGGCGAAGGACGACGGGCGCACGGTGATCGTGATCGCCCACCGGGCGAGCGTTCTGACGCAGATGGACACGCTCGTCGTGCTCCGGGACGGCGGCGTCGCCCTCCACGGGCCACGGGCGGAGGTGATGCCGCGTCTGCTCCGCGCCGCGGCGGGGCCCGCCCTCGCGACTGGTGGGCCCGGGGCGGCCGCCGGTCCCGCGGCCATGGGCTGAGGGCGACCCGATGACCACGCCCCAGACCCGGCGCCGCGAGGCCCTCGCCCGGCTGCGCCAGCCCGACGCGGCACCACTCGGCGGGGAGGGCCTGCAACGGCCGGCGCCCACCGATCCGCGTGGCTTCGTCCTCGGCGGGCTCGCCGTCCTCGCCCTCGCCTTCGGTGCGTTCGGCGGCTGGGCGGCGGTGGCTCCCCTCGACAGCGCGGTGGTGGCGCCGGGGTCGCTGGTGGTCGAGAGCCATCGCCGCGACGTGCAGCACCCCGAGGGCGGCATCGTCCGCGAGATCCTGGTGCGCGACGGCGACCGGGTGGCCGCCGGCGACGTGCTCGTGCGCCTCGAGCCGGTCCGCGCCGATGCGACGCTCGCCATCGTCCGCGCGCAGACCGACGCGGTGCTCGCGCGGCAGGCCCGGCTGCGCGCGGAGGCGGCGGAGGGGGCGGCGATCGCCTTTCCGCCCGCCCTGCTGGACCGGCAGGAGGATCCGGCCGTCCGCGACGTGATCGACGGGCAGATGAACATCTTCGTCGCTCGCCGCGCCTCCGTGCAGGGCCAGCTCGGCATCCTCGGCCAGCGTGTGGCGCAGCTGGAGCGCCAGCGGGACGGGCTGCGCCTCCAGGGCCAGTCGCGCGACCGCCAGATCCAGCTCATCGCCGAGGAGCTCCGCGGCACGCGCGAACTCGCCGACAAGGGCCATGCCCCGCGCACGCGGGTGCTGGCGCTGGAGCGGGAGGTGGCGCGCCTCGAGGGGGAGCGGGGCGAACATCTGGCCGCCGTCTCCCGGGTGGACGAGGCGATCGGGGAGACGCGGCTGCAGATGCTGCAGATCCAGCGCAACCTGCACGAGGAGATCACCAACGCCCTGCAGGAGGCGCAGGCCCAGCTGCTCGAACTCCAGGAGCGGCTGATCGCCGCGCGCGACACGGTCGAGCGGCTCGACCTGCGGGCACCGGCGGACGGGATCGTCGTCGGGCTCGCGGTCTTCACGGTGGGCGGCGTGATCCCGGCCGGGCGCACGGTGATGCAGGTCGTCCCCTTCGCCGACCGCCTCGTGATCGAGGCGCAGGTGCCGGTCCTGTCGGTGGGGCAGGTCATGGCCGGGCAGCCGGCGATGATCAACTTCTCCGCCGTCCACCAGCGGATGCTGCCGACCCTGACCGGAACCGTGGCGACCGTCTCGGCCGACCGTCTGGTCGACGAGCGGACCGGCATCCCCTTCTTCAAGGCGCGGGTGACCATCGACGAGGCGAGCCTCGCGATCCTCGCCGAGCAGCGGATCCTGCCCGGCATGCCCGCCGACGTCGTCATCACGACCGGCGAACGGACGGCGCTGCGCTACGTCGTCGATCCCTTCGTGGATTTCGCGCGGCACGCGATGCGGGAGCGATAAAAGCACTCAATGGGTGCAATGAGATCAACGATTGTGTAATCAAAGGTGGTGAAGAGTTCGATCCTGCGGCGGTGCCTCCCGGCGGTGCCGTCCGCCCAGCGAAGGAAGACGACAGCATGACGAGGTTCACGACCGCCGCCGTGGCGACCATCATCGCGCTCGCGGCCTCGGCCGGCGCACACGCCCAGACCGGGCTCTACGTGACGGGTTCACTGGGAGCCGCCAAGGCGCGGGACGCGGGGATCAAGAACGATCCGGACAGTGGCGACACCCTGCTGAACCGCGGTGCGTCGCTCAACGGCCTGGACCGCTCGGCGGTCTGGACCCTCGGCGTCGGTTACCGGTTCTCCCCGCTCCTGCGCGCCGACGTCACCATGGGCATCCGCAACGGCTTCGATCTGTCCGATGGCGAGGGTGATACGAACAGCGACGCCTCCACGGCGGGCCGCAATGACGTGAATGCCCGGATCCGCAGCCGCGCTGCCTTCCTCACCGGCTATCTGGACGGCGGGAGCTTCATGCCCGCGGGCTGGACCGCCTTCAACCCCTACGTCGGCATCGGCATCGGCCGCGCCGTCAACGAACTCAGCAACCTGCGGGTCCGGAACGAGTCGGTCGCGAACGGAGTCGCCGCCGACGACACGAACCGGACGCCCTCCGGAAAGGGTTCGGGGATCGCGTGGCAGCTGGCGGCCGGCGTCGGCATCGCCGTCACCTCGAACCTCACGTTCGACGTGGGCTACCGCTACGTCGATCTCGGCGCGATCAAGGTCGATCGCGGCCGCTACGACTATCCGACCTTCACGTCGACGGTGGACACCAACACGTTGAAGGGCGAGCTGCGGGCCCACGAGTTCGCTGTCGGCCTGCGCTACAGCTTCTGAAGTCCGTCGATCAATCCGTCTTGCCATGCATGCGGCCCGTCTAGGCCGCCGAAAAACTCGGGGATGACACCATGAGCCGCGTCAGATTCATCCAGCAGGGATCGGGTATCCAAATCGGCGACACCGCCAAGGCGTTCGTCATCTCTGCCGAGATCGCGAACGGCACCTACTCGGCCGGGTCTGACGTGTTCGTGTCGCTGATCTTCTCCGAGGCGATCAACACCTCGGGCCTGACCGCGTCCAACACGAGCGTGACGCTGAACATCGGCGGGAACCTGCGCACCGCCGTCTATGACGCGAGCCGGTCGTCCCAGGCGGGCGTCGTAGGCGAGGCGGCGAACCGCCTCGTCTTCAAGTACACGGTCCAGCCCGGCGAGAGCGACACCGACGGCATCGCCCTCGTCGCCAACTCGCTGACGGTCGGCGGGACCGTGACGGACCGCGCGAGCACGCCGAACGTCTCGACCGGCGGCAACTTCAACTTTTCCCCGGTTCAGAACAGCGCCGCCATCATCCCCACTCCGGTGGTGGCGGACACGGTTGCCCCGACGGCCACGATCACGACGGTCGCGGGCTCTCCGACCGACGCGACAGCCACCTTCACCGTCGTCTTTTCCGAGGCGGTGCAGGGCGTCACGGCGGCCGACTTCCAGGTGACCGGGACCGGTGTCAGCGGCACGGTCACCGGTGTCACCGCGGGCGCCGGCAACAGCTACACGGTCTCCGTCGGCTCCATCGCCGGCGCGGGACAGATGTCGCTCGACATCGTCAACGCGGGTATCACCGATCTCGCCGGAAATCCCGTCGGGACGGAGACCAACACCGGCGGCGTCCGCACCGTTGATCGGGTGGGCCCCACGGTCGCGTCGATCGCCGTGGCGAACGGCGCCTACAACGAGGGCGACTCCGTCTCCGTGACCGTGGCGTTCAGCGAGGCGGTGACGGTCACCGGCACGCCACAGCTCACGCTCGACATCGGCGGCGGCCGCACGGCCAACTACGCAAGCGGCAGCGGGACCGACGCCCTCGTCTTCACCTACACGGTGGCGGCCGGCGTGAACGACGCCGACGGCATC
>Ga0315907_10005976_pt1 | contig 13054 bp, 24 predicted proteins | sample LakEriMetagenome_3_FD_203525 | JGI IMG/M metagenome (GOLD analysis project Ga0315907, IMG submission 203525) | Freshwater fungal communities from buoy surface, Lake Erie, Ohio, United States - Buoy 12 MA123 | ecosystem: Environmental > Aquatic > Freshwater > Lake > Lake biofilm | place: USA...
ACTCGAATGTAACGCCAAGAACTATTGGAAATAAAACAAATGTTAACAATAATTGATACATTATGTTGTCTGTTATTCCGTGAGCAATTGCAAGATAGAAATATCTTAACATTGCAAATTGCCACCAATGCCATCTATCAGTAATAAAGACTAATACTGTTGTACTAAAAGGAAATTTCTCCTCATACTTTGGTTTATATAAACCAAAATACCACCAATGTCTCTTTGGTTCTTGTAATGTTCCGTTTACTAATTTATATTTGTTCTTCCAATCATCACCCTTCTGTCCCGTGTCTGCAATGTAGTCAAGTCGTCCCTTGGCATAACCCGCACCAATGAGACATAAAATAATGTGAATGAAGTTCATTTTTTATCTCTGTTTTTATATCCATTTGGATAATACTTTTTAATACCCAAATAGTGTTTATATGAATCTCTAACCATAAGAATAATTGGGACTACCACAATTAATGGAATAAATAAAGATGTCCATCCATGAGTATACCATAAACTATAATGGTCTTCAGATGGTATTAATTCATTCCATAAGTAAGCGAAAAATATTAGTAACGCCATACCCATATGATATTTCCATGTCTTCCAAATAACAGTAAAAAGTAATAACCAATCCATAGTATTGTTTTTATTATAAATACTTTTATATTTGCAATATGTGGGGAGAAGTTATAAAGGTATGTAAAGACATAATGCAACACTACTTTAACGACAAAAAAGAAAAGAAAGATAAGTTAAGTAAGTTGTTTTTGGCAATATCCGATATCATTATGGAAATCTGTAACAAATTGGAACAGGATGAATATCCTCATTACCATTGTGCCATTATGGATACATTATCTCAAGAACTTATTATGTTCTCAACAGGTGTTCTTGATAATGAAAAATCAATTAAATTTACCGATTCGTTATTTGAATGTTCTAAACTTGAAAGGGAATTTGCCGGTCGTAAAGATTCTGTAACAATACCTAAATTAAGGTCTATCGCTGGTGAGTTTAAGGGTTTGTCTATGCTCTTGGAGAGTTAAAAATATCTCACTTTGTAACGGTTTTAATCAACAACATATTTATAGGTTATGAGTAGAGTTTCCGAAACCATAATATCAATGATTGATAAAGGTCGTAATATAATGGATATCGCAAAGTATTTTGGTGGTATAAATGAGTTGTTAGGTATAACTAAAAAATACCCATATCTACAAGCAATGATACAAACCAAACTTGGTGGTACTATTTATTGTTCAGCCGCAGATGAGGATGAAATTATGATTCCGTTTGAATTACCATTTATTATAACTGAACTTCAAATATTTGATGAAGAAATGCCAGACCATTATGATGCAACTGTTAATGTTATAATACCTGAATTAACAGAGGGTAGAGAAAAACAAATTTTATTGTCTTGGTTATTTGATTATCTTACTGATATGGGGTCTGAGGTTGGAAGTTTTAATGACAGTAAATTAAATATGGAACAAATTTGGATTCATGTAGACCAAATAAATGGTCAGATATTTCAATTATTGGGGGGTGGAGTAAGTGACCAAGAAGTTTTGAAAATAATTCCTGATAACTATATAAGAGATTAATTCTATGGAAAATTTTGAATGGCAAGACGAAGAAACTGAATTGAAATACAGGTTGTTTCAAAGAATGTTAAATAAATCGGTTAAGGATAAATTTGAATTCATAAAACAAGTTGACGTTGACCCAGTTAAGTTTCAAAGAGCTGACGTATCTTGGTCATTTAATAAACAATATAATGTTACAATATTATTAGATAAATCATCAATTAGTAAATATTCAGAGGAACAAATTGATAAGTTTGAGTATCAGTTTAATGAATTGTTTGACACTTTGTTAAAAACAATTGCACCTCCAAAAAATAAAAATGACTTTAGAGTCATAATATCCAGTGATATTGATTTAATTTAAAAAATTATGACACAGATTGAAATTAACAACAGAATTAAAGAAGTTTTTAAACAAAATTACTTCGATTTGGGAATCTACAGATGGTTAAACAGAATGAAGGATTGGCTTAAACCATTCTTCGCTTTAACATTTATTGCCGTGTTATCTTTAGGCTTAACTTGGTCACCATGGCCAATCACAATTTGGGCATTTGCCTTTATTGGTACAATAACCATTGGTGGTATCGACCACTTTATAATTGGTCTTAGTTTGAAAAGAATTATTAAGAAACTAGAATTTGAACATATTCATCTTAGTTTACCTGGTCTTCTTGAAATTTGTTCAGAAGTTTTACCAAAATAAGTTTGTCAGTTTAGGTTTTTGTTATTACATTTGTAGAAAATTAAAAAAGTGGTAGGAGTAATATTAGCAATTATATCGTTTTACTTATACTTGTTCTTAATTTGTGTAATAACAATTAAAACCGAAAAAAATAAATAACATGGGAACCATTTACACTACAGTCGACGTTGATGTTGACATTGAAATTGATGAATTTGTTGATTCTTGTACTGATAGAGAAATTCAACTATTAATTAACTACCTTGGAGAAGTGGGTCATTTGAGTCGTCACAAAGTTAAGGATGACGCAAAAATGACTGCAAATGAAATTGAGTTCAGTGATAAAATGTTATTGTTATCTGACAAATATTATCAGATGACAACTGAGGAAATTGAGGTTTTAGAAACTCTTTACAACAAATACCGATGATTGAGAGGGAACGTAAATTCAGACTCAAATATCTACCTGAGGGTTTAACTCCGATTCATATCAAACAAGCGTATCTTATGTTTGATAAGAAAAAACAATTCAGAGTTAGAATCATTGATGATAAAGAGGCTTGGGTTGCTTACAAAGTTAAGATTGATAAGACAACTAAGTCAGAGTATGAATATGAAATTCCTATACAGGATGCGAATCACCTGTACCAATCTACCGATATTAAGCTTGAAAAAACAAGATATAGAACTACATTTGAGGGTAACAAGGTTGACATAGATGTTTATCCTGATGGTAAAACATCGGCGGAAATAGAATATGAAATTGACCTTATAAACATTCCTGATTATTGTGGTGAAGAAATCACAGGTAATAAGGATTGGTCAAATCTAAACATTGCAAAGAAAAATAGTATTACAAATGGAAAATCAAGCAGAAGAGGAAAAACTACCACTAAGTTCCCACTGGGAAAGGAATCTAAGAGAATTTGAACTACCTAATAATGTCATTGACCGTATTGAGCATCTTCGTTATAATGATGGTGTTATGATGAAAAAATATATGGATGAAGCAAATGAATGGAGAGTTAAATATTTCACACTACAACGTCATCTGAGGGATTTGTTATGATTGGTCTTGCATTATTTTTATCAGGCGTTTGGATTGGAATTTTTATGTCCTACATTATAACTAAGGATTTATATAAAAATAAAAAGTAAATTTAATTTTTAATGAATATTTCAGAGTTATCGGAAAAAATAAATATTTCTGAATCAATAATATTAGATTTGGTTAGAAAAGGACTACCAATTAATGAAGATAAAACATTTAATTATGATTTAGTTTTCAAATGGATGTCCTCAGAATCTCCAAATTTATCAAAAACTTATTCGAACAAAGAATCTTATGGTGAAAAAATATTAAACGAACTCAATGTAACTAAAGAATATATTTTAGAACAAAATGAAAATTTTATTAAGAACAATTTATCAAAAGAATCTTATGAAAAATTTATAAAATTTGTAGAAGAACTAGATTTTAATTTAGATAACAGAGTAATATTAAATAACTTTGGTTTATTTTATAAAAATTTACTTAAAGAAGAAAAAAATAATTCGGTTAAATACGACGAAGAACTATATAAAAAAGTCAATTCAAATAAAGATAAGGTTCAGATTTACTGGGGAAGTTGTTTAGATTATTTAAAATCTATGCCTTCCGAATCAATTCAGTTAATGTGTACTTCACCTCCTTATTACAACGCCAGAGCATATTCTCAATGGGATAATTTAAATTTATATTTAGAGGACATGCGTTTAATAATCAGAGAGTCTTTTAGGGTCTTAGAAAATCATAGAGTTTTTGTTTGGAATGTAGGGGATATTTTTGATAATGACAGATTAAAGACAACTAGTGTTTGGGGTAAAAGGAGAATTCCTTTATCCGCTTATTTTATTAAAATTTTTGAAGAGGAAGGTTTTACATTTGTAGATGATATAATTTGGGATAAAGGTGAAGTTGAGTCAAAAAGACATATGAATGGTGGTAAAAACACTCCTTTCTACCAATACCCTTTAAATTGTTATGAACATATTTTAATATTTCATAAACACGAGTTGGATAAGAGAAAAATACCGTGTCCTGTCTGTGCGTCGTTAAACGTGAATGGAAACACTCAATCCGAAATTGGACTTCAGAGTTGGGAATGTAAAAACTTATTGTGTGCTGAGCGTAGTGCCTCCAACCGAGGTAAAAGATTCTCAGACAAGACTAATATGGTACAGTATTGGGTTGATTATTTTGGTGATTCAGATATAGAACCTGATTTTATAAAGAATTGGAGAAGAGACATTGTAAAAATAAAACCTGTTTTTAAAATAAATAATAAAGGTGAAAATGTTTTAGGCCATTCCGCTCCTTATCCTGTTGAGATTCCAAATATGGCTATAAAATATTTTTCATTTCCAGGGGATTTAGTGTTAGACCCTTTTGCAGGTAGTTTTACTACTTGTATTTCTGCAAAAAATTTAGGCCGTGTTGGTATTGGTTGTGAGATTAATCAAGAAATGTATCGTGATGCGATTATTAGTAAAATTCAATCAGAAACTTCAATTTTGTCTTTAGAAGAAAACTTTTTTGAGTTAAATTAGCAAAATGAATGACTTACAATTTTTATCAAAAAAAATAATCTCAAATTTGCCAAAACAGGCGAAAACAAAACTTAATAAATCAAGGTTAGATAGAGGTGGTGATGGTATTTTTACAAAAAGACGTAAAAGAAATGATGTTGTTTTTATTTCTTACGAAAGTTTTGTCAATAACTATAAACAAAATTTAGATACTATAAATTCAATTTTCTTGGATGGTTATTACATTCTATTGAGTCCTAAAGAATTTAGTGAGAATAGGTTAATATTTGAAAACTTACCTATAATTGTTCATTACACCTCTTACAATGAAATTTCAGAATACCCATTTGATGAAAGTAAAATTACTCGTAAATCAAACGATGGTGTATTATTAGGTAACATAGTTGTTAATATAAAAAATTTAGACAAATTTAAAAAAGATGGACAAAATCTTTATCTTGGTGAAAAATTAATTGCCCAAAATGAATTTGATTATGCAACTAAAGAAGAACAAGACAAAGTAATTATGTGTTTATTGTATTCAATGATTAACATGAAAAATTTTTATAATTTTGTTTCATCCGAAACTAAACTTTTGTGTGAAAAATTTTTGTGTGAATTTGAGTTATCTGAGTTATATACGTTAAATCCTAACTTAATAAAATTAACATCGGAACGAAAAACAAAATGCCCTATATTGAATTTTCATTTAGACTTTTCTGACGTAATGAATGGTGTAATTGAAGGGGACATTGGTAGGAATGATTTTAACAGGACCACAACTAAAATAAATTTACATCATTTAGATAGACTACAAGCCGGTAAATTAAATCACAACCACAAAAATGTATTTTTAGGTTCATACGCGGGTAATATGATAGACGCATCTCTAAACCAAATTGGTTTGACCATTGATGATTTAAAGCGACTGTTGATAACTTAATTTTGTGGGTACGGATTGTCTGCCATATCTTTGTGGTATGAATAACGAAATCAAATACATACCCACCAAAGAGGCAATTATTGGATACTCTGATTCATCAATTGCTAAAACCGAATCTAATGATTGTGTTGTTAGAGCAATTGCATCGGCGTTTGAAATGCATTACGATGATGCTCACAAGTTTGTTGCGGCTCGTTGGTTTCGTGGAAACCGTAAAGGAACATCAAACTTTGCTGGCGGTATGCGTCATATGGTTGACAATAAAATTCTGATTAACGGAAAGTCATTTTCCAATCTAGGAGGTCAATACGGAAGTATGAAATACGATGTCAAAGTTAAGGGTCAGATAGTTAAGCGTAATATGACAACAGGCTCATTCATTAAGAAATACCCTGTTGGTAAGTATCTTTTAGTTGTTCGTGGTCACGCTTTTTCAATCATTGATGGAGTTGTTGTTGGTAATACTGGTGATGCAAGAATGAAGAAACGAGTTATCCTATACGCTTGGAAGGTATCGTAATTAAAGAGGTGAAATATCAATAATTGTATCCTTAGTTACCTGAATATCGTGTTTTGTTTCATAACTAATGTATGAAATGGACTCAACCTTTTCACCTTGTGGTATTTCTACATACCCATAAAGGTCAGTAAAGTATGTGTTGTTATTTGTTTCGACCTTTGCTCCGACCAAATTTTCACCTGTTTGTGAATCAACAACAAGGAGTTTAAATACTATTGCAATGAATATTGTCTTCATAAACAATAGGTATGTTAAATTTTTAATTTGTCAAAATTGTTAATGTGAATTAACATTTCCTTAATCTATTTATAATATATCGTTAATATTATGAAACAGATTATTTTCTTTTTGAGTTTGTTTGTGTGGGTCACAGGCTTTTCTCAGGTTAAGGAAATCGTAACCAAATACGATAACGGAAGTGTTAATCAAATAGGTCATATAAATGAAGCTGGTTTGAAGGATGGTAACTGGGTTGCTTATTATGAAAATGGTATTCTTTGGTCTACAGCTCAGTATCACAATGGTCTTAAAGATGGTATTTGGAAAGTTTACAAACCAGATGGTAAGTTATATTCTGAAATAGAATATAGAAAGGGTAAGAGGTTATGTGGTAGAATGTATGGTGATAGTGGGGAAGTTATCGAAAAAAGAATTTTTGAGGATTACATAACCAATGAATGAATTTTGTTAATAACTTAATTTTGTGGTAACATAGTTTGTTGTATCTTTGTGTACTTAAAAATAAAGACTATGGAATTCATCGGAGTATACAAAAAAGAAAATTTGATAGGATTGATTGACCTTGATGAGGTTGACGTAAATTTCCTACATAGAATGTTTGAGCAGGGTTATTCTTTTAACAAAGTGTCTCAAAAACTTTTGGCAGGTAAGGAAAATCTCCTTAAATTTGTCCAATGAAACAAGAAACAATATGGTGTGAAAGATGTGGTGAAAAACTTAACCCATCAAAAGCCGTATGGCTTAAGTTATCAATGACCGATGGTAACTACTACAAAGAAATTCCTGATGGTCATGATAGTCAAGGAGCTTTCAGTTTCGGTAAAGCATGTGCTAAATCAGAATTAAATAAAATAGGAGGTTAAATTGTCAGGCGGTGCATTCGACTACAAACAATGGCATATTGAACAAATTGCCGATGACGTTGAAAAACTTATTGAGAGAAATGGTCGTGAAAAAACACGAGAGGAACTCAAAGAAGAAGGATGGCGTAGTGATGATTGGTATGAGAAATACCCCGAAGATTTATGTCATTACAAATATCCTGATGAAGTAATTGAAAAGTTCAAGGAAGGTTTAAAAGTTCTGAGACTTGCGGCGGTTTACGCTCAACGTATTGATTGGTTAGTATCAGGTGATGATGGTGAAGAAAGTTTTTTGGAAAGATTAAAAGAAGAATTAGGCCAATTGGAAAAGTAGCCATATATTTGTAGAAGTTCTTTGAAATCATTTAGAGGGTGGGGTGGCAGACGAAAGTCATAATGTCCAAGTCAATCGTAGCTACGGTGTTTTAAAACACGATGGACATTTGAGCGAGTAGAGCAAAGGGAACAAGTCGCTCTTGTTCCTCCCCCACCGACAACATTATAGGTTGATTGGGGAATGATTATACCAATAGTTTGAGAGTGGATACCGACTGGTATAATCGGAGTTGACAGGTATTCACCTGAAGTAATGCCAATCGTAAAAGGGGTTGTCCACGCGACCATCTTCCCCTTACCTAAAACACAGAGTGGCGCAGGTTGATGCTACCTTAGCGGGTAGACTGATACAGAGTAAAAAGAGGTGGGGGAAACCACTCATTAACCCACCCAATATGGTCGGTTCATCTAAGGGTTAGGATACAAGATTTTCATTCTTGTCATAGGGGTTCGAATCCCCTACCGACTACAATGAGTAAGAGGTGCTCAGAGTCTTTGGTTCAAGACTTAAACAATGAACTCGCAGAATGTCTACGGCGTGAGTGGGACAACGAAGGGCTCAAGGTGACAGACACAACTCCTCCTTTGTAGTGTTGGATGTTTTAATGGGGGATGCCCCGCAGGTTTTTAAGAAATAGAAAACCGAATTAACTACTCATCCGTAATCTCAGGGTGAGGAAAAATAGTCAGGTAGCTCAGGTGGTGAGAGCGGCACGCTTATACCGTGATGGTCGTGGGTTCAACTCCCACCCTGACTACTAATAAGGTCGGATGTCAGAGTGGTTATGTAAATGTTCGCAAAACATTTTAGGGTGGTTCAATTCCATCTCCGACCTCTTATATTTATTAATATGGAAAAAAAAATGAATGTAGGTAAATACACTTATGGACATAATAATATATCAGTACTATCTTGGGGGGAAGGCTCAAAATTAGAAATTGGTTCATTTTGTTCTATTGCCGCAAATGTTAAAGTTTATTTAGGTGGTAATCATAGAGTTGATTGGATTACAACATATCCGTTTGGGCATATTAACCAAGGTCTTTTTAACAAATTTGATGGGAAGGGGCATCCAAAAACAAATGGAGATGTGATAATTGGAAATGATGTTTGGATTGGGTCTGACGTAACAATTATGAGTGGTGTTAAAATTGGTGATGGTGCCGTATTAGCAAACAATTCACATGTGGTTAAAGATGTTGAACCTTATAGTATTGTTGGTGGTAATCCGGCAAAACTTATAAAATATAGATTTGATAAAGATGTCATTGAAAAACTTTTGGAAATTAAATGGTGGGATTTAAGTGATAACAAAATTAATGAATTATCACCATTATTATGTTCCGAAAATATACAAGATTTTTTAAATTCAGAATTTGTTAAACTTCACTGAAGAGATATTATTAACCCTGACTTTTTTTTAAAATATTTGTAAGATATTAGAAAATCTTTGTATATTTGTCCTATGAAAAAATACATTCTCCCACTCGTACTAGTATTGTCAATCTTCTCGTGTAAGACCGTTGAACTTACTGATGGAACTCGTATTACCAAACGACAAGAAAGAAAGATTTTTGAAAAGGCATTCAATGATTCCTTTGGTCAAATGACTGAAGATGAAGTTCAGTTGTTTGAAGGTGTGAATTTTCAAGTTGATACCTCATCTATTGAAACTTCTGAGAGAGTAATCAATGTATATACCGACACATCTTATGTTGTCGAGCCTTCGTTAATTATTTACAAGGAACTTATTCCGTCAGTTGGTGATACATCTATCACCTATATGGATGACTTAATTATTGTTGATGGTGTCAAATATGTTAGTTTTGAAGAACATATTTGGGTTGATTACAGAATTGTTGAGATTTACGAATAATTACTTACCCATCTGATACGACTGGCTAGTTTGAGTTTTGGTATTTGTTTGGACTCCTGATTTAGGTCCTAAAGTACTAGTCTCTCTTAGTTTTGTATACATATACCATAAAGTTGAAATGCTCAATCCTTCCATAATTTTACTAAGATTGTTTGCCAAGTATTTAAATTCGTTGTCGAGATAAGCTGTAAAATTACTTATTAAAGTATCTTTATATGATTTTTTAAATGAGTTCCAAACGGAATTAATTTGTGCTTCAGTGATGGAACCTCCTGTTTTATCTAAAGTCCCTTTACCATACATCGATTCAAAAACTGATAAATCTAATGTTGTAACTAATTTCTTATCACTTATTATTTTATCAATGTTTGCACTATCCTCAGGTGTTAGAAACACACCAACTAAACCTCTTTTTAATGTTGTATTAATTGCTTGTATAATTTGTTCATTAGTTTTACCAACAAAATTGTCTATAGCATAACCATCTTTAATATTCGCTCTTTGTGCTTCAGGTATTAATAATACAGACAACGCACTTGCGATTGTTGCTAAATTTGGGGGAATTCTTGAAGAAATATTATTCAAGTCAAACGTTTTTTGTCCTGAAGCTCTTTGTTCTGCGGACATTGATAAGGTTACTTTTCCATTTTTCGACCCGCCTAGTTGGTCCATCATTCTTCTTAATACTAGTAACCCATTATGGGTTGCCAAAACTTCAGTTTCTGCCGGCAATTTACTCAAATCAAAACTAATACTACCTTTATTGGTAAGTTCAGTGGTTCCAACTCTTACATAATCAACATATTGTCCCGCATCGGTTGCTGGTTGGAATCCTGATAAAAACATCTTTGTATCTCCCGTACTTTTATTAACTAAATCTCCGATTGTACTTTTAAAATAAAAGTTTTCTTGATTAGCATCTCCTTTTAAACCAAAACTTGAATTTTTATTACCCTGTCCTATAAAATTTGGCATTCTTTCAGGACTGGTTGATGCGTTGATTGCTTTGGCAACTTCGTTAATTAAACCATAGAGACCTCTTATCTCATTGATTTCGTTTTCGGTTAATAAAAATCTTTTTGACATAATAATAAATATACCAAAACAATAGATTTTTTTATATATTAGCTCTATGGAATATGAGAACAGATTAAAAAGATTCTTTAAAGGAACTAGTTATAGTTTTGATAACTCTCATGTTAGAGGTGTCTTTGTGGTTAAGAACTTCAAGATAAAAAAGTTACCATATGTTATTTATCACACAAATGGTAAAAGTGATTGTGTTTTAGATTTAACCATAGACCTTAAAAAATGTGAATACTTCGCCATTGGTGGTTTTTGGTTTGAACCTGAAATTGGTTTTAGAAAACATAAGATTAAAATTAACAGGGTGTTAAGGTCTGTAATTGAAAATGAGGTTCAAGTTAGGCTTAACTTTTTGAGTGTTGATTACACTATTGATAAAATCAAAATAAATTGGTTACACGAGCCTATTGAGCGGGGATAAAGTAATCTGGTTTTATTTTAATTAAATATAAATTTGGGTGACTTAAATCGTAGTATATTTTAAAGTTATCGGGAAGTTGTTCGTAAGCACTATTAATGTAATCAGTTATTTCCAATCCAAATCTGAAAGATTTTTCCGCGTTCATTTCCCACTCTTCACTTCCATAATCACCCCATTCAAATGGTGATAATAATGCACCAAATTGTTCTACATCTTTATAATATTCTTTAATGTTAGGGTCTCCAACAAATTCGGATAATTTTTTTAAGTTGACTTTCAGATTGATGTATAATGTAACATCATATTTTTCATAATCAGGAGTAAAGTCCCATCCAACAATAAATGGATATTTTTTCTTCGCGGCGTTAATTGCCAAATTAATACCCCTGAGTTGTTTATCTGTAAAGTTGTTATCTCTCATTGAATCATAAATACTTTATACTTTACTTTAGTCGTCTTCTGAAACTACGTATGTCCAAGCCAAATCACTAAATTCTATGGTAACTCCAATATCATCTGATTCACCATACTGACCAACATAAAGATAACATTTTATTCCATCTGAGTTGACCGCAAGGTATTTTGCTATTCTTTCACCATTTTCTTTTAAATTAATGATTCTATAAGTTTGTAGTGTCTCACTATATATTGTAAGTTTTTGGTCTTCAATTTGTACTAATATATCACATTTAGTTGGGTATTCATTCCAAACGATATCTGTCCCATCGGAAACTCCTGTGTAGAAAAGATACGCTCTACCAAATAAAGCATCTTGGGAAAATAGGATTATAGTTGAGAGTAAAAAGAATGTAAGTAAGAATAATTTTTTCATTTTAATATTTTAAATTTTTGACAGGTTTACCAAACGAATCTTCAAACCATTCTATGAATATTGGTTGCCATTTATCTCCAAACTCATCATCAAATTGTCTTCCCACACCTCCATAAATTTGAACTAACGGTTCTTCAGCATCATACCAAGTGAATATCATATCTTTTTCAGACCTTATTACTTTGTAATAGTCCCACTTGTCATCAATCATTTCCTTATCATCAAGTTGTGTATCAAAATCTTGGCTAGGTCCGAACATGATTTCATCTATATCAAATGTTGAATCAAAAATATGATTTAAATAATTTACAAATGTAGTGTATTGTTCCTCTTTTAAAATAAATTTCATTATCTTATTTTGTTTACTTCAATATCGTATTTATTTTTGAACCACTTTCTAAAACCTTGTTTCCAATTATCTCCAAACATTCCATCAAGAGTATTATATAGTTCATCATCCATCGTTAGAAGTGGCGACTCTGAAATTCTTTTTTGTCCCGCATCAGTTTTATCACTCCAATATCCTTTAAAATATATTTTAAACAGATAATCATCTTCGTCGTAATCACCTATATAATAAATAAGCACCTCAGGATTTTCACCTTCATAATGACCACCAGTTTCCTCATCAAACATCACATCATAAGGATGTGTGTAATTTATTTCCTCATCTTTGAAGTATCGGTCAAGAAACTTACCTACAACACCATCTAATTTATTTTCATCTATCATAAAATCCATTTTTAAAAGTAACTCGTAAAATTTTCATTAATACACCTTTGAACCTTTCTGTAATCAGGATAATCATCTAATCTTGGGACTCTTAATTGTTCTCTACTTCCGTAATCAACTAAATCTTTTAACACTCCCTCTAAACTACCAAAGTATTCAATTGTATTTGAATTATACCCATCTTTGTCTTTATTTTCATCTAACCACTCAGTTACTATATTGTATATAGATTTGGTTGCTTTATATCTTTTACCATACATTGTTTTGGTAATTCTGTTACCATTTTTATCCCATGTTTCTTTTTTGTATGTATAATCATCAAATTTTCTGTCATCAATAACATAACCCTCAAGTTCTGACATTAT
>Ga0315907_10005980_pt1 | contig 13047 bp, 13 predicted proteins | sample LakEriMetagenome_3_FD_203525 | JGI IMG/M metagenome (GOLD analysis project Ga0315907, IMG submission 203525) | Freshwater fungal communities from buoy surface, Lake Erie, Ohio, United States - Buoy 12 MA123 | ecosystem: Environmental > Aquatic > Freshwater > Lake > Lake biofilm | place: USA...
CCGCGCCGTTGCGCCGGCTCGTGCAGGTCTCCGGGCCGCTCCAGGAGGGCATCGCGGCCGGCGCCAGTGTCTTCGATGTGCTCGACACGCCGGTGGAGGATGCGGGTGGTCCGTTGCGCCTCACCCGTGCGCGCGGCGAAGTGGAGTTCCGCGGCGTGGATTTCGCCTATGCCAGTTCGTCGGGCAAGGTGCTCGAGGACGTCAGCTTCATCGTTGCACCCGGTCAGACCGTCGCGTTGGTCGGTCGCTCGGGCAGCGGCAAGAGCACGCTCGTCAGTCTGCTGCCGCGGTTCTACGACCCGGACGCAGGTTCCGTGTTGCTCGATGGCCGCGACCTGCGTGACTATCTCCGGGCCGACCTGCGTTCGCAGGTCAGCGTGGTGTCGCAGGATGTGGTCCTGTTCGACGACAGCATCCGCAGCAACATCGCGTTCGGACTCTGCGATCCCGCTGATCCGGCGGTGGAGGAGGCGGCGCGCGCGGCGTATGTGCTGGAGTTCGCGGCCGACCTGCCGCAGGGGCTCGACTCTCCGGTCGGTGAGCGCGGCGGTTCGCTCTCGGGCGGACAGCGTCAGCGCATCTCCATCGCCCGCGCGCTGCTCAAGGATTCGCCGGTGCTGGTGCTCGATGAGGCGACGAGCGCGCTCGACAGCGAGTCTGAGCGGCGCATCCAATCGGCGCTCGAGCGGTTGAAGAGCGACCGGACGACTCTGGTGATCGCGCACCGCCTCTCGACGATCGAACAGGCGGATCGGATCGTGGTGCTCCACGAGGGCCGGGTCGTCGAGACCGGGACGCATGCGGAGCTCATCGTCCGCGATGGTCTCTACGCGCAGCTGCATCGCCTGCAGTTCGCGGGCTGAGCCGGAGCCGTTCGTGGCGCGGCATCTCGAGGCTTGGCTGCAGCGGGTCTGGTACGGCGGCCGGGGCGGTGGTGCGTGGTTGTTGCCGCTGTCGTGGCTCTACGGCGCTGTCAGCGCTTTGCATCGTATGTCCTATCGGTCGGGTTTGATGCGCGTGCATCGAGCTGCCGTGCCCGTCGTGGTGGTCGGCAACGTCACGGTCGGCGGCACCGGTAAAAGCCCCTTGGTGGCCGCACTCGCTGCGGCGCTGACGGCGCGCGGGATCCCGGTCGGTGTGCTGTTGCGCGGTTACGGCGCACGCCGTAAGGATCCGGCGCGTGTCTTCGCGGGCGACGATCCGCTCGAGGTGGGCGACGAAGCGGTGATGTTGGCCGGTGCCACCGGCGTCCCCGTCGTCGCAGGCGTCGATCGCGCGCGCGGTGCCGAGTTGCTCGTCGCTGCCGGTGCGCGCCTGGTGCTCTGCGACGATGGGCTGCAGCATCATGCGTTGGCGCGCGACCTCGAGATCGCCGTGGTCGATGCGGTGCGCGGGGTCGGTAACGGTCGGTTGTTGCCCGCTGGTCCGCTGCGTGAGGGGCCGGACCGCCTCGCTGGTGTCGATTGGGTGGTGTGGCATGGGGCGCCGCCGAGTCGACCGCGATGGCAGGGGCGGGCGGGCGATCTGGCGATGCGGCTCGAGCCTGGCGCTGCGCAACCGATTGTCGGTGGGGCCGAGCCGCGCAGCCTCGCCTCGTTCGCCGGCAGACCGGTACACGCGGTCGCCGGCATCGGTGACCCGGGGCGTTTTTTTGCGATGCTGCGGGCGGCTGGACTTGCGCCCCGCGAACACGCCTTCCCCGACCATCACGCCTACGCTGCGCAGGACCTCGATTTCGGCGATGATGCCCCGGTGCTGATGACCGCGAAGGATGCCGTAAAATGTCGGCGGTTCGCGGGTCCGCAGCTATGGGAAGTGCCGGTCGTCGCCCGGCTCTCACCCGCGGACGGCGCGGCGCTCATCGACCAGATCGCCGCGCTGGTTGCGGTGCAGGGGAAAGCATGACCGAAGAAACCTCGACATCCGCTCCAGCAGGCCTCGACCGACGCTTGCTCGACATCCTCGCCTGCCCGATCTGCAAGGGCCCTTTGGTGCTGCATGCCGAACCCGCAGTGCTCGTCTGTCGTGCCGATCGGCTGGCGTTTCCGCTGCGCGATGGAGTGGCTGTGATGCTCGAGGAGGAGGCGCGCACACTGGCCGCGGACGACCCGCTGCTCGCCCGCTGAGCGCCGGCGCATGTATCGCATCGTCATCCCTGCGCGTTACGGTTCGACCCGCTTGCCGGGCAAGCCGTTGCTCGAGATCGCCGGCAAACCGATGTTGCAGTGGGTGTACGAACGCGCCGCGGACTGCCTTGCCGAAGAGGTCGTGATCGCCACCGACGACGAGCGCATCATGCAGCTCGCTGCGGGATTCGGCGCCTCGGCGGTGCTCACCTCCCGAGACCATGCGAGTGGGACCGATCGCATCGCCGAGGTCGCCGCGTTGCGCGGATGGACCGACGAGATGGTGGTGGTCAACCTGCAGGGCGATGAGCCCGGGATGCCGGCCGAGCTCATCGAGCAAGTGGCGGGATTGTTGCTCGAGCAGCCGCACGCCGACCTGGCCACGCTCGCAGCGCCGGTGCGCGATCGCGACGAATATTTCGATCCCAACGCGGTGAAGGTGGTCACGGACCACGATGGGCGGGCGCTTTACTTCAGCCGGGCCCCGATCCCTTGGTACCGCGACCCAGCAGGTCTCGACGGACCCGTGATCGGCGCTCGTCGGCATCTCGGTCTCTACGCCTATCGCGTGTCGGCGTTGCGGCGGCTGGCGGCGTTCCCGCCCTCGCCCTTGGAGCGTGCCGAGCAGTTGGAGCAGTTGCGTGCGCTCGCCTACGGGCTGTGCATCGTCGTGGGCGAGGCGTCACGCCGACCCGGACCCGATGTGAACACGGCCGATGATCTCCTCCGCGCTGCGGCGGTGTTGGCCTCGACAAGCCGCATGGCCTGCGATTGAGATGATCGACAAGAAGACGTTCCCGTTGCGTGCGGCGCTGAGTGCGCCGGCCGTCATCGTGCTCGTCCTGCAGCAGGTGGGGCGCTTCGCGTCGCCGTCGCCGATCCTCTGGTTCCTGATCTTCGAACTGGCGTTCATCTCGGTCGCGTGGATCGTCGCACGACGATCACCGCAAGCGACTTGGTCGTGGGTGCCCGTGATGTGGGGCGGCGTCGCACTCGGCGCTGTGGTGGATGCGGTGTTGCTCGGCGGCCCCAAGGACGGTGTACTGCCGTTGGTCGGTCTTGCGGCCCCGGCGATCGCGATAGGATTCGCGGGCGCGCGCGCTTGGCCGCGCCGCGGCGACGGCGCAAGCGCCGCGCCGCCGCGCGATCCGGCCGACGGTCAGTAGTCGTCGCGTCGCGGTGGGTTGAGGTTCGACGGGGACGACGACCAGACCACCCGGGTCGGTTCCGTCACCGGTGATACCGATTCCGCAGGGACGGTCGGTGCAGCGTCAGAGGCTGCAGCAGGCGCCGCGGCGGGCGCTTCGGAGACCGGCTCCACGACCGGCTCTACGACCGGCTCTACCAAAGCCTCGACAACCGGCTCTACCACCGGTTCCACGACCGGTTCTACGACCGGTTCTACGACCGGCTCGACGGCGGGCACTGTTGCCGGTGCCGGCTCGGCGGCCGCCAGGCCGGTCCAACTCACCGCCGTGAATTCGCGTGGCAGTGGCGGCATCGATTCGAGCGGGGTGACCGGCGCTGAGTCCTCTGCCGGGTCGCCACCGTCGTCCTCGAAGCCGTTGGCGTCGCCCGCCTCCTCGCTTGTCGTACCGGTACATTCGGCGGCATTGTCGCGGTTCTGACCGCCCCGACGGCCGCGCCGGCCGCGGCGACGACGTCGACCACCACGGCCATCGCCCGGGTCGCCTGCCTCTGCATTCTCCGCGTTGGTGAAGGTCTCACCCTGCGTGAGGGCGCCCTCGGGCGGCGGCGTCGAGAGCATCGGGTCGGGGCCTGTCGCAGGCAGGTTCGGCCTTGATGACGGGCCCGTTGCATCATCGGCACCTGATGTCGATGCGGCCGCGCCGAGCGCACTCGCTGCGGTGCTGGCGGCAGGTTCGGATGCGCGATCCTGGCCGCGACCACGACCCCGACCACGACCCCGTTGTCCGTCACGGTCGCCGCGTTGACCGTCGCGTTCCTTGCGGGGAGGGGAGTCTGCTGCCGCGCCGTTGGCGGGTGTGTCACGCCCTGTCTCGCGTTCCGCGTCTCGCGGGCGGTCCCGCTCACCGCTTCGCTCGCTACCGCGGCCGCGGTCGCGTCCGCCGCGCGATTCGCGATCACCGCGATCGCGTGAGCGGTCGCGGTCCCGACCGCGGTCACGGCCACGGCCGCGATCACGGTCGCGATCATGGTGGCCCGTCGACGACGGTGCGACGGGAAGGGTCAGTTCCGGGGTCGGCACCGGATCGCCGAACAACCAGCGCCACAGGCGCACGAAGACGCCGAGGCGAGGCCCGGCGGGAAGCGTGGCGGCGGCGGCTGCAGCGATGGCAGGAGCGGCCACCGGCACGGGCGGTGCCTCGACGATCGGTGCCGGCGTGGTCGGCAGGAAAGTCGGTACGGCTGCAGGCTCTTGATGGGCTTGCTTGTCGCGGCTGCCGGCAGGATCGACGACCTTGGCGGGCGTCGGCATCTGGTAGCTGGTCCGCTTGAACTCCGGCTGCTCGATCTCGTCGTCGCGGACGCGCCGGATCGAGTACTCCGGGGTCTGGATGTTGCGGTTCGGCACGATCAAAAGTTCGACGTCGCTCTTGTCCTCGAGCGTGCGCAGCCACTCGCGCTTCTCGTTCATGAGGTAGGTGGCGACTTCCACCGGTACCTCGGCGATGACCTTGGCGGTGCGGTCCTTGCGGACCTCCTCACCGATCAGGCGCAGCAGGGCGAGCGCCATCGACTCGACGGTGCGGATGCTGCCGATGCCGGTGCAGCGCGGGCACATCTCGTGGCTCGAATCGCTGAGCGAGGGGCGCAGGCGCTGGCGCGACATCTCGAGCATGCCGAAGCGCGACAGACGGCCGATCTGGATGCGCGCACGGTCCATCTTCATCGCATCGCGCAGGCGATCTTCGACGGCGCGCTGGTTGCGCGATTCGTCCATGTCGATGAAGTCGATGACGATCAGACCGCCGATGTCGCGGATGCGCAGCTGGCGGGCGATCTCGTCGGCCGCCTCGAGGTTCGTGTTGGTGGCCGTGGTCTCGATGTCGCCGCCGCGCGTGGCGCGCGCGGAGTTGATGTCGATCGAGACCAGCGCCTCGGTGTAGTCGATGACGATCGAGCCGCCCGAGGGCAGCTGCACCTTGTGTGCATAGGCCGATTCGATCTGGCTCTCGATCTGGTAGCGGTTGAAGAGCGGGATGTCATCCGAGTACATCTTCAGGCGTCGACCGCCTTCCGCCGGCATGAAACGCTGCATGTACTCGGCGGCGATGGCATGGGCACCCGGTTCGTCGACCAGCACCTCGCCGATGTCATCCGAGAAGTAGTCCCGCAGGGAGCGCGTGACGGGGTCGCTCTCGCGATAGACCAGGAAAGGCGCGGGACGCTCGAGCACCGCCTTGACGATCTCTTCCCACTGGATGCGCAGGTTGTCGAGGTCCCATTGGAGTTCCTCGATGGCCCGGCCGACGCCGGCCGTGCGCACGATGGCGCCCATGCCCTGCGGCACCACCAAGGCGTCCATGATGCTCTTGATCTGGTCGCGCTCCTCGCCCTCGATGCGGCGGCTCACGCCGCCTGCCCGCGGGTTGTTGGGCATCAGCACCAGGAAACGCCCGGCGAGCGAGATGAAGGTCGTGAGGGCGGCACCCTTGTTGCCGCGTTCCTCTTTGTCCACCTGCACGACGATGTCCTGGCCTTCCTGCAGGATCTCGCGCATGTTGATGCGCCCGCCCGAGGGGTTCTTCAGGAAGTACTCCCTGGAGATCTCTTTCAGCGGCAGGAAGCCGTGGCGCTCGGCGCCGTAGTCGATGAAGCAGGCCTCGAGCGACGGCTCGATGCGCGCGATGCGCGCCTTGTAGATGTTGGCTTTTTTCTGTTCGCGGGACGGAAGTTCGATCGAGAGGTCGTAGAGCTTCTGTCCGTCAACCAGGGCGACGCGCAGTTCTTCCTGCTGCGTCGCGTTCACGAGCATTCTTTTCATGGAGGGCCCCTATACGGGAAGGGGCCGACGGTGACACGGCGGTCAGAGCCAATGCGGCGGAGGAGGGCGCGAACGAGTGGGAGGCAATCATCTTGTTGCTGTTCTTGTTCGTGCTGTCTGCCCGGGAACTTGCGAACCGCGGGACGGAACCTGCTTTGGTCTGGGCGCCGACGGCGCGCCGGGGAGTCTTGGGGACTCGACGCCGGACGCGGCCACTATCGGCCGGATTCGATGGCCTCGTCGCCGAGGACCAACTAACATGCGACGCCCGCCATCGGCGAGCCTCGCGGCGATTGGCGCCTGGATAGGCCGCACGGGGCGGCAAGCTAGGCGACCCCCAGAGTTTATGACAAAGGCTTTTGAAAAACAAGATGTTACGGAAATGACTGAGAAAACCGCCGTAACCCACGCTGTGGTCGGTGAAGACCATGCCGGTAGTCGGCTCGACCGGTTCCTGACCCGCCAGTACCCCGGGCTGCCGCGGACCCGCCTTTATCGCATCGTGCGCAAGGGTGAGGTCCGGGTGAACGGCAAGCGTGCCGAGATCGACACCCGGCTCGTGCTCGGTGATTCGGTGCGTCTGCCGCCGGTGCGTGCGACCGCCGCCGAGCCTGCGCAGGGCGAGCCGGGCGCCGCCTCCAGCGCGCCTGCCGCCCCCCGCGAGGTCGGCGCCACCCCTGCGACTCCGGCAGCCCAGGCTGCTCCGGCCGCCCCGGCCGCCCCCCGCGCGGCGGGGACCCCGGCGCCCGCTGCGGTTCGGCGCCGTGTGCCCGATACGCTCATGCAGACGGTCACCGGTGCCATCATCCATGAGGATGAGCGCTTGCTCGTGATCGACAAACCAGCCGGCATCGCGGTCCATGGCGGTAGCGGAGTGAGTTTCGGGATCATCGAGGCGTTGCGTGCCGCGCGTCCGCAGGAGAGCGATTCCCTGGAGCTCGTCCACCGTCTCGACCGCGACACCAGTGGCGTGCTGTTGGTGGCCCGCAAGCCCGCGGTGCTGCGCATGCTGCATGCCAGCTTGCGTGAAGGCGAGGGCTTCGAGAAGCGCTATCTCGCGTTGCTCAAGGGCAGTTGGCAGCTCGGCAAGAAGCGCATCGATGCGCCCTTGCGCACCGACCTGCGTGTCGGCGGCGAGCGCACCGTCAAGGTCGCGCCCATGGGCAAGAGCGCCGCCAGCGATTTCCGCGTCGTGCAGTCCTTCGGCAAGGTCGCGACGCTCATGGAGGTGTCGATCCTCACCGGCCGCACCCATCAGATCCGCGTGCATGCGGCCTACGCCGGTCATCCGGTGGCGGGCGACCCGAAGTACGGCGATGCCGAGTTCAATGAACAGATGCGCGACATGGAGCTCGAGCGGATGTTCCTCCACGCGTCGAGCCTGTCGTTCGTGTGGCCCGACCGCGGGACCGAGTTCAGCGTGAACGCGCCTTTGCCGCCGGAGCTCGCGCGCGTGATCGACGCCCTATCGCGTCCACGCCCGAAGCGCTCGCGATACCGATACAAGCGGTAGCCCGATCAGTGCGGTCGGATCCTGGGTGTCCAGCCGATCGAGCAGGCTGATGCCGAGGCCTTCGCACTTGAAGCCACCGGCGCAATCGTAGGCCGGTTCGGCGGCGACATAGGCCGCGATCTCTTCGGCGTCGAGCGCACGGAAGAGGCAGACGGTCTCATCGAGGAACGCGGTCTCGAAATCGTCCTGCAACGAGACGATGCAGACGGCGGTGTGGAAGGCCACGCGTTTTCCGGCGAGACGAGCGAGCTGCGCGGTCTGGGCGGTCGCGCTGCCCGGCTTGCCGAGGCACTCCTCACCGAGTGCGCAGACCTGGTCCGAACCAATCACGAGGGCGCCGGGCGGGTCGGCGGTCGAAGCGCTCTCTGCCCGCAAGGCGTGTGCGACCGCAAGGGCCTTGCTGCGGGCGAGGCGCGCGGCAAGCACTGCGGGGGGCTCGCCGGCGTGGCGGCCTTCATCGATATCGGGGGACCGCCAAGAGAACGGGTGCCCCAATCGAGCGAGCAATTCGCGTCGATAGCGGGATCCCGAGGCGAGCCAGAGGGGCCTTTTTAGCAGAAACAAGGGTTTACACCACCAATTCGTTTTGACTCGCGGGGGGGTGACGCCTATTATACGCGCCCCATGCCGGCGGACTGGTTGCGCCCCCTCGATGTCGATCGTCACGCTGACGCGGGCGACTCGTGGGAGTTCGAACTGCCGCTGACGCAGCTGCCGCGGCTGGCTCAGGAGCTGGCGACGGTGGAGGGGGCGGTCGAGTGTCGCGTGGCGCTGTCACGCGAACGCGGCCAGCCGGTCGCGGAGGTCCGGGTCAGCGCGCGTATACCGCTGCGTTGCCAACGGTGCATGCAGCCCGTGTGGATTCCGGTCGAGGCGGACTCCAAAGTCTGGCTCGTCACCGATCCGGCGCGCGCCGATGACCTCGATCCGGGCATCGAGCCGACGCTCGCCCCGGAGGGGCGGGTCGTGCTGCGCGACCTGGTCGAAGAAGAGATTTTGCTTGCGGTGCCGTTGGTACCGCGGCACGAGGAGGTCGCCGACTGTGGTCCCGGCGACGCCGCTTTCGGTGAGGAACCGGAGGTCACAAAGGACGACACGATCACGCCGTTTGCGGGGCTGGGCGAGCTCCTGAAACGGGGCCGATAGCCCGCTCGCCCACCGAGGAGACCGAGACATGCCAGTCCAAAAGAGCCGCAAGACCCCCTCCAAGCGCGGCATGCACCGCTCGCACGATCGGGCCCCGACCCCTGCGCTGTCGATCGACCCGCAGTCCGGCGAGACCCATTTCCGCCATCGCATCACCCCGGACGGCTTCTATCGCGGCAAGCGCGTGATCGAGAAGCCCGTCGACGACGAAGCGGCCGGTTGAGCCCTCCGGCGCGTCGCGGGGCGCGCCCGCTCCCTCTGTGGAGCACCCCATGACCGTCATCGCGCTCGATGTCATGAGCGGCGACCTCGGTGCACAGGAATGTGTGCCGGCGGCCGTTTTGGCGTTGGCGTCCGATCCGGATCTGCGGCTGTTGCTGGTCGGTGATCCCGCCGTGATCGAGGCGGGTTTGGCCGGGACGCCGGTGAGGGGGCGCTGCGAGATCGTCCCTGCCACCGAGATCATCACGATGGAGGACTCGCCGCGCGAGGCGATCCGTCGCAAGAAGCACTCCTCGATGCGCATCGCGGTCGATCTCGTCCATGAGGGACGCGCGGCGGCGACGGTCAGCGCCGGCAACACCGGCGCACTCACCGCCATCGCCCACTTCGTCCTCAAGTGCCTGCGGCAGGTGGAGCGCGCGCCGATCATGTCGGCGGTCCCGAACGAGCGGGGCCACACCCACCTGCTCGATCTCGGCGCCAATGTCCGCGCCACCCCTCTGCAACTCCTGCAGTTCGCCTTGATGGGCGCGATCGTCGCGCGTGACGTGCACGGCATCGCACGACCGCGGGTCGGTCTGCTCAACATCGGCACCGAAGAGACCAAGGGGCACGATCTGGTGCAGGAAGCCCATGCGCTGCTGCGCGCGCGCGGAGGCGGTGGTGTCGAGTTCGACTATGTCGGCTTCGTCGAGGGTGGCGATATCTTCGGTGGCGAGGTCGATGTCGTGGTCACCGACGGCTTCACCGGCAATGTCGCGCTCAAGACCATGGAAGGGGTCGCTGGACTCATCAGCCGCCGCCTGCGCCGGGAATTCACGGCGAGCCTTCCGAGCAAGCTCGCCGCGCTATTGGCGCGGCCGGTGCTCAGCCGGGTCTCCGCATCGCTCGATCCTCGCGCCTTCAACGGCGCGGTCATGGTCGGCCTCAAGCACATCGTGGTAAAAAGCCACGGCAGCGCCGATCGTGTCGCGCTGGCGCGCGCCATCGCGATCGCCGCCACCGCTGTGCGCCGCCGGCTCATCGAACATGTCACCGTCGCGTTGGACAACGGTGCTGAACCCCAAGGACAGGGAGATCCTCCAGCATGACCTTCACGCTCCGTCATTCACGCATCGCCGGCACGGGCAGCTACCTTCCCGAGAGGGTGTTGACCAACACCGAGCTCGAGAAGATGGTGGAGACCTCGGACGAATGGATCCAAGAGCGGACCGGTATCCGCCAGCGGCATATCGCCGCTGAGGGTCAGACCACGGTCGATCTCGGCGAGCGCGCGGCGCGTCGGGCGCTCGAGGCGGCCGGCGTCGAGGCGAGCGAGGTCGACCTGATCGTGTTCGGCACCACGACGCCCGATCTCGTTTTCCCCAACTGCGGCGCCTTGTTGCAGGCGCGTCTCGGATTGCACGGCTGTCCGGCGCTCGGACTCGAGGCGGCCTGCAGCGGCTTCATCTACGCTTTGTCGGTCGCCGACAAGTTCGTGCGGCTCGGCGAAGCGAAGTGCGCGTTGGTGGTCGGTGCGGAGACCCTCAGTCGCATCGTCGATTGGACCGATCGCAGCACCGCGATCATCTTCGGCGATGGCGCCGGTGCCGTGGTGTTGAAGCCGTCCGACGAGCCGGGGATCCTCTCCACGCACCTGCATGCCGACGGATCCTATGTCGATCTGCTGCATTGTCCGGTGGGCCCTTCCAAGGGGTTCACCCACGATGCGCAGGGTCGGCTCGAGATGTTCATCCGCATGACCGGCAACGAGATCTTCAAGGTGGCCGTGAAGTCCCTCGGTGCCTTGGTCGATGAGACCTTGGCCGCCAACGGGCTCGATCAGTCCGCGCTCGATTGGTTGGTGCCCCACCAGGCCAACATCCGCATCATCCAGGCGACCGCCAAGAAGCTCGACATGCCGATGGAGAAGGTGATCGTGACGGTGCAGGACCACGGCAACACTTCGGCTGCCTCGGTGCCCTTGGCCCTCGATGCCGGTGTGCGTGACGGTCGCATCAAGCGCGGCGATCTCATCCTGCTCGAGGCTTTCGGCGGCGGCCTCACCTGGGGATCGGCCCTGATCCGCTACTGACCCCGGCGCGCGGCAGACGGGCAAAAAAAACGCCGCGTTCACACGCGGCGTCTTTTTTCCCGTAGCGGGACCTTGCGGTCTTACTTCGAGATCGTGCGCTTGAACATGCGGTCGATCTTCTCGTTCGTCGCATCGCAGCAGCTCTGGCTGGCCTGCGCAGCGGCGAGCGCCTGGTTGGCGGTCGACTGGGCACCGCTGGCGGCCGAGGCGGCCGAAGCGGCGGCGCTGCCCGCGCTGTCAGCGGCGCTCTTGGCAGCCGCGACCTGCGAGCCGATGCTCGAGACCTGCGACTTCAGGGTGTCGATCTGGGCCTGCAGCGGCTTGAGGTCCGTGCAACCGGCGAGGCCGGTGAGGGCGGCCAGGGCGGCGATCTTTACGATGACGGGGGTCTTCATTGTTCGAGTTCCTCTGAGGTTTCGGAAGGATCTGGGGCACAGCAGGAATCGTGTGACGAATCCCCTACCGCGCCGCGCATTATGCCATCAAATTCGGGGGCGAAAATCAACTGGTCGAAAGTTACATCGGTCACAGTGGCTTTCGCAGCAGGAACTGGTGGTTGCGTAGACGGATCGTCTCGGCGGCGCCGGAGCCGCGGAATTCGTCCACCGCCCGGGTGACGCCATGGTCCCAGATCCCTCGCCGATCGTAATCGTCGCCGGCGATGTAGCCGCCCGGCTTGAGCTTCGGGAAGAAGGCATCGATATCGCGTTTGACGTCGTCGTAGAAATGGCTGGCGTCGATGTACATCCAATCGAAGTGTGCGTCGGGGAACAGCGGCGCGGCATCGTGCGACAGCGTGCGATGCAGCACCACGCGTCCCGAGGCGATCTCACGCGCGAACCGCGTCGTGACCTGAAGGTATTGCGCCTGCAGGGCTTCGCTCGCCGCCTTGCCGTCCTTGAAGTCCTGGGTCGGACCGTCGTAGAGCGTGCCGTCGTCCTTGGGGAACCACGGGTCGACGAGGTGCAGTTCGCGCGGCTCGTTCATGGCGAGGATGCGCTCCGAGAAATCCCCGTCGAAGACGCCGACTTCGATGACCCTGCCGCCCTTGGGCAGGGTATCGAACATGAAGTCACGGCTTGCGGCACGGCGGGCTTTTTTAGAGAACAGCCGTTGGTACCAGTGTCTGCCGGGCAGTCCCGGGGCGGGGCGATACATGGCAACATCATAGCCCATGGATACCAGGATGGGCGCGGCCGGCACGGTCGACCGAAGAGGCGATGCGCCGCCACGGGTGCTGTTCGTGCCGGTGAGCGGCCCCTCGGGCATGGGCGAGTTCGCCCGCGCACGGGGGCTTGCCGAGGCGGTGGCTGCGCGTTGGCCGCAGGTCGAGATGCATTTCCTGCTGCACCGCGACGCGCCCTATGCGGCCGCCTGCCGATTCCCCACCACCTTGATCCCGGCTTCGCCGACGTTGTGCGACGCCGAGGTCATCGACGCCATCCGCAGGTTCAGGCCGGGCGTCGTCGTGTTCGACAACGCGGGTCGCACTGCGGCGCTGAAGGCGGCGCGGGCCGCGGGTGCCAAGGTGGTCTACGTGAGTTCGCGCGGGCGCCAGAGATTCAAAGCCTTCCGCCTGCGCTGGATGCGGTTGCTCGATGATCACTGGATCTCCTACCCGCCGTCGATCGCCGGTGCGCTGAGCGGGTTCGAGCGCTTGAAGCTGCGGGTCGCGGGACGGCCGCAACTGCGTTTCCTCGACGCGGTGGTCGCCCCGCTCGATGAGGCTGCGGCGACCGCATTGCTGCCGACGATGCCCGCCCCCGACCTTGTGATCGTGCCGGGCGGGGGCAGCGCGTTCCACGATTCGGCGATGACGCCGGCCCGGTTCGCGCGCTGGGGCGAGGCGCTCGCCGCGCACGGTCATCGGGTCGTCTTCGTCGCCGGCCCTTCGTTCACCGGCGAAGTCGCGGAGTCCGAGCGCTTGCGACTGGTGCGCGGCGGCGGCGGCGGCGCGCTGATGGCCTTGCTGCGCCGCAGCCGTCTGGTGCTCGTG
>Ga0315907_10005982_pt1 | contig 13045 bp, 9 predicted proteins | sample LakEriMetagenome_3_FD_203525 | JGI IMG/M metagenome (GOLD analysis project Ga0315907, IMG submission 203525) | Freshwater fungal communities from buoy surface, Lake Erie, Ohio, United States - Buoy 12 MA123 | ecosystem: Environmental > Aquatic > Freshwater > Lake > Lake biofilm | place: USA...
AAAGACAACAAGGGGAAAGAGGTTCAAGTGTGCAAGGACGTAAAGATACACAAGAAACTCGATGGTACGGCGGTGCCTACTAAGAAATGAACCCCTACTTCCTACTAGGCGCTGTTCTCGCCGTTGGCATTGCTGGCGGCGTTGGGTACTGGCGTGGGGATGAAGCGGGGCAAGCCAAAGTCCAGCAGCAGTGGGATCAGGAGAAGGCTCGTCTCGCCGAGGAATATGCTAAGAATCTGGCAGAACAGCGGGAAAAGGAGCGCCTAGCGCAAGCCGCCGCCGACAAAACAAGGGAGCAAAAAGACCGTGAGATACGTGAAGCTAACGCTCGTAACACCGCTCTTCTTAACAGCCTGCGCGACCGCCCCGAGCGCCCCAAGGACGGTGGAGTGTCCCAGAATACCGGAACTTGTAGTGCAGCCACCGGAGCGCAATTGGCAAGGGGAGATGGAGAATTTCTTGCAAGGTACGCTGCCGACGCAGCCAGACTCCAAGCCGAACTCAGCGCCTGCGTCAGACAATACCAAGAAGTAAAAAAATTACTCAACAAGGAGGACAAGTGAAGATTGCTGTTTACGCAATATCTAAGAACGAAGAACAGTTTGTCGATCGCTTTTGCGCGTCTGCTGCTGATGCTGATTTAATTTTGATCGCAGATACCGGCTCTACCGACGACACGGTTAAGAAGGCGAAGAAGTTTCCGAACGTGATAGTACATAACATTTGCGTTCGCCCTTGGCGTTTCGATATCGCTCGTGACACAGCGTTGACGCTGATCCCCGGTGATTATGATATTTGCGTGAGTCTTGACTTGGACGAGGTGCTAGAACTCGGCTGGCGGCGGGAGATTGAGCGGGTATGGAAAGAGAACACCACCCGGCTGCGCTACAAGTTTGACTGGGGCTGTGGCATTAGTTTCTTTTATGAAAAGATTCACCATCGGCATGGCTACCACTGGCACCATCCGGTTCATGAGTATCCTCGCCCAGACGGTCGCATACAGGAAGTTTATGCTTACACAGATATGTTATTGGTGTCGCACCACCCAGACCCTACCAAGAGTCGTGGGCAGTATCTGGACTTGCTACGCCTTGCCGTCAAGGAAGACCCGCGCTGCCCCCGCAATGCGTTCTATTTTGCCCGTGAGCTGACGTTCTACCGCAAGTGGGGGGAGGCTGCTGTAGCCCTGCTGAAGTACTTAGATAACCCCGAGGCTACGTGGCCAAACGAGCGGTGCTATGCGATGCGTTTACTGGGCAAAGCTTACGACGCTCTTCAGCAACCAGACGAGGCTTTGGAGTGGTATAAGAAGGCATGTTCCGAGGCACCCAGCACTCGTGAGCCTTGGCATGACTTAGCATTAGCGCAACATAATATTAAGGATTGGGCAGCGTGTTTGACCGCTGCTGAAAAGGGCTTGACCATAAAGGATAAGCAGCTGGTCTATACCTGCGATCCACGCGTGTGGGAAGAGCCACTTTACGACCTTGCCGCAGTATCAGCTTGGCACCTTGGGTTCAAGAAGGAAGCTCTTGCATATTGCGAAACAGCGGCTAAAATGGCCCCAAATGACGCGAGGATCGCGGCGAATTTACATATGATGCAGTCGGAGATGGGCAAATGCCAGAACTCAGAACAGACAGAACTGAACGAACTCTTACCCATATAGAGGCACAGTTGGATCAAGCTCTTTCAGACCTAAAGGCCATCAAAGGCGCGTTTCCCGAAGATGAGTTCGGCAACGTGGATACGATCGGCCATCGCAGATACCACGACGAGATGATCGCTGCGGCTAAAGCTCAGACAAAGTTTTGGGAAGATTTGCGGCGTGACCTTTTGAAGAAGGGTCTGTTGTGGGGTTTGGTCGCAGCTATTGGCTTAATGGCTACAGGTGTTGCAGTTAAAACCGGTATCACTTGGGGTGGTAAGTAAGGAAAAACTATGGCAGCGTTTTTTATCAAGTCATTTGGCGGTGTGTCCCCTAAGACCCCACCTCGGTACTTGCAAGATAGTCAAGCGCAAGTGGCTTTAAATTGCCCTGTATTTGCTGGTGCGCTTGTCCCGCTGCCCGGATTGACTGCAAGCCCTGTAACTACGCTGACTAATATTGGCGCTGAGATTAGAACAATTTACCGCTATGGGCAAGACGACCCATCAGATTTACTATATTGGTTTGCGTGGGATCGTGATGTAGATGTAGCTCGTGGCCAGATTGCTGGTGACCCTGTTGAATGGACGTTCTTTACTGGGGATGGGTATCCCAAGGCAATTTATAAAGACATCGCCCATACATCTGCCCCCTATCCTTCTAGTTCTATACCTCTTGGTTTACCTAGCCCTTCAGAGAAACTTGACGCCACACCAGACCCAGCTTTCAGCAACACTGAGGCGTTTGCTGCGGAAGTAGTGCTTGACGTTGTTGCGCTTCAAAATTTAACAACGAGCGGTTGCGAAATTAGTCTTGACGGTGGTACTACATATACTTCGATTCCACTTAATGTACCGTGCACACCACCTGCGCCGCCACCTCCCGCACCGGCTCCTGCGACTATACCCACATTGCCGACTAATAATCGTGCTACCTATGTGGCCTGTAGAATAACAACGGTTGCTACAGCTACTCCACTCGCTATTACCGCTGTTGTAGACAAAACAAATGTTGTTATAAAGACTACCGCCACAGGTGATGATGTATCTATTATCTTTAGAGGTATTACTGGTACAACAAACTCATACGACACTACTGGCGACTTTATTTATAACGCGCTAGACACTACTACTAATACTGCTATTGGTTTGGATACCGCTAGTGGTTTGCAAGACCCTATATATTTTTTTAAATCAGACAGCTGGGGCCTTCTTGCAGCCGCAGGGAAATCATCTAAACTTGTTATTCGAGCCACAAAACCCGCAAGTAACGAAGGCGAAACTTTACTAAGTAAAACTATAACGACACCATTTGCCACCGCACAAGATGTTGCCAATTACATTGATGCTAATTGGACTAATGCTAATAAAAGTTTACGCGTTGATGTTGTAGGCTCTACGGTAGTGCTGCGACCTAAGATACCCGTCTCCCCAAGCACTACCAGTTATGGAAAAACTGTAGGCGGCGCTAATGGCTGGAGTGGTGTTATACGTGTAAACATAGATGATTATGATACTGACGAAAGATTACTTACTAAAGAATATAAGGGTAACGTAAACAGTCCTGCGTACTCTTATGTATTTATTACTAAAACACAGTTAGATACCTACTTAAAAGGTAAGTTTGTATCTATTACTGTTAATGGTACAGAATCAATATTTCCTATTTCTAAGACTAGTACTTTATACTTTTTCTTACCGCAGGGTGCTGAGTATGAGTCAATCACTGATGATGACTCAGCGATAATGATAAAGACTTTAGCCAGAACTGGGTCAAGCTTACGAATTCGTGGTGGCGAGTATCCAGTTACTGTAGAAAATTCTTATAGCACTCTCTCGAATGTTGGCTACACTAACGAAAAAAGTGTAGCAGAGGCTCGTGTATATACTTATACGTGGGTAAACATCGTAGCTAAACGAGAGTTTGAAAGCGGCCCTGCTGCTCCGTCTTTAGCGGTTGATGTATTTGATGGCCAAAGTGTACGCTTAAGTAAGTTTCAAGAAGCCACAGTTACTGGTAGTGACTACATAGTAGACAAACTATATAAAGTAACAAACAGGAGAATTTACCGGGCAGTTAACGGCGTCTATTTATTTGTAGACGAAATACCAGCTTCTCAAACTGAGTATGTTGATACTAAAAAGGCAGATGATCTTTCGGAAGAAATGATTGTGGCTGGATGGTCGCCGCCCCCTACTGATTTAAGCGGTCTTATAAACTTACCCAACGGCATCATGGCTGGCTTTGTTGGCCGGGATATTTATTTTTGTGAACCTTACTACTCCCATGCTTGGCCAGAAAGTTATATACAGTCGCTAGATTATCCGGTCGTGGGTCTTGGTCGTATGGATACAACACTGGTGGCGTTTACTACTGGAGTACCCTACTTTATTCAAGGCACCCACCCAGACAGTATGGTTGTTGTTAAGTCCGATATTCAACAGTCTTGCGCATCTAAGCGAAGCATTGTAAGCATAAGCGGAGCGGTGTTTTATGCCAGCCCTGACGGACTTGTTATGTTGTCTACAGGTGGCTCTGCGGTTATCACGGAGAATTTGTTCACACGGACGCAGTGGCAAGCTATCAATCCATCGTCAATTCACGCATATCAGCACGATACCAAGTACGTAGCTTTTTATAATGCTGGTACTGAGGAGGTGCCTATAACCGGTGGTTTTGTATATGACCTTATTTCTAAGCAGTTTATATTTCACGATATATACGTAACTGCTGGGTATAACGATTTGCTTCGTGACCAGCTGTTCTTAGTTTCTAGCGATAAAAGTATTAAGCGCTGGTCCGACGGTGCAAACAAAACCTACACTTGGCGGTCAAAGATATTTACGCTTCCACAGGTTATGTCGTTTAGTTGCGCGCAAGTTGAAGCTGAGACATACCCAGTAACTGCGAAGTTTTACTGTGATAACTCTACTACACCGTTCCACACTCAAACGGTATCTAGTCGTGTTCCATTTCGTCTCCCTGTGAAAGCTGGGCGTGATTGGGAGGTGCAAATAGAAGGAACCTCACAAGTGTTTTCTGTAGGTATAGCCCAATCAATGCAGGAGTTGGCAGGTGCGTAGTCTACCTAGAATCGTTTCTCAGATTCCGAACGACCTTCGGAACTTTCTTGACCGTGTACGTGAGTATATGTCAGAGGGTGGTGAAGATCGCTTTGTAACGCTACGAGAATTAAGAGCAGGCGGCGTAGTTGGCACTACTCCCGGTGGTACGATAACCACACCAACTGAATATGCTGTCGAGATTCCCAACATGCCAACGGGCTTAACTACCACTGGTGGTCTTGGTTGTGTATTTGTTGAGTGGGACGAGCCTAATTATTTAGGGCATTTGCATACTGAGGTGTGGGGAGCCAGCACTAATGTATTCGCTAATGCTGTTTTGTTGGGTACGTCTCCCGGTGTCTTGTATGTAGATAATCTTGGCGAAGGTGGCTCTAGATACTACTGGATAAGATTCGTAAACAGAAATGAAGTCGTTGGACCTTTCAACGCAGATGCCGGTACGGTAGGTACTGCTAGTTCCGACCCTGCTTATGTTTTAGATATTCTTGCTGGCTCAATTACGTCTACAGAATTATCTTCTTCACTTAACAGCCGTATTAACTTAATCGACGGTAGCGCTTCTACACCGGGCACTATACCTAACCAGCTTGCTGTACTCCAAGGGCAGATTGACGAAATCGCGCAAACCCCAGATTACAATAATGCTACTACTTACATCACAGATGATATTGTTAAGTATAACGGCGGTATTTACCAAGCTAAACAAACAACCACAGGTAATTTACCTACTAATACAACATACTGGCTAAAGATTGGCGACTACACGTCACTCGGTGCAGCAGTAGCTGCACACACTGCGGAGATAGATACTTTAACTACTGATCTTGGCGCAGAGACTACCGCTCGTCAAACTTTAGCCACGCAGATGCGTGGATCGTATACTGGCACAGACCTTAGTCAAGTTACATCCGGCCTTATTTACTCTGAAAGAACAGCCAGATCAAGTGCAATATCATCTGAAGCAACTGCTAGAAACGATTTAGCGGCGCAAATAAGGGGCACTTACACCGGCACGGATATAACTCAAGTAACAGCCGGACTTATCCACGAAGAAAGTACTGTTCGTGCTAACGCCGATTCTGCGTTGTCTTCATCTATTAACACACTAACTACAACTTTAAATAATCAAACTGCTAGTGTTCAGACGTTGTCTCAAAGTGTAGATGGTGTAAAAGGTCTGTACACAGTCAAAATAGACAACAACGGCAACGTCGGTGGCTTTGGTCTTGAGTCTGTGCTGGACAATGTAGCGATACCAGTATGGACAGCTAGTACTGCTTATTACATAGGCGCGGTTCGCCGTATAGCAAGTGTTACCACGAAGGTCATGCGGTGTATTACTGCTGGTACGTCGAGTACGTCTACTCCCACAATGGCCGGTGCGGTAGGAACTACTTTTACTGATGGTACTGTTGTTTGGGAAATTGCCAGCAGCACAGCAACTTCTACTTTTATATCCAACGTAGACAAGTTTGCAGTAACCACGCCTACTTCGTCTTTAGCTGCGCTGGCTCGTAGCACTGCGTACTCAGCTGGGCGATTTGTTGGACCTCCATTTGTCAGTGTGCTGGTGGCCACGACAGCGAACATCACTTTGTCTGGTACACAGACTATAGATGGCGTTGCAGTTGTTGCTGGTAATAGAGTCTTGGTAAAGGACCAAACTACGCAATCGCAAAACGGTATTTATGTGGTTGCTAGTGGTGCTTGGACCAGAGCGACTGATGCTGACACATGGGCTGAGTTGTATAACCTAGGTGTGAAGCCAACTTCCGGCACAAACGCAGGGAATATTTATGTAACCAGTATTCCCGCCAGCGGTACAGTAGGTACTACCAGCGTTGTCTTTGTTATCAACTCTAAGATGTTGGTTTGTAAGATAGCAGGCACTGGCACTACCGCTGCAACAATTACGCTGAACATAGATAGTCTGGCTATTGGCTCACTTGTTACTGACGGTACTGTAACTTGGCAGGTAGCTAGTACGGTGCCCTTCTCGGTTCTTACTTCCTCGCAGACAATCAACGGCGTTACTCTTTCGCCGGGTGTGTACATTGATGGCGCGTCTATTGTTAACGCCACCATAACCAACGCAGCTATTGGTACAGCTGCTATTACCAGCGCAAAAATTAGTGACGTATCAGCCGATAAAATAACTGCCGGAACTTTGCAAGTTGGCTCTTATATTCAGTCGCAAAGTTATGTAGCTGGTACTTCTGGGTGGAAAATTGATAGCACTGGTACCGCTGAATTTTCGCAAGCTGTTATACGAGGAAGTATATTTGGTGGTGGAGCCACTGGGTACACTACAGGAACTGGTTTATTCTCTGGGTTAGACAGCAGTATTTATAAGTGGCGTGTTGGTAATCCAACTGGTGCTCGGATTCAATGGGATGGTTCTGCGCTTTATATCTACAACGCCAGTAACCAAGTAACTATAGCCTCTGGCGATATTGACTATTCAGTAATCACAGGCACCAAGCCCCCAAGCGATGCAACCCGCAACGTAGTTTACCGCCAAGCAACTGCTCCCACGTCTGGCATGTCTGTAAATGATGTTTGGTTTAACACTAGCACTTTTGCTACGTACTATTACAGTGGGACAGCGTGGGTGCTAGCTGGCGATAGGACTTCTTCTAATACTGCCGCTGCTATAACTAACCAAGGAGCGTTTGCCACAACAAGCCAGATAACGGTAAGTACCGCGTCTACCTACATTGCTGATCTTGCCCTTAACACCCCCCAGTTTGCATATAATAGCGTATCACTTATAGAAGTTATAAATATACCTACTACACCTCTCAATGTTCCACCAGCTACAGCACAAGCATCAGATGTGACTACTATTTTGTCTTCTATGCCTGTCACGGGAATCGATATAGCGACAGACAGAATAGTTATGATAAATTTTAGATTTACACACTTCGATGCTAGTCCGGGTTATTTTAGTGTAGATGTTAATGTTCCATTTGGTACATTTGCTACTGATCTTTCGTTTGTACAAGACGCTAGCACTAGGTTAGTGCTACAGCAATCTGATAATAACTACACATTTATTGGTGTTATACCAACTGATTTGATAACACAAACTAATTTAGGTACTTTAACAGTTACACTTGGTAACGGTAACAGTGTTTTTTGGCAGTCTCCTAGCAATCCACCGTATATTAGTTCTGGTAAAGTTATTATTTTCTCTAGAAAACGATGATTACTATATACGACAATAAAGGAAAGATTGTTGTCTCTGCTCAGTGCTCTGAGGACGCCAAGCAGGTGTTCCTTTCCGATCCGGCGTATAAAGATTTTGCGCATCTAGACCAAGTATACGATCCACAAAAATACTACATTGACCCAGCTACGGCCACACCTGTAGAGATACCGGCTCGACCTGATTTTAATTACTTTTTTAGTTACGATACTTATACGTGGGAAATTAATATAAATACGGCAATAGTTAGGGCTAAAAATCAACGGAACATACTATTAGCCGAGACAGACTGGACAGATACCTTGTCGGCTAAACCACGGATGGGGGATGAACTTTACAACCAGTGGCAAACCTACCGACAGGCGCTCCGAGACGTGCCAGAACAGGCCGGTTTTCCTCTGGCAATAGTCTGGCCAACACCCCCGGAGTAACCTTTACAGTCTGAAAACTTTATGCTATATACGGCGCATGGCAGAACTGATTCTTTACGACCGGGAAAGAGTGGCAGATTGGGTAGCCGGTCGGGTTGGGCAGCGGGTTGGATGGGAAGGTTATAACGCTTTTGGCGTGGAGCAGGATGGGAAGTTAATCTCCGGAGTTGTAGTTCACCAGATCAACGGGGCCAACGCTTTTTGCCACATAGCTGTAGATAAACCTACCAAGAAGTTGTTCGAGTTGTTTACAGTAATTGGGGATTATTGTTTCAGGCAAATTGGGTTAAAGCGGCTTACCGGCTTAGTACCATCTAACGAGCCTGAGATTATAAAGTTTGATGTCAAGTTGGGTTTTGAAATAGAGGCCGTACTCAAAGACGCGGCGATAGACGCCGATCTAGTCGTACTGGTGATGAGAGCGGATAAGTGCCGCTGGTTACCGAAAGGAAATTGAAATGGGCGGAAAGTCAGCACCACCACCGGATTACGCACCGCTAGCCACAGCTAGTAGAGAAGCTGCGCAAATTATGAGTAAGCTTGGCCGAGAGCAACTCGGTTTTGCCAAGCAACAATACGGAGAAATGGCTCCACTTCTTCGGGGCATAGCAGAGCGCCAAGCGCAGGCGCAAGAGCAACAAATGAAGCAGGCGCAAGATTACTACCAGTATATGCAGTCTACGATTCGCCCTGCCGAACGCAAAGCCGCTCTACAGGCGCAGTATTTCGATACTGAAGAATACCGCAACCAACTCGCAGCCCAAGCCGCCGCAGACGCTGGTAAAGCTTTCACCCAAACCCAAGAAGCACAAAAGCGCGCTGCCGCTGGTATGGGGATTAACCCCGCTTCTGGCAGGTTTGCTGGTATGCAAAACCAAGCTGCTTTGGGCTTAGCCGCACAGAAAGCCGGAGCTATGACAGGCACTCGCCAACAAGCGCAACAGATGGGATATGCCCGGCTACTCGACGTTTCAGGCTTAGGTCGCAACCTCCCCGGCGCTTCTTCCGCTGCTTACGCAGGTGCTACTGGAGCAGGTTCCGCTGCTGGCCAATCTTACATGGCTCCGGGCAATCAGTACGCGAATATGTTTAACCAAGGCGTTGGAACCATCGGCCAAGGTCAGAACATGCAGATGCAAGGTCTGTCTAATATTCTCAATACACAAGGTCAGTTGTACGGTGCTGTTTTGAATCAACCTGACCCATTGACCACTATTGCATCGGCTGGCCTTACTGCGTATGGTTTGAGAGGCTCAGATATTCGTATCAAAGAAAACATTGAGCAGATTGGCGTTCACTTCCGCACAGGGTTGCCTATCTATGAGTTTAACTATACCCACATACCGGATAAACGCTTCCGTGGTGTTATGGCACAGGATGTTGAGAAGGTATTCCCAGACGCAGTCGAAGAAACACATGACGGCATCAAGATGGTCAACTACGCGATGCTTGGTATAGAAATGGAAGAGGTGTAATTATGGCAAGCATAGGGCGAGGACTAGAGACTGGTATTAATCTTGGCTTCAAGATTGATGAAGCTTTGCGCAGAAAACAAATGCGCGATGAAATCGAAGCCGCACGAAAAGAAAAAGAATTCGGAAGATACTCGCAAGAACGAGCCGATAAACTACAAGCTTTGTCAAAAGAAACCGATTTCCCCGATATGCTTGACGAAAAGGGCGATCCTCTTAAGCCAAAATATAAATTTACTATTAAGCCGGGTAGCACTGAATATGACGTAATACCACTAACTTACTCAGAAGCGCCCCCTGCTGCTGCTGGTGACCAAGACTATACACGACAAAGAGAAGACTTAGCTTATCGAATTGATATGGCTCGTAGAGGTCTGGAACGCACAATACCTAGAGATGCTCCGGTAAATCAAGTACTAAATATTCCAGAACTTAACCCCGAAGAAAGAAGACGCCGAGAAGTAGAATTAGATAATTTGACACAGCAGTATCGAGCTTTACTTTCTAGGACTGCCGAAGATCAACCAGCTGGTATTACTAAGCAAGGCGGACCCTCAGTTGGTGTGCCAACTGGTGACGCAATAACTTATTCGCCCGACGTAATTGAGTATCTCGGCAAAACTTACGCACAGGGTCTTACGCCCGGTAAACTTTCTGATAAACAGAAAAACGCAGCGTTGATGGATAAGTACGCCGAAATTATTTCTGGTTACGATCCAATAGAAGGGCTAAAGTTTAAGGCCGCAGCAGATAAAGAGCGCCGTGAACAAGAAGCTTTCGATATAAACAAAGCGCTAACAGAGTTTAAGTACAAAGAACTACAACGCGGTGCAAAACAAGACGAAGCCGAAGATAAATTTTTTGAGGCTGTACAAAACGGTGAAGTAGACTTTAATACTGATTGGAATAAATTATCTAAAGATTTCGGTATTCGTCCTAAGCGACTTAATGAAATTGCAGAAGGGGTGCTAAAACTTGAAAGTGGGCAGATCACCCGTATGCAAACCGCAGTCGATAAAGCGATGATTAAGAGCCAAGGTAACTTGGATAAGTTTTTGCAACTTTCTCTTGACGATAAAGACTACGACCCTACGAGTCATCTTGTCAAACGCGCTGGCCCCAACGGCGGAATTATTATTGATACGGTCGAGACAGTAGATAACGAAGCAGGTGGTAAAACCGCAGGTAGAGTCATATCTTCTACGCAGGAACTACCGAACGCCGTTGAAGCCATGGAGTTCATGTACAACACGCTGAGAAACCCCAGCGTTGCTGCGCAAACTGCTTTGAAGAACCAACAACTTCGTGCTGACATTGCGGAGAAAGAAGCTACTGCTCAGTATAAACTGTCCGCCGCTGATTTTTATAGTAGGCGTGATACTGGTGCTGGTGGGCTTGGTCGTGGTGGTAATTTACAATTTGCTGGTTTTGACTCAGATGGTTCTCCTATTTCTTATAGTCCTAAAGATGGAAAATTATCTCGTTACGATGGTCAACCTATCCAAGACCCGACCTTTATCAAGAAATTTACTGGCGAACAAACTAAATCTGTAAAAGAACAATGGGCGGAAATTAATATAAAACTACTTAAGGATGGGCAACCACCTAATTATATTGCTAGGGCTAAGGCTGCGTTCTTTGAAGAAAATGGTTACGCGCCAGACGAAGCTATCAATGCTCTTCGTAGTGGCAAAAATCCATACACCGGTAAGCCTTTAACACAAGCTGATATCGACGCGTTTAGGCAAACGTACCCTAACACTGATATTAGTAAATTCATGCCAAAGCCTGACGGCCAAAAAGGGCTTGGAAAGACTGATACAGTTACGAATGAATCGGCTGAACCTAAAACCCCTGTAGAAGACAAAAAGAAATACATTAGGTCTAAGAATCCTCGTGGTGGTTGGGTGTATGAAGAAAGTCCACGCGGTTTAACTAAAGCGCAGTATGCAGAAATAGACGCCAAGCGTTAAGGAAAAGTCATGGCACTAGACTGGAGAAAGTTATCCGCAGCCACTTTGCCTGATGAGGAAGGTCCTTTGGATTGGCGTTCGCTTACTGATCCTACTAGGAGACGGAGTGATAAAGGTCCGGGTTTTTTGCGTTCAGCCGCTGACATAGGCGTTAAAACTGTTGCTGGTGTGCCAAAAGCACTTGCTGGTATTACTGGCCTTGGCACAATGGTGCCCGGTGTTCGAGAGTTAGCTGACCCTGCTACGGCTGGTTTGACGCAAGCTAGTCGCGCTATTGAAGAGTCTTTGCTATCCAACTACCAGCTTCGCAAACAGCGTGAGATGGCACAGCGTATGCAAGAGGAAGAGGGTTTCCTTGACCAAGCTGGCGCGATGGCTAAATACCTGTACGAGAATCCACGCCAGATAGCAACTACCACAGCAGCTTCGTTACCTTCAATGCTTACTGGTGGCCTGATCGGTCGTGGGTTGCAACTTACTACGCGTGGCACTGGGATGGCTATGTCCCCGGCTACCGCCGCTGCGCTTGGTGAAGGAACAGTAATTGCCGGTGGTGTGGCTGGCGACATCGCCGCCCAGAGCCCTGAGTTATCCGACCGTTTATATGGTATCCCCGCTGGTATCGGCGGTGCGACTGTTAGCCGCTTAAGTGGTCGCCTTATGGGCAGAAGTGATATTGATACTATGCTATCCGCTCGGTTGGCTCGTCAAGACCTTGCTGACGCAGCTATTCCAGAAGGCGTTATTGCTAGTAGATTGTCACAAGGTAGCGCAACCGACCTTCTTACCCCCGCCGGTACAACTACTGGTCGTATAACTCGCGGAATTATTGGCGAAGGCTTGTTGGAAGAAGCACCACAGTCTGCCATGGAACGCATGGCTACTAACGTCGGTATTGGTCGCCCGATGATGGAGAATGTTGGTGGTGATGTTGTGCTGGGTGCAGCATCTGGTGGGTTGATGGGTGCTGGTGCTGGCATTAGTCGCCCCGGTGGTACTTACACTCCCGAAGAGTCACGCGAAGCCCTGCGTATTATGGCAGACCGCGAATCTCCCCTAGAGCAAAAGGCTATTGCCGCCAACTTTGTACGTGGTATTGAGATTGGCCGACTTGGAGAAAAAGCAGCTACGACCAGATTTAACGACTATATAAATAGCCTTGTCGCGGAACAAGAGCGTGTTGACCCTACTCCAAAAGACTTGTTAAGTGGTTTACAGCAGGTTGAA
>Ga0315907_10005986_pt1 | contig 13044 bp, 10 predicted proteins | sample LakEriMetagenome_3_FD_203525 | JGI IMG/M metagenome (GOLD analysis project Ga0315907, IMG submission 203525) | Freshwater fungal communities from buoy surface, Lake Erie, Ohio, United States - Buoy 12 MA123 | ecosystem: Environmental > Aquatic > Freshwater > Lake > Lake biofilm | place: USA...
ATTTAATTGAGGCCCTTGGTCATTGTCTTGAATATTTTGGAGGAGTACCTCAGGTCATTGTTTGTGATAATTTAAAAAGTGCGGTTAGTAAAGGTCATAAATACGCTCCTCAAATCAATAAATCCTTCGATGATTTTGCCTTGCATTATGGTTGTGTGGTTGACCCTGCCCGCCCTTATGCTCCTCAGGATAAAGCTATGGTAGAGGGTGCTGTAAAACTGGTTTATCAAAGAATATTTTATCCTTTAAGCAACCATACATTTTTCAATCTTAAGGAATTAAATCAACAGATTTTAAACTTACTTGAAAGGTATAATACCTTCACTTTCAGCCAATCTAACAGTACCCGACTTCACGATTTTTTAAGTATTGAAAGGGAATTTCTCCAGCCCTTACCTAGCCAACCTTATAGTATCCGATATTTTAAAAAATTAAAAGTTCAAAAAATGGGATTTGTTTATTTATCCGATGACAGACATTATTACAGCGTTCCGTACAAATATATTGGTCAGCAGGTTGAGTTAAGTTACAATCGTCATACGATTGAGATACTGTTCCAAAACCAACGGATAGCCCTTCATAAAAGGGATTTTCGAGCTGGCAAATATTCCACTAACGAGGCACATTTATCTTCTCATCACAGGGTCTATTCCAGCTGGAATCTCGAGTTTTTTCAAGAGAAAGCCGAAAAAATAGGACCACATACAAAAGAGTATATCACTCGGCTGATTTTAAAAAACACCTATCCTGAAATTGGATACAAACAGGCCATGGGAATTACTATGTTCATTAAAGAGTACACCTGTGAACAGATTGAATTGGCGTGTAAAAGGGCTTTACCCTTTCCCACTCCTTCTTTTCATATTATCCAAAATATTTTAAAAAATCGGATGGAGAATGAACCCGACCTATTTAGTGAGGTACAAGTTTCTGTTACAACACCTCATGAAAATCTTCGAGGCCCTGAGGCTTATATTTAATCAACTAATAAATTTTAAACTAAATGAACACTCAAAGCACCATCGAAAAGATGAAACAGCTCAAACTTTTTGGAATGAGCGAAATCTACCATCGTAGTCTCACGGAAAACCTCTTCACATCTCATACCACCGATGAGTTACTGGCTTTGCTCGTCGATACGGAATGGGACCGACGAGAAAACAGAAAGATTGAAAATCTGCGCAAATCCGCCGGATTTAAATTCCACGCAGAGGCCTCTAATATGGATTACACTACCCAAAGAAACCTTGATAAAACTGTGTTTGAAAGACTGCTAACCTTACAATTTATTAAACAAAGAGAAAATCTTATTATTACAGGACCCAGTGGTATTGGTAAAAGTTTTTTGGCTCAGGCTATTGGACAATCTGCTGTAAAAAACCTCTTCAAAACCAGTTACTTCAATACAGGTAAATTGAACGAAGAAATTAAATTGAGTAAAATCCAGGGCCACTACATTAAATTCCTGAAAAAAATCCAGCACTGTGACCTTCTCATTATGGAAGACTTCGGTTTACATACTCTCGATAATCATACCAGGCAAGCCTTGTTTGATATTGTAGAAGAAAGACATGATCGTCGATCTACCATAATCACTTCTCAATTCCCTGTTAAAACCTGGCATGAAATCATAGGGGAAAGTACCATTGCAGATGCTATCTTGGATCGTTTAGTATTTAATTCCCATAGAATAGAATTAAATGGTGATTCAATGAGGAAAAAGAAAAAGTTAAAAGGTTGAAATAAATTACTATTTTTACTTATATAAATATGTTGTGAATAAGACAATTTATTAACACTTAAAAGTGGCACTATATCACCGGAATGGGTGGCACTATATCACCGGAATATGCAATAATCTGAAAGCGTGTTTCTCGATAGTTCATTGGTTTCATTGATTTTTACATCTTTCTCTAAGGTCTTGTTATCAACTAAAGTCGCAATATTTCTCGATAGAGAGCGTAATAAACTTCGCACTTTATAGGGATTCCGCTTAACGCCTGAGACTCGAATCATATCTACCTCGCATAGTAAATCAATATATCCCCGATTCATTTTCAAGGCATTTTTTATATTCTCATTGATCAGTGCAGGCCACCCTCCTATACATATTCTTTCGATGATAAAATCTAGCGAAATCGAGGGTTCGTAATAATCATTACCTGCTCCGATGAGTAAATCAGACAGTTTTACCGTACCGCTGGAATACCCCAGTTCTTGCCAGGTCATGGTGTCCATTTGCAAGACGGTAAAGCGACCTGCTCCACTATGCAGCCTCACGTTTTCAGGCGGATTAGCAGAGCCCGTAAGTATAAACTGACCTTTAGACTTCCGTTTATCCACTTCATGCCTCACATAATTCCAAATTTCTGGTTGTTCTTGCCATTCATCAATCAAACGAGGAGTTTCTCCTTGCAATAATAATTGTGGATTGGTTGCCATAATTACTGAAACTTGTGGATCACGATCCATTTTCAACTCACTTTTTGCATATTGTGAAGCAGTTTCTGTTTTCCCACATGATTTAGGCCCTTTTATCAATACAGCGCCAGATGCAGCCATTTTTGCCACTAAATCATCTTCAACCAATCTTTTGATATAAGGCATAAATTTCTCCTTTATCTGGCTTAATGTACTTTAAAAAACACAATTGTGCAAATTTGAGGTTTTTTATTGTGCAGTTTTGAGACTTGTTATGGTTCGTTGTGGCGTTAAAGGATATGAAAGACAAATGCTTAGTTGTATGGATAATTTAGGGTTGAAAAATAAATTAAAACAAACAGAATCTCTTTTTTTATTCTATGTCAAGTTTTTTATCCTCTTCAAATTCAAATTTTTAAATGTCCTATAAGAATTCTGCTTCATCTGCTCCGAAAATTTAGATTATAGTAAAAGGAAATGAAAAAAGGGAACAAATTATTAGTAAAATACATTAAATTTAAAAACAAAAATACATCACCATGAAAAACTTATTTTTAACCATTCTATTTATTTCCGTCATTTCTTTTGTTTCAAATGGTCAACTCAGTCCTGGTTCAGGTCCTTTAGGATTTACATTTTACAAGCCACAACCCCAATTAACAATCCTCAAGGGTGTTTCGAGTCCTGCATCCCATCCCGATTTTGATTGGTTTGAACCCGTAACCTTTACACCTACTTCCAATGCAGGATTTGAATATTCATCGTACAGGGTTTTTTCCCTGACTGGGGCTATTCAATCATCCGATGTGGAAGTTATTTCCATTTCCACCGATGGTCTTTCTGAAAGAAAAGTAGGAACAAACATTAATAAAGAGGTCGTAAAAGGAATTAGGATTAGCACTGACGATTCCCTGAAACCCCTGGCTTTTCCTATTACCGGTGCAAAGGATATTAAGTTCTTTATAGGCATACCTTCAACTTTTGCAAAGGAATCCGCAGGGATAACTATAAATCTGAATGCGCAGGTGAAAATGAGGGGAAGCACCGTTAAAGAGGTAAAATTGCAGCTTCAACTCACTCCTGGGGGTGGAAACCCTGGGATTTAATCCATAGAAACATAACTAGCCGCTGGAATTAAGCTGTTTTTACCCGTTGATAAAGAAGGCATATTTTTGAGCGGTTATGGCGCAGCGTAGAATACGATGATGTGTATCTTAATCCTGCACAGACCGGGGATGAATTATACAGAGGTTTGACAAAATATTTCAGGGATTACAATGAAAGTAGCCCCCAGGGAATTACCAGAAAGAAGCCGGTAGAAATCTACCAAAAAGTTGCCTAATGAAAAGAGATGAGAAATATATTCTAGCAAGTGTGGGAAACGGGATATAATTCGATAGAATTATTTTCGTTTCCCACAAATACTAGGTTAAGATGATGATTTATTTTAATTATTAAAATAACTTCGTTGGTGACAAGAGTGGAGAGTACCACATATCTACACCTAAATCTTGTGAGGGTAAACCTAAAATTTCAAGTTCTTTTGCAGGTAATTCAGAGAACAACCAGAAATTATCATAAAACTGATATTTAGGATCAATTTCAAAATATAATTTAGTAATATTTTCAAAGGCATCTCCTTTTTCTTTTTTAGAAAGAAAGGTAAATTTCTGCATTAGGTCATCCCAAGTGCAAATATCTTTACTCAAAATACTTAGGATATTCATTGTGTAATTATATAGTTAAGTTAAATTATAAGCAAATTACAAAATTATATTGCCATGACCCAATTTCAAATATTCTGAATTTTCAATTGACCTCAAAGCTATACCAGGATTTTCATTTGTGTTACGTCTAATTTACAATAAATGTAAAATCTGGACGAAATTGACCACCCATTTTAGTGCTAAATAAGGTCAGATTTAATTGGTAAAAGAGGTGACTACCTTTCGAATTAAAAAATCGGAAAGAGATGGCAATAAAACCAGTTACCATAAATAGGATTAGATTAGACCTGGGCCACCTCCTAACTTCCACCCAATTCCCTGTCTCGGTCCTCCCTGTCGCGCTATCTCCTCTCCTGGGTATCTTCCCTTACATAGGGGATAAAAAGGCCTTACGGCCTGGTTAATCCCTTGAATGAAAATAAAAAATTTGGCCAGAAATTTTGGGAAATTGGGGGTTAAGCCAGAATGGTGAAATAAAATTTCGGAAAATTTTAAGCACTTTTGAGTATTTTTAGTACCATAAAGGCTTCCGTTTCTCTAGATAAGTACATATTTTTTGTTAAAAAAGGTCTTTTCAGCTTTGAGGGAAAAAGATGAGACAAGTTTATACAAAAAGTCAGAAACGGAAGTTTATCTAGACTTGTTCAGAATCCTCTATAACGGTTCGGTATTATTGTAGGTTAGCCAATATATCTACTCCCCTTTTTTACTGCACTCGGTGGTTGTTTCTTGAGGAAGAATCATTGAGCAAAAAGGTTTCTTGTTCTCTTTGAAAAAGACGGCTTTAAGCTATATTCAACAATTATTAGGTCATAGTAGCAGCAAGACTATTGAAATTTACACTCCTGTTAGTACCAAGAGCATCTAGCAGATTAAAAATTCATTTGATGTTTTGTAAATTAAATTGTATATATTGAGTAAAGAACAAAACAAACTTTTGCTAATACAACCAAAACTAGATGTATGGTCGAAAGTTTGTTTCGATTATATGGTAGTTGGCGGTAATGAAAATAAATATAATACACATTATGAAACATTTAAAATTCGTAATCATCATCTTGACAATATGTCAAAGTCTTTTTGGACAAGATAAAAATGACAACATGCCGAATGATTCAAATTACGTAGAGGTTGACGGAAGTAAATTAAGGTATATTGTAAAAGGTGAAGGTTTGTCATGTTTAGTAATTGGCTCATCTATTTATTACCCGAAGACTTTTTCAAAAGAACTTGAAAACCAACTGAAAATGTACTTTGTGGATATGAAGTGGTTTGCTCGGGACTACAAACCTGAAAACCTGGATAGTGTAAATATCAATTCAATTGCTGACGATGTTGAGCAAATCTGGATGAAATTAGGATTGGAAAAACCAATCATAATGGGGCACAGCATCCACGGGACCGTGGCGACCGAATATGTGAAAAAATATGCATCCAAAGTCTCAGGGCTCATTGTCATTGGTTCGCCCTGCGAGTGGGGTAATGCAACTTACGATGCAAAAGCAAAAACCTTATGGGAAACAGCCTCACCCGAAAGAAAAAAGATTCAAGAAGATAATTGGGGTGCGCTGAAAGAAATTGACCGGCTCACGGGGCAAAAGGAAGCTTCTGCAAGATATAATATTATGTCGCCACAATACTGGTATAATCCAACATACGATGCAACCTGGCTATGGGATGGTATGACTGTACATTCAGAAGTAACACAACATCTTTTCAACCAGGTCTTCCTCAATTACAATATGTTCAATCCTGAGGTTAAAATATTAATACCGGTTTTCGTTGCTTTAGGAAAATATGATTATGTGATTCCATACACTTTATGGCAAACAAGTTATAATTCAATCCCTGATTTCACATTGAAGTATTTTGAAAAAAGTGGCCACACACCACAACTCGAAGAAAACAAACTATTTAATGGGGAATTAAATGAATGGTTGAAAATTAAATTCAAATCGAATTAACAATGAATCGAAGGGATTTTATAAAATCAACAGGCTTAATTACTTTAGGCGTAGGTTTGTACAGTTTTGCCGAAGCTGGTTTGCACAGGTTATTTGCAGAAGGGAAAACTCATATTCTGACCCTAAGTTTCGACGATGGTTTCAAAAAGTCATTTTACCGCACAGCCGAAATCCACGAAGAGTATGGTTTGAAAGCTTGTCTTAATGTAGTTGCCATGGGAAATACACCTGACTATATTTCTGAAAAATGGATTAAGGAAGGTTTAATTGGCAATTTCGATGACTGGAACAAGCTTAAAGACCGTGGGCATGAGCTAATGCCGCATAGCTGGGACCATAAAAATTTAACCGAGATTCCAATAAATGAAGCAAAGGAAAACATTGACAAATGCCTCGATTACTTTGAGAAAAATCTTGATAGTTTCAAAGCCAGTGAAGCTGTCTATAATTTTGCTTACAACGCATCAAACCAGGAGCTTGAAGATTATGCGCTGAAAAGAGTTCGGGCTGTTAGAACAGGAGGATGGTTGGTGCTGCAAAATACAAAGTATAATAAGCTGCCTGATATATCCAAACAAAGCCGGTTAGGATGCTGGAGTTATGGTCCTGATATGTGTGATAACAATATTGAATCAGAAGTTAATGAATTTCTGTCAGAAAATGGTGGATGGCTTATTCTTAACCTCCATGGCCTGGATGATGAGGGCTGGGGTCCAGTCAGTTCAAAATATTTAGACATCCTCCTTAAAAGATTGGTGGATATTAAAAACTTGGCATTACTGCCAACAGGGGAGGTATTTAGAATGTTGTAAGCTTGTCTATAATATGAAAAATGCTAATAAATGGAAGACTTAAAGAAATTTGAAATTATACTCTAATAAAGGTTTGTTGAATCCCGATAGGATCTTATTAATATTAATACGTTGATACAAATTCTTAAACAGGATCTACAAAAAATGCACTACCGACAACAAAGTGTATATGCCATAAGGGTTTCGGTAGGTATTCAAGCATTTTAACCCGCTCAAACTTTCGTGTTGGTAGACAGGTAACCGTCCTGCAATCCCTTACGGCACATACACTCGACCGTTAGCGGCAACCCTTTTGACCGACAGTACAACCTGTAACCTGACTAAAAAATACTTGTCAATTTTTCGGTTGCAAGATCTGTTTGACATATTTAGCTTTGCAACAAATTGATATTATGTTGACTTACGAAATAATGTATAAAGCACTTGTTGACAAAGACGTTTCTTACGAAGGGACTTTTATTGCAGCAGTTAAAACAACGGGTATATTTTGTCGACCAACCTGTACTGCTAGGAAACCTAAAAAGGAAAATGTAGAGTTTTATAGCACAACTAAAGAAGCTATTCTGAAAGGTTACAGACCATGCAAAGTTTGTAATCCATTGGAAAAATTGGGAGAAACTCCAAATTATATTAAAAATATACTAAAAGAGTTAAATGATAATCCTTCCTTAAAGTTCAAGGACTGGGATTTAACTCAACAAGGAGTTGAACCAAGCAAAATAAGAAGGTGGTTTCTGAAAAATCATGGCATTACTTTTCAAGCATACCAACGAATGTATAGGATAAATTCAGCCTTTAAAAAAATCCAAAATGGAGAACCTGTTACTTCAGTTGCATTTGACACAGGTTATGAATCATTAAGCGGTTTTACGGATTCTTTTAAATCAATTTTTGGTGTATCCCCTTCAAATAGCAAAGACAAACAAATCATTAACATTACACGACTTGAAACCCCTTTAGGGACAATGTTTGCCTGCGCAGCTGAACAAGGTATTTGTCTTTTAGAATTCACTGATCGTAAAATGTTAGAAACAGAGTTGAAGAGTTTAGCAAAACAACTAAATGCAAATATCATTCAAGGTGCTAATAAGCATTTTGATTTGTTGAGACGACAACTTGATGAGTATTTTGAGGGAAAACGGAAAGAATTTACAATTCAGTTATTTACTCCTGGAACAGAATTTCAACAATCAGTATGGAAAGTATTACAAACGATACCGTATGGTTCAACTTATTCATACAAACAGCAAGCAATAGCCCTGAAAAAACCTGATGCCTTTCGTGCTGTTGCCAATGCTAATGGAATGAATAGAATATCAATCATTATCCCTTGTCATAGAGTGATTGGTGAAGATGGAAACTTGATTGGTTATGGAGGTGGACTTTGGAGAAAGAAATGGTTACTTGACTTAGAAAAGCAGAATGGATAACTACAGAAAATATTTATATAACTTGACTTGATAAATACAATGGCAGCCGCTATCAAACGCGTTAGCAAATGCGGGTTTGCGTGTTCGTTGAAACATTTGAAATCTTTACATACATTTGTGCTGGGTGACAGTTGAGCAACAATTTATTCCCGCACTTGCCATAGCGTCAGCCGTTAGGTGAAAGCGAGGACGACCGACAACTCGTTATTAAGTGTTGGAAATAATTATTCAACTGGCAAAGTCTCTTCTACTTCGTTAAATACATACTGATTAAACCATTGCCAGTTATGCCAAACGGCCGCTAATCGCTCTTTTGGTTTAGTGATGCCATGCCCAAAACCTTTGTATACAATTAGTTTGGATGGGATTTTTCGATCTTGCAAACCTCTATACAATTCGTAGGCATTGGATATGGGTACCCGCTTGTCAAATTCACCATGTTGTATAAGTGTCGGTGTCTTTGCAAGATTGATATTTGTCATGGGTGAAGTACGTTGATAGATATCCATGTCTTGCCAAGGTGTTGTTTTTAAATATTGCCTTGTAAAAGGCGTTATATCTGTACTCACATAATAAGTTATCCAGTTAGAAATGCCGGCACCAACAGAAATTGCTTTAAAAATCGTTGTGTTAGTTGTTAAAAAAGCAGAAATATAGCCCCCTTGACTCCAACCCATACATCCCATTTTTGTAGTATCGATAAAACCTTTACTGTTTAAGTATTCTACACCACTTACTATATCCCACATGTCGCCAATTCCCAAATTTCTCACATTGAGAGAACGGAATTTTTCGCCATATCCGGTGCTTCCACGATAGTTCACTCTTAAGACCAAGGCACCTTTTTCAATCCATTGTAAAATGGGATATACACCACCGGGTGTAGGTTCCGGTCTGTCAATAGCTGTAGGTCCTCCATGTATCATAACTAATAATGGATATTTTTTCTTTGCATCAAAATTTTTGGGTTTAAGTAGCACCCCTTCAATGGTTGATCCATCTTTACTTTTCCATTCTATGATTTCATTAATAGGTGTATTCCAGTTGGCAATTTGAGAAGTTAGGTTAGATATTTTTTTCCAATTTGAAGTGATAGTACCTGTATACACTTCATTCAAATCTGAAAAATTTCTGCCTACAATAGCTATCACATCCGATTTTTTTGAGAGACTAATATTTCCAATATTATCAAGGGTTGTAGGAATATTTTTTGATTGGCCATTGACGGGGTCCATTAAATATAATCCCGATTTCATTTTTATGGCTGCGCCAAAATAAATTCCATTGGATGTCCAGGCATATACTGATTTATTTTCATCAATTTCTGCAGCAACCTCCCGACTTTTTTTTGATGAAATATCATAAATAAATGTTCGATTGTTTTTATAAAAATTGGTAATAGAATCATTTACGGAACTTATATAAATAAACGCATTTCCCTCAGGGCTCCATTTGATAAAAGCATCATTGGCACTGTTGGCTACCAGGACTTCTATTTTCTTGCTTTCCATATCTATTATTGCAATATCACTGTATTGTGATGAATTGATTAATGAATTGGGTTGGGTATTAAAAATAATAGACTTACCATTGGGGTGCCAGGAAAATCCTGCCACTGTAAAATTTCCTTTGGTCAACTTTTGAGCGGTAGGAACTTTATAACAATCTAAATTTTTAGCTGTAGAATCTTTTGAAGAATAACAAGGATAAAGTCCTGCCAACATAATTGAATCATAGTTAAAATTCAAAATCCACAAATGACTAAGTTTAAATTCTTCGCCCTCCACAGCAAATGCTCCATATCGCTCTTTTAATCCCTTTTCTTTTTTGCTATCTGGTTCGGCCTTTGTATAGGCAATTTGATTACCCAAAGGGCTCCATTCATATCCACCAATGCCATCCTCATCTTTTGTAATCTGTATGGCTTCACCTCCATTCACGGGGATCATATAGAGTTGGGTTTTATCTCCTCTGTCGGCCAGAAAACTTAGAAACTTATTGTCGGGCGTAAACATTGCCGACCCACTGCTTCCTTTTATGGTTCGTGTTAACTGAATGGGTTCTTGAGCATCCGTTGATAGCCATATTTCAACATCATATCCATTTGATGCCCAGTCGGTAGAAGTGACTGTATAGGCAATATACTTTCCGTCTGATGAGATAACAGGTGAACCCGCCTGCTTGAGACTCAACCATTTTTCAAAGGAAACAGAGGCATTTTTTTGTGCTTTCAAGGTAAAGTAAAAAAGGCTAAGAATCAATAGGGGAGTGTATTTCATAAGTAAGGGTTATGGATATTGTCCGATGTCAAAACAATGTAGACTTTTGGTCGTAGAGAGTTTCGTTTTTTAAATGTAATTAAATTAACTAAAGTTTCGGAGTTACTAAAAAGCTGATTATCAGCTAAATAAAATGATAAAAAAGTTGCATTTTTGAACATAACTTGTTAATTTTGAGTGAGTTAAAAGCAAATTTACAAATCAGTCAAAAATGCAATAAAATAAAGTTATTAAAAATATCTGAAGTAGGTAACTATTCATCAGATTAAAATATTTAATTAAAAACGTTTGAAAACATCATCGGACAGTTCCGTCTCACATAGGTCAATAAATGGCTAAATAAAGCTAAAACCAAAAAAATATCAGTCAGTTGATGTATTCTGACTATCGAACAAAACTTAATTATGGTAAGGATGTGCTTTATGACTTCCTTAAGAACGAATGGGTTGTTTGGGAAATATTCCTGAACAAGCAAGCCGAAAATGAAATTAACATCAAAAAATTGGCACGTATTCAATTTGAATTTTTAAAATGTCCGATTAAAAATGCCGCTTAATTTGCTCCGAAACTTTAGTTTTTATAAAATTTATTTACCAATATTTGGGAATTAAGAGCATGGGATTCTTCCAAATTTTATTGAATTTTTGCATTTTGGGATTCAGATCTAGACAAGAAAACTAACAAAACATCAAGGCATGAAATAGAAAAAGCATTTGGGCAAAATCGGAACACCTAAGCAAGATAAGTATGAACAAGAGCTTAAAATTCAATTGCTCGATGAAATGATAGCTTTAAGAATATCAAAGCTATATTTCTCTTCAACAACTTCTGGCTCCATTTTTCCTTTTGCGAATTCACGATACACAAACGAAAGATGCAACTAGAATAAAGAGATTAGCTCTTAAATTAAATTGGTATTTTCATTTTGTTCATTAGGTATAATTTTTTCATTCGTTATTTACAGAATTTAATTTAAATATATATTTTTAAATAGTTTTCCTCAAAATTCAATGTTGCCATGAAATTTCTTTCAGTCCTCCAACCTTTGCTGATTATTCAAAACTACCCCATCTCAATTTTTCAAATGAAGCCAATAAAACTCATACTTAGTATAATTCTTATCGGGATTTACCTAAATTCCGTAAAGGCTCAAAATCTCAATCAGGTCCTTCGATCCGAACTCAGTTCCACCAATCCAGGAATCCTATTTTCCATGGAGTCAGGAGACAAACAAATCTCTTGGTCGGGTGCGGCAGGAATCAACGATCTATCCATTGGAGATTCCTTGCAGGTTCGCCGAACATTTCGAATTGCAAGCGTTACTAAAACTTATGTTGCAGTTGCGATTCTTAGGCTGATGGAAAAAAAGATGTTACGTTTGGAAGACCCAATTTCAAAGCATCTTTCACCCGCTCATGCTGTAATCCTGGCACAAGACTATGACTTGGAGCAGATTACCATCGAGCAAATATTAAGACACTCAGCAGGTTTTTTTGACCATACACGGGCTCCTGAATTCTTCGACAGAATATTCTCCACTCCCAGTTATGAGTGGACCCGAACTGCCCAGATCCAGTTAGGTGTTGAAAAAGGGGAACGGATTGGTACTCCAGGAACTCAATTTAGCTATTCGGATATGGGCTATGTGATTTTGGGGGAACTCATTGAAACCTATACTGGAAAGTCCTTGGACGGGGGCATCAAAGAACTGCTTGGATTTGAAAAATTAGGTCTCGACCGAACAGATTTTGAACGAATTGATACCCAAACCGATCTACTTCGAATTCACCAATACCTTCAGGGAAAAGACACTTACAACTTCAGCCCGACCATCGATTATTATGGCGGGGGAGGAATTCTTTCGAACGCAGAAGAATTAATCAACTTTTTCCAAGCTCTTTTTCAAGGCAAAATTTTTGAAAACCCCGCAACTTTAAATCTCATGTTGAAGCCGGTATCGTATTCAATTAAGGCAAAATTAGATTACCAGATGGGTATGTACAAAGTACAGGTGAAAGGAATGGATGCGTATTGTCATTCGGGCTTTTGGGGAACGCAAGTCCTCTATATTCCAAAGATGGATCTATACCTGGCGGCCAATTATTCAGGCGGTTGGGGAGGTGGAATGGTGGCCCCCATTTTTGATAAATTTTTGAATGCAATGGAAAAAGTTATTCCAAACAATAAATGACCAAGAACTGGGACTATTATTAACAGGAAACTTCATTGAAAAGGGTGTGTTATAGTGAATGGATGAATAAAATATTTATAATTGGAAACAAAAGTGATCTGAAGATTCACTTATCGAGACAGATGTAGTATATTGACTAAAGTTAGTTTCACTAATATACCAGTTAGTGCGCAGCTCTAAACCATTATCAATAAAAAATGCCAAATGAATATTACGATTA
>Ga0315907_10005991_pt1 | contig 13040 bp, 21 predicted proteins | sample LakEriMetagenome_3_FD_203525 | JGI IMG/M metagenome (GOLD analysis project Ga0315907, IMG submission 203525) | Freshwater fungal communities from buoy surface, Lake Erie, Ohio, United States - Buoy 12 MA123 | ecosystem: Environmental > Aquatic > Freshwater > Lake > Lake biofilm | place: USA...
CAGCAAGCGGCCAATTGTGAGTGCCTATGATACGGTCACTCATTGCGTATGATGTGGCATTTGTCAAGGAATACTTGACAGCTGAATTACCGCTTTCAGGTGATGGCTTGTAGCCGTCCTTTACTTGGTAGTATGCGTTAACTATCAAACACTCTGTGCCTACTTCTGCGCTACCTTCTGCCTCTGTTAGGATACCACCTACTATCCACCACTCGGTAAGCGTAAAGTTTAAAACCTTTTTGCTTAAATCATCTACTGTATCATCAGTTGACAGGTGAAAGTTTACAGGCTCATAGTTACGCATGTCATTGAGTAATGACTGCACATCAAAGTATAGGTTACCATCGGGCGCAGCTGCTACATAAAAGTTATATAGCGTACCATCAATATCTATTTCTACACCATAACGAAATCCAACCTGTGCAGTTTCTGTACTGCTTGCTACTATCATGAGCTTCTGCCCACGTACTGCCCATGCATACGGTTGGTCTATTATTGTTATCATCTATCGTTTGTTTAAGAGTAATCTATTTTCAACTGACTTAATATAGCTTTCCATTAGCTTGTCTTTGTATTCATCCCATGTATCATCTATTGCTTCCGTATAATAGTAGATACCTTCTATACCTTTTTCACCGATGCTCTTTGCAATGGCTATCGCTGCGCTCTTTATGTTGCTTTCTGTTGCTTTGATGAATGAACCTTGCTTATTGCGTAGCTTCAAAGGTTTTAACCGTATCCATTCCATGATGTCTTTGTACGGTGGGCGTTTTGTTGGATCACCCGGATAAGGCTTGCGCCCAAACTCAATGACATCTGCATATTTACCCGCTGCATCATTGCTTACGGTAAAATCAATTGTAGGCTTGTTATAGCGTATAGTGAGATTGTAGTATAGTGAATTGAGTAACCTGCCCGATGCAACGCGGTTGACAGTCTTACCACGCACACGACGTTTGATGCGTAGGTTAGATTGCGCACGTTCCACTACGGCAAGCGCATACTCATTCAGCATATTTTCAAACTCATCTGCCATTAGATCAATGTCAAGTTAAGCATTGATGCGGCAATGGTGTAAGCCTCGTTGTTTGAATCGCCACTACTACCCCAATTGATGTAGGTTTGCCCATCAAATATTACTTGCCCGTCATAGATGCTGCGCCCATCCACATCGCACAGGGAATATACCAGTGCGGCTGTTGCAGTCAAGTCATCATAGCTAATGTATAGCTTCATGCACACGGCTGTTTTAGTATCACCGTTGCTCCATATGTCCAAAGGTTGAATATCTCTCATTATGATATTTTTTCAAGTTGAATGTGTGTTGCGTTACCATACACGGTAGCAGTTTGACCGTTGCTCGATGTTACGAAAGCGGGTGTTAGGTTGCCTGAGTTTACGCCTGTGCTTATAAATATCTCGATAACGGCAAGACCGATTTGATTGACTGCCTGATTAAGTCGGTTAGTCAAACCTGTGCCACTTGTTACCGCTTGCCATTGCATGAACTGACCACCAACGGCAGCACTTGATATTTGCCCAACGTTCATTGTTGAACCCGATGGGAATGTAAAGAGCAAACTAAATCCTGTTGTAGTGGTAAAGCCTGATGATACAACAAGCCTTCCGATGTAGGTGCTGTTTGCTTCGAGTGCAAGTGTGCAACCTGTGATATTGGTGTTAGCCGATGTGTTTGCATTAGTAAGGTTAGTTGTTTGCACACCACGTAACAACCCAAGTTCACTTTTTAATGTAGCAAGTGATATAGCCGTAACCGTATTATCTGAATTAATGCGCACGTAGCGTACAGCAGATGGGTTAGCAAGTGTTGCAAGGTTAGTACCTACCGTAGTAAGTCCGATGTTATCCTGCTTACCATTAAATGTTGACCAATCTGCGCTGCTTAATGCGCCACGATTTGCAGCACTGGCAGTTGGTAGGTTGAATGTATGTGTACCTGATGCGCTGCTAATAGCAAAGTCAGTCCCGGCTGTACCTGTTGCAAAGTTCTGCGTGCTTTCAGTTAGGCCATTTAAAGAACTAAGACCGATTGCATAAGTGGTATGCACTTCACCTATGCGGCCATCTTCAGTATATAGCGTAACCGTCTTACCGTTGGTGTTCTGTATGTCGAACTCAATGTGAACACGGTCGGTTGCAGCAGTTACCGTATTAGGTACTGAAATGCTAAACGAGTATAAATCAGGCACGTTACCATTAGTAATTTCTTCCATTGTGGAAGTGGCAACAAGCGTGAACGTACTACCGTTATAGGTGTAAAGTTTAGCAAGTATTTGAGCGTGATTTGCACCACCACCTGTTTCACTCAAGTATACATCAATAGTCCAAACACCTGAAGGAATAAGAACATGGTTTGGTTGATTTACATCGGTGATGAACCGGGCAATAACACCTGTTGTTGCACGTGTGAAGTTAGCAGCAGGGCCTGTATTAGCGGCCGTTCCTAATTCGTAGTAAGCATTACCGCCTATTGTACCTTGAGATACATTACCATTGAAATACAACACCTGCCCACCACCACCACCTGTTGAAGGTAGCGTGCGTAGTGCTCCTGTACCATCTATGTATTGATCACTTGTACCATTAGCTGCAACGGCAAGTGTACCCGATGTAGTCACGGGCGAACCGCTAACTGAAAATGCAGCGTTAGTTGGTGCAGGCATAGTAAGACCAACCGAAGTAACTGAACCCCCCGATGCAGGTGTTACCGCCTCCCATTTAGCCGTGCTTGTATTGTACGTTAATACCTGTCCATTTGTTGGAGTAGGTATATTGACATCATACAATGTATATAGTGGTACATTACCTTCACGCCACTCCGTACCGTTCCAAAATATTGTTGAAAGAAGACTAGGTGAACTTGCGTTTACATCTGCTAAATCATCAAGGTTAACAGGTATGAAAGGTTTATTGAGAATTTCAGCTACACCACTTACTGCATTCCAATCTGAATTGACCTGTGCAGCGGGTATAGCCGGGAAGGTTTGCAAAGTACCTGCACCTGTGATATACTGCGAAGCATTACCAGCGGCAGATAGTGCTAATGTTCCTGAAGTTGTAACAGGCGAACCGCTAACATTGAATGCAGCGGGCGCAGTTAGTGCAACACTTGTAACTGTTCCACTACCACCACCACCCCCACCTGTTGCATCAATAGTTACGCTACCATCACCATTATCTGTAAGCGTTACGTTTGTACCTGCAACAAGGTCGAGTTCGCTTTGCACTACGTTGTTCACTCCATTGACTTGTAAAAGCAAACCAATAGGCGAACCGCTACCACCTGTACTATTACCACCTACGGCCCAAACCGCAGGAATGTCACACGCACTCCAGTCCCACGGCACTTCAAGCTTCACGGTAAAGGCCACACCCGTTACGGTGTTCTTTTGCTCCTCCATGAATGGCTCAAACACTACGTTGTTAACGAGTTGTACATTAAAGCCAAACAATTCTAAACCATTCTGTATTTCAGCTATAAGGTCTTGACCTAATCGCACACAATCGCTAATGACTTCACGCTGGTATTCCGCTTTCGTTTCTTTGTCACGGGGTATATCCGCAAACATCACGTGAAAGCCAAACTGCATTGCACCTTTTACAGGTTCAATCGTATCAGGTGTTACGTGCATGAACGGGTACTGGTCATCATTCAACTGATCACTAAGGTCAATCTGTCCATGCGTAAAACGTTTGATAAGAAGATGCCCGGCTGCGAATGCTTCGAAGCGGTTAATCAAAACGTTGTAACTATAATTATAACTGCTACTCATTATCTGTTGCGTTTTCTCATTTCAACTTTTTGTGTGTACACGTAATCCGCTAAGTAGGTTAGGTGTGTAAACACTTCAAATACGTTACGCTCTGTCACAGCGTCAAACTTTGTTATGTCCCTATCGGCTAAGCTTTCTATGATGTGAAACCATCCGTAGACCGCTAAGCCTTCAGGTGTTGTTACTTCATCTCCTTCACTATCTCCGTTATCTCTTTTGCCAAATATTCGAGGGAACTGTTGTACAGCTCGATTTCTAAACTCGAAAAAAAAAGCAGTACGTTTAGTACATGGTCTAAGGTCAAGTCCTTAATAGCATCTGCGTACTTACGCTTGCCATCAGTCTTGTATGGCTCGATGTCATAGTAGTTACCGAACTTAGCTTTCACAGGACGGTAAAGAATGCACATCATTTTGTGTGCTGCTTCACCGTTCACGATACCATCCTTGTACAGGTTAGCACATGCGCTATCTAAGTCCACGTATTCACCAAAGGTCATCTCTTGCAGGTTAGGTATAAAGCCTAACTCAATGGCACCTATACGCACCTTACGCTGAAAGTCATTACTGCCTATCTTAATCGCAGCTTCAAAGCGCATAATGATTTCGTCCATCACAGGCAGTTGAAGTAGCTTTATGCTTTCGCTACTCTTGCCCGTAATGATGCGCACCTGTTCAACCTTATCGACTGCATTCTGGTAGTCGATGTACTTGCCAAGTGTTACACCCTGTGCGTTCGCCGCTATGCTGAACTTTAATTTCATGCTCTATTGTATTGTAGTTTTTGTTTTCTTTTTGTGTCAACTCGTAACAAATCGTATGTATTTTTTGTTACAGGTCTGAATGCACCTGAATAACTACGGGTGCTTTCTCATCACCTGCATGCGTGACACGTGCTTGTTTTGGTTTGAAGTATTCGAGTAGGGCTGTGTAGTGTTTGATGTATTCTTCATCCTCCATTTCATTCATGATGCGCATGCATTTGGCTGCACCTTGCTGGGTAAACCATTCGCCTAACTCATTCCACATTTTGGTCTTTTCGCTTACTGCTCCTTTCGGTTTTAAGCCACTGTGACCAGGTAGCAAGTGGCCTTTTTCGTTTCGTGTCTTTTCCATAACGTTCGATAAGATATTGTTATTTAGCTTCATACTGCGCAATGCACATGGCTATGCGCTGCTGAGAATCGGGGAATTCACTTTGCACTTTTGCATCGCTCATGCAGCGTGCTATGAATTCGCTCTTCGGTTCTTCGGGTGTTGGTGTTGGTAGGGGCATGATATATTTATTTTTCGATTTTACCTAGTTGTCTTCTGAACTCTGTGATAAGGTCACGGATGCACGATGCGCAGCCCGATGCTTGTTGATGCTTGCCTGTTACTTTGCTAAACCAATAGTACAAAAGCTTCAAGTCTTCTGATTCAATCTTATTCGCCTTATGGATGCGGTGAATAAACTCATCTAATGCGGCTATTTCTTCTTGCTTCCAGTCAAGGGCAAACCATTTACGTGCCGGGCATGATGCAAAACGAAACTTAGTCTTTACAGGCATGACGCACCCGCAAAGTTTTATCTTTTCTTTGTAGTGGGTAACGTTATTTTCTTCGAGATCTACCGTTTGCCCTATGATAAGCGTACCACATGAAGCGGTTGATGGCTTGAAGAACTTACATTTTTGGCAGATGCTCAATCTCTCTCGTTGAATGTGCAAGGGCACGTTGAAGTTTAACATATTCTCGTATTCGTTTTAATGCTCTATGTATGGATGTGCGCAGGTAGTTGTATGGAATACCCGTTTCCCTGCTCAATTCTTTGTAGTCAAAATCAGGTTTACTGTATAGACGCAGCAAAATGCTATCGTATTCGTTTAAGCGGCCTATTGCGCTGTATAAATATTCACCGTCTATGAATGCACCTATCCACGTTTCATCCTGTTTATTATCCTCGAACTGCTTTTCTACGTGCAGCTCGTAGTACTTGCGATACTTCACCGCGTAATCGCTGCGGTTACTGTGGTATGATAGCCACAACGCACGGTTCACGTATGCTTCTACCTTACCACCACACACGATATCTTTCACGTCCTGCTCTGGTCTATCCATTAGCCGGGCAAGTACCTCGTGTAATAGATCACTTGCCTTTGTTTTATCGTGAGTTAGCCCTGTGGCCTTACTCAGCCATGCGCCGTAGTGCTTTGATATCTGTATACTTACGCAGTCGATTGTTAAAGTTTGTTAAAATTACGGTGTAAATAGTTGCACATTTAAAACTTTGGTGTAGATTTGTACCCGTCAAAGGTAATCAATAAAAAACAAAAACAATGCAAATCATTTACGGCCTTACACACCCACACTCAGACAACGGTTATTGCATCTATTGCGATAGCGAAGCAATCAAAAACGAAGCATGGGAATATGCAAGAGAACAAGTATTGGCAATACTGAATGTTAATCCTGAAGCAGAGATTGATGAAGACACATTTTACCAACCGCGTCTTGATGAACTTACAAGTGAGTATGGCGTATGCAGATCATGTCACAACGAAAATTAATTTAATAAATCAATACAATGACAAACACAGTTAAAATCCAACACACGGCACCTGCCGTAATCAACACAACGGAGGTAACACTCCCTTTCTTTTACATCTGCGGTACATACAACAAGAACTACTGTTGTATTACTGAAAGCTTCACGCTGATCACCGTACGCTACAATGATATTTACATCAACATGGATACTATCCAGTATGAAGATAGTGAAGAGGTAGCGGGTAGATTAGAAAAGGACATGCGCGAAAAGCTATACACGCCCATTGATGAGGCAGTATTTCACCACCACTTCAGCGCAGCACATCGCGAACTGTTCTATAAGTTAAACCACAATCTTAGACCGATACAATGAGAAAGAACAATCAACTAAACGGGTTGATTGCACGCACGGTGGGGAGCAAAGCGGCTCTCCTACGTGCGATGCAAAGAAGCAACACACCTATTGTCAAGAAGACATTGCATAACTGGTGTGCAGATCCGGGCAGCATCAAGCTAAGACAGCTAATGAACCTTAGCCAAGTAATGCAGCTGCCACTATGCGAAATCATTAATGTAATAACTATCAAAAACGAAGGCGATGAGTAAACCAAAAACACGCACAGTTGAACTACCTACACGTAGTGACATCCTTTTCATAGTTAAGAACTGGAACAAGCTACGATTTCACGAAATCAGGTTGCACCTGAATGTGACTAGCAAGAAGCTTATCAAATGGACTAAGCTAATCTTTGATAATACCGAACGCGAAAAGCGTTGGAAGGCTATTGAAGATAATTTAAACCGTATGGAGATGCACGAAAGCTTTGAAGATTCGATGGCAAGTGAATACGATATTCATTCAGTACGTAACGTAGGCGGCAAGACTTTCTACACCATCAAAAAGAAAGTAGTGAATGAGAGTAGGCAATGTTACATCGTGACATTAAACCACTCGTTTAATTACTTAGTGCGCTTTGACATACCTGTACAAAAGCACACGGTTGAGTTTTGCCCGGTATCAGTTGGATGTGATTATCAGGTTCATCCAGTAGGGCAATGGGAATTCTTGCAGCTGCAAAATCATTTGCACGTGATAGACATCGAAGCAGATGATCACTACGTTGGCACGTTTTGGTTAGCTATGAGTAACATGTTACAACAAGCTACTGCATGAAGCACGAAGAAAGCAAGATACAGCAGCGATGTGTGGAATGGTTTAGGTACTCATTCCCTCGCACATTGATTGCTTCATTCCCTAACGGGGTGTTTATCGGTGGTACTCCAGTGCAACGGGCAAAACGTTGGAACATATTGAAGGCTGAAGGTGCTATGCCCGGTATGCCTGACATCATGATATGCATACCATCAGGCCCGTACCATGCGCTATTCATTGAGATGAAAACCGAAAAGGGTAAACTTTCAGACACGCAAAAAATCGTTCACGCACAGCTTATCAATGCAGGATACTGCGTTAAGGTGTGTAGGTCATTTGAAGAATTTACACAAACAATTAAAACATATTTAGAGAAATGAGCAGAAACACAGCATCAAAGTATTACAATTTCATGGTAACACTTTACAACGAAAAAGAGTTTAATGCATCAGCGTTGCGAGCGCAGTATGCAGTTAGTTCAAGATTAATGCGCTTGCTAAAGGAGGCAAACTATATCAAGAAAGAAGGCAATGTTACACGATGGATAGGAGATGTACCTACTTTGACCCTTGCTAATACATTGGTAAAGCAAGCTAAAAAAGAATCAAGAATTGAGAAAGCGCATATACGTGTTGGTCAAAAGCAAATGACCATTACACCAATTCGCAAAGTACCAGTTGACAACCCACAACCTATCGTGAAAGAAGCTGAATACGACAACAGTAACAGCAAAGTGTTTTTAATACTGGCTGTTGGTGCTATCGTAGGCTTTATGATCGCTACAATTATTTGGAAATAATACAGGGGTAGCCGAAAACCTTACAGAGTAGGCAAATTAAAATCAATTTTATTTTATGTCATTATTTAAAAAAGAACCAATGATTGCATCTACGCATCAAGTTCACACAACAACTGATTATTTTTTGTTTAAGCCATTACAAGGCAACAGAACAAAAAACCTGCTCCATCTTAATCGCTTAAAGAAATCAATGTCAGAGCAGTATCTATTCACCGTAATTATAGTCAATGAGAACTATGAAATTATTGATGGGCAACATCGATTTGATGTTATTAGCGAACTGCAATTGCCATTACATTATGTCGTTTGTACTGGATATGGTTTAGAACATGTACATCGATTTAATCAAATTTCTAAGACTTGGAATGCTGATGATTACATGAATGGCTATTGTGAACTTGGTTATACAGATTACATTACCTATCGTGACTTTAAAAATAAATATCTAATAGGTCATAACGAATGCATGTTATTGTTGAGCGGCACAGGAGTTACTAAGCATTCAGGTAACTTTAATTCCGGATTATTAAAAATCAAATCAGTAAAAGATGCAAAAGCAATTATTGAAAAAATTCTATTACTTCAACCATATTACGATGGTTACAAACGTAGAACCTTTATCTATTGCATGTATGCTTTATTAAAAAATCCGAACTTTGAATTTACCGAATTTATTCAAAAGCTAAAGATTCAACCGACAGCATTGCAACACTGCACAGATGTAGAGCAATACACTGCATTGATTGAAGAAATCTACAATTACAAGCGCAGAGACAAAGTAAATCTGCGATTCTAATTTGGAATTGTGAAAGGGTTGTGTATATTTGCAACGCTCCTTCCGTATGAAAACATTACAAATCCCATCACTACCGTATTGCCTATAGCACTATCGTGCGCGGGGGAGCCTTTACGTGTAGTGGTGGGTATTTTTTACCATGAGAGAATCGACTGTATTTTATCGCTCGTTTTATGAAGCGATTAAGGAACTGGATGCAGAACTTCAGTCGGAGGTATATTCTGCCATCTTCGAATACGCATTGAATTTTAACGAGGTTGAATTGAAAGGAGTGGCTAAGACCGTGTTCACGTTAATCAAGCCGCAACTTGATGCAAATCAGAAGCGATTTGAAAACGGGAACAAACCAAAAGTAAAGCAAGTCATAAGCAAACAAGAAGCAAAACCGAAGCAAGATGTAAGCAAGGTGCAAGCTAATGTAAATGTAAATGATAATGTAAATGAGAATGTTAATGTAAATGATAATGTAAATGTAAATGCTAAGGTTTCTAGGTCGCACTTTCGTGCTCCTGCGTATGATGAAATTTTAAATTTTATGAAAGAAAAAAATTCATTAGCTGGGAACGTGTGGAATGATGCCAAAGTAGTAACTGAATCAAAGGCGTTTTTTAATCATTACGAAAGCAACGGTTGGATGGTGGGCAAAAACAAAATGAAAAATTGGGAAGCTGCCGTTCGAAATTGGATGAACAATAATTCTAAATTTGAAAATAATAAACCAAATCACAATGAACGAGAGAAAAGAAATAGCGAACTTGAACAATTCCGCAAGCAGTACAGAAGCAGCCTTGCATCAAGTCTTGGCATCGAAGACATCCCCGGCACTGAGTGAAATCAAAAAGCAAAAAGGAGAACAGGTAGCACTGGGTGTGTTGGTTGCATTGATGGATGAATGCCAACAGTACTTCAACCTTCAGCAGCCTATGAACCCGCAGCAGCTAATGCTTACAGCTGAATTGATTATGGAGGAATATTACTACTTGCGTGTTGAAGAATTCCGCATCTGCTTTCGCATGGCAATGAAGGGCGAGTATGGCCCAGTGTATAACCGCATCGATGGGCAGGTATTCTTTGAATGGATACGCAAGTACTTTAACAAACGTGATGCTGTGACTAACCGAATGGTCAAGGATCAACAGAGCACCAATAACATCTACGAAATGTTTCAACACCCGCAGGTGGTCGATGCTATCCAACAGGCAGCGGATAAGTTGAAGATACAGGAAGCACCGGCACAGGAAGCAAAGCGCAGCAATCCACCGCAGATTGAAATAGCTTTGATGAATGAATACGATGACTTGCCAACGTGGGACAATGACTTGCGTTTCCGTGTGTACAAGAACAAGCCTTATCAATTCACTGAGTACAGGAAGGAACGTTACAGGGAACTAATCGAAAACCAAAATGAATACTAAGATGTATCAGAGAATAAAAGAAATATATGAAATTACTAAATCAGAAATATTGAATGGCGCAGATATCTATGAATATAATGAAATTTTATATGGCTTAATTAAACAAGAAGATTATGAAGCTTGTGAAGGAATAAGATTAGCTATTGCTGATTTAGGATTAGAATTAACTGTGCCAACTACTGATGATGAACTTGATGAATTATATGAACTGCGCATTAAAAATGGAGGTGACAAATGAAGTACGATCAACAGAAAGAAGTGGAGTTGTTACGCAAGTTATTCTTGCTAACAGCTAAGCGAAGTATGCGACCATCCATGCATGACAATACAGCAATGCGTCTTATCTTTGAAGAGTTACATTTGCTTACGGACAAAGATGAATATAAACTATGACTATTGGTGAATTGTGGGATAAGCTTGCGCAGTACCCGGATAATGTCGAGGTGTACATTGGTTTTATCAATGGGCATAGCATAGACCACGAACCTTTTGAAGTAGTGGAAACAACAGACTTTAACGGCAAGACCACAATCAGTCTAATGATTGAAGACATCGGAATCATAAACAATTAATACAATGAGTAACTATCAAATGCAAGAGGGACAGTTCACCCTATTCAAGAACAACAAGACAACCAACAATGCACCTGAATACACGGGTGAGATTATGGTCAATGGAAAGAAGATGCGCCTGGCTGCGTGGGTTAAAGAAGGCAAGAATGGTAAGTTCTTTTCAGGTAAGATGAGTGAGCCACTTGTAAAGCGTGAAGAGGTGGATGATTCACAAGGCACAGGTGATTTGCCATTCTAATGATTGAGTACCTACCGAAACAAAAAGAAGCATTGCGTGTGCTGGGTAATTCACACCCGGCACGTGTAGTGCTATTCGGTGGTGCGGCAGGCGGCTCAAAATCTTTCATCGGATGTGCATGGCAAATAAGCCGCAGGTTCAAGTATCCAGGAACACGTGGTCTGATAGGTCGAAGTAAACTTGACACGTTAAAGAAGACTACATTAAAGACTTTTTTTGAGGTAGCGCACATGTTAGGGTTAGCACCTAACGAACATTACACAATCAATAATCAAACGCACGTCATTACGTTTGCAAACGGTAGTGAGATAATACTAAAGGACTTGTTTGCTTATCCATCAGACCCTGAATTTCATTCGCTTGGAGGTCTTGAGTTGACCGATGCCTACGTAGATGAAGCCGCGCAGGTTAGCAAACGGGCAATAGACATACTCCAGTCCCGCATTCGTTTTAAGCTACGCGAATATGACTTGCCACCAAAGATGTTACTCACTTGCAATCCGTCCAAGGGATGGCTTTACAATGAGTTCTACGCACCGCATAAGATGGACAACCTGCCACAGCATCTAGCATTCATCCCTTCACTACCTACTGACAACCCACACCTACCTGAAAGCTACATTGAAACACTAGAACGTTTACCCGAAATAGATAGGCGAAGGCTGTTACACGGTGATTGGGAATATGATGAAAGCGTAGACAATCTTTATCAATATGATGATTTGGTTCGCTGCTTCCGGGATGAAGAAAGCAAAGGTGAAAAGTACATCAGTGCGGATATTGCACGACTAGGAAAAGATAGAAGCGTGATATGCGTGTGGCAAGGTTTGCATTTGATGGAGATACACGAGCTGCGTAAGCAACCAATTACTACCGTAGTTAGCACCATTCGTCAACTATGCGATAGGCACAGCATCAAACTAAGCAATGTGATCTGTGATGAAGATGGAGTAGGTGGGGGTGTAGTGGATAGCTTAAAGTGTCGCGGCTTCTTGAATGGTGGACGTGCTAAGCAAGCGGATAGATACACTAACCAAAAGGCAGAATGCTATTTCAAGCTTGCAGAATTAATCGAGCAGAACAAAATAATCTTTAAAGTAAATCAGTTCCGGGATGTGATAGTGCAGGAACTGGACATGATTCGTAGAAGACAACCTGAAGCCGATGGCAAACTCGCCGTGATAAGCAAAGAGGAAATTGCACGCATGCACGGTAAGTCACCTGACTACGCTGATGCAATAATGATGCGTATGTACTTCGAACTATTCCCGAATTACGGCAGCTATTCGTGGGCTTAGTGTACCCTTGAAGGTATAAACGAGGGTAATTGTGTTGCATTTATACCCTTATAGGTATAGTCAAGGTGGTTACAATCTGTAACCGATTGTAACAATCTGTAACATGTTACAACCTGTTACAACCTGTTACAATTTTAACAATTTTTAACAGGGTAAGTGTAAGTAGTTGCACTATCTTCGCGCTATCAATAACAATAATTCTTACAATATGAAAACAGCATCTACCATTCTCCGCTACGTTGTAGCCATTATCGTAATCTTTGCAATCCTTAGCTACTGCCAAGAACTAAATGATTGTTTAGCCAAGTATTAAAATCAAAATCAAATAACATGAACTCATTCCACAAAGACAATTTAGAAGCGTTGCAGAAGTTTCAGCAGATGCTTAACGCCAAACCCGATGAACTCGGAATTGAAAAAACCCCCGATGGTAAGGCAAAGACCCTC
>Ga0315907_10005992_pt1 | contig 13039 bp, 9 predicted proteins | sample LakEriMetagenome_3_FD_203525 | JGI IMG/M metagenome (GOLD analysis project Ga0315907, IMG submission 203525) | Freshwater fungal communities from buoy surface, Lake Erie, Ohio, United States - Buoy 12 MA123 | ecosystem: Environmental > Aquatic > Freshwater > Lake > Lake biofilm | place: USA...
CTTACGATGAGAGAAGAGTCGGAAGGTGCCTTGCGCCATGGCCACCGGATGCCCCTGCGCATCGCGGATCTCGCCGCGCACAAATGCGGTCCGGTTGGTCTTGAGCGTGGTCGCCACCGTGCAGACGAACGGACCGCTGCGCGCTGCCGACAGATACTGAACACTGCAGTCGACCGTGGCGCAGCCGGCCTCGGTATCACCATTGGACTGGGCTGCAAACGCCATGGTGGTATCCAGGAGCGTGAACAGCACGCCGCCATGAGGCTGCGGCGTGGGCCAGCAGGCGCTCACTGTAGGCGTGAGCACCGAGCGGGCCTGGCCATCGCCTACAGCCTCCACCCGGATGCCCAGCGCGTGATAGAGCGGGTTGTGATTAAGACGGGTCAGATCAGCGTCCGAATAGCGCATGCAGCCGCCCTCAGACAACCCGATCGGGGTTGGTGTGCTCGAAGTCCAGGACCACCCGCCCGATCACCTTGCCATCACGCAGCTCTTCCATGCTGCGGTTCACCTCGGCAGCCGGTCGCAGTTCCACTGGCGAGGGCTGCAGCTTGCCCGAGCGCGCCAGCGCCACGACAGCCTTCAGTTCATCCAGACTGCCCACATACGAGCCACGTACCGAGATGCCACGCTGGGCAATGGGCGGCAGGGGCATCGTGATTTCGCCACCAAAGAGTCCGCACAAGACGTAATGACCACCTTTGGCCAGCGCTGCGACACCCAGATTCGCAGTCGCGGGCATGCCCACGAAATCCAGCGCCCCGGCGATCGCACCCCCTGTGACCGCCTGCAGCCGAGCGAGCGCATCGGGCTCGCGGGTATCCACAGCAGCCGATGCACCCTGAGCACGCGCATGCTCAAGCTTCGCAGCATCGACATCGCAGGCCACGATGTTCGTGATGCCTTGCGCACGCATGATGGCAATGGCCGCCATGCCCAGACCGCCGCAGCCCAGTACGATCACCCAGTCTCGCGCAGCAAGCTTGGGCAGCTTGCTGATCGCGCTGAACGCGGTCAGACCCGAGCAGGCCAGTGTGGCCGCCCAGGCTTCGTCGATGCCGGATGCGTCAATGAGGTAGCGTGAATCGGGTACCACAACGTGTGTGGCATAGGCACCGGGCTTGACCACGCCCAGAAAGCGCTGGCTCAGACAGTAATTGTCGTGGCCTCCCAGGCACACCGGGCAGGTCCCGCAGCCAATCCACGGATACACCAGTCGGCGATCGCCAAGCTTCACGCCCTGCGCCTGCGGCCCGATGGCCTCGACCACACCGTAGGGTTCATGGCCGCATGTGAAGGGCGGCACGCAGCCGCGGTCCTTCACATAGAAGCGCTTGCCACCGCCCAGATCGAAATAGCCTTCCCAGATATGCAGGTCCGAGTGACACACGCCTGAGCGGGTAATGCGAATGAGGACCTCACTGCCCTGCGGCACGGGTGTCTCACGAATGCGCGCCTGCAGCGGCTTGCCGTGTTCAACCACTTCGTAACTGAGCATTCCGGTCTCCCTGATGTATGGATTCGAACCTGTCTATTGTGCCCGAGCGCAGCCGGAAAGCGCCCTCGGCCTGCGCCCATCAACGCTCAACGCAGTGTCAATGCCACCCGACCGATCACTTCACGTGAGGCAATCGCATGCAGTGCTTCGCGGAATCCGTCCAGCGGCCAGGTGCGCCAGGTCTCGGGGTTCAGGCGGCCCTGTACACACCAGTCGAACATTGCTTCAAAGGCCGCCCGCACCTTCAGATCGGTGCCTGGCACCGGCGGCACGCGCCCCCAGCCCACGTAATGGCCCCAGTACAGACCAATGACCGTGATGTTCTTCACCAGCGCAATGTTGGCCGGCACACTGGGAATGTCACCGCTGGCAAAGCCCATCGGAATGATGCGACCGTCGGGCGCAATGCAACGCATGGCTTCGCGAAAAGCCTCGCCGCCCACCGGATCGAAGATCACATCAGCCCCGCGCCCGTCGGTCGCTGCGAGCACCGAGTGCGACACCGAACCGGTGCGTCGGTCAATCAGCACCTGCGCACCATGGCGCCTGAGGGCATCGAGTTTTTCATCCGTACCCGCAACGGCCAGCACGCGCGCGCCCAGACAGCGCGCCACTTCAATCGCTGCCAGGCCACTGCCTCCCGCAGCACCGAGCACCAGCACGGTTTCGCCGGGCTGCAGATGCGCACGCCACGCAAAGGCGGCATACGCCGTGGCGTAGATGGTGGGGAAATGCACCGCCTGCAGAAAGCTCACCTGTGCAGGCAAGCGGTACACCGTGCGTTCGGGCACGATCACCTCGTCGGCATAGCCGCCCGAGCGCACGCCCGCAGCCACGCGATCGCCGACCTGCACGTGGGTGACGTCGGCTGCACATTCAAGCACCACGCCGGCCACCTCAGTGCCTGGCGTAAAGGGCGGCTCAGCACGATTCTGATGCGTCCCCTTGAGCACCAGCAGATTGGCGAAACTGACGCCCGCCACATGCACCTGCACACGCACGCACCCGGCCCGCAATGGCGGTGACGCGATCTCCTCGACCGATGTGGCTGAAGGATCGTCAAAGGACCGGCACACCACTGCACGCATCAGCATGCACCTGCGCCCGCATCACCCGCATCACCCACCGCACCGTGGCGCCCGGCCCCTTGCGCAAACCGTCGCGCGCCCTCGGTCGCTTCAAGCCGCCGCGCCTCGAGCGACAAGGCGTTTTCTCGTGTAATCGCATCCGCTTCGGGCAAGTCCCATTGCGCGTAGGTGGAGCGCCGATCCGAACGCATGGCCACCTGCGGAAAGGCTGCCATGCCATGGGCCAGTGCCTGAGCTGCGGCAACCGCCTGGCCAGCCGGCACCACGCGCGTGACCAGGCCCATCTGCAAGGCTTCCTGAGCATCGACCGCGCGCGCTGTCAGCATCATGTCGAGCGCCCGGCCCATGCCCACGATGCGCGGCAGGCGTACGGTGGTGCCGTCGCTCATCGGCACGCCCCAGCGGCGTGAGAGCACTGCAAATTTCGCTGTCTCGTCCGCAATGCGAAGGTCACACCACAGGGCCACACCCAAGCCACCGGCACAGGCCATGCCACTGACGGCCGCAATGACCGGCTTATCCAGCACCCGATGCAGTGGACCCGACTCGCTGCCGGCCCAGGGTTCATAGGGCACCCCCCCCGCCAGCTCCTTCAGGTCCGCGCCAGCGCAAAAGGCCTGGCCCGCACCGGTCAATACTGCGACCCGCGCGTTCCCGTCGGCTTCAAACGCCATGAGAGCCTGTGCCAGGGCGCGTGTGGTCTCACGATCGAGCGCATTGCGCACCTCGGGGCGGTTGATGACGAGCGTGGTCACTGGTCCGTTGTGCGACACCATCAGCGTGTGAGTCATGCGTCGTCCTGCCCATCTGAAATGAATGGGGCGATCGTACAAGATGGCCGTGCACGGTTCGTTTTTGCAGCCGCCCATCCACCACCAGATCCCCCGGCATGCCAGCATCGCCTGCGGTGCCGCACGGCACCCATCCGACAGACTCCCGTCGACTCACAGACCACAGGACCAGGAGACCAACATGCTGCTTCGCTGGCTAAGCACAGTGACCGCCCTGACCACCATCGCGGCCGGCAGCGGCTGCGCCACCCTTGGATCATCATCACCCGCGCCGCGAGCCGCGCAGGTGGGCCAGGCACCGCTTGTCATGGAAGAGTTCATGGTCCCCGGTGGCGACCCCGGCATCCAGCTCTATGTACGCAACAAGCGGCTGCCTGCGCTCAACGCGTTCAGCGCCGATAACGTACTGCTCTTCGTGCACGGTGCCACCTACCCCGCCGAAACCGGTTTCGATCTGGCACTCGACGGCGTCTCCTGGATGGATGTGCTGGCGCGCCAGGGCTTCGACGTCTACCTGGTCGATATCCGCGGCTATGGCAAATCAAGCCGCCCGCCCGAGATGGATCAGCCTGCTGCGGCGAATCCACCGATCGTTGATTCGGAACTAGCCTCGCGGGACTACGCCGCGGCCGCAGACTGGATCCGCGCACGACGCCAGGTGCCGCGCATCAATGTCATGGGCCACTCCTGGGGCACCGTGATCACCGCCCGCTATGCCACGCAACATTCCGACAAGATCAGCCGACTGGTGCTCTTTGCGCCGGTATGGTTGCGACAGGGCGGCGCCTCGCTCACCGACACCGGTGGTGCGCTGGGCGCCTATCGCACGGTCACAATCGAAGCTGCGCGCAAGCGCAAGGACACCGGACTGCGACCCGGTATCAAACCGCAACCCGACGCCTGGTTCGATACCTGGGCGCAAGCCACCTTTGCCAGCGACCCGGTCGGGTCCAAAGCCAACCCGCCTTACGTCCGCGCGCCCAATGGCGTGGTGCAGGAAGGGCGAAACTTCTGGAATGCAGGCAAGCCGGTCTATGACCCGGCGCGGATTCGGGTGCCCACGATGCTGATCCTGGGCGAGTGGGACGCCGACACACCGCCCTACATGGCGCAAACGCTCTATCCGCTGCTGGTCAATGCCCACCCGAAAAAGCTCGTTCTGCTGAGCCAGGGCACCCATGGCATCATGAACGAAGTGGAGCGGTTCTCGCTGTTCGATGAGGTCCATCGATTCCTCTCGGACGGCTGGAAACCCTGAGCGCTGCACGCCATTCGATCGCCATCCAATCCCATCAAACCATGCACAACACTCGCACTTCCTCACCACGCGGCCTGCGCACGATGCGCCTCGGTCTGACCTGGGCGCTGTCAGCCACATGGGCGCTGAGTCTGGCCCCGGCACTGAGCCATGCGCAGACCAGCGCAGCACCTGCCCCGCAGGCCTATCCGAGCAAGCCGATCAAGGCGATCGTGCCCTTTGCCGCTGGCAGTGCCACCGACCAGATCGGGCGCGCCTTCGCGCAAAAAATGTCCGAATCGCTTGGGCAGCCGATCGTCATCGAAAACAAGCCCGGGGTGAACGGCATGCTCGGTGCCGATGCCGCAGCCAAATCCGCTCCTGATGGCTACACGCTGCTGATCGGCACCAACAGCACCAATGCCGCGCTCAAGAGCCTGATGAAGAAGCTGCCCTATGACCAGGACACAGCGTTCGCACCGATCGCCTTCCTGGGTCAGGTGCCGCTGATCGTCGGCATCAACAACGACGTGCCCGCCAAGACCCTGCCTGAGCTGATCGCCATGGCCAAGGCCAAACCCGGTCAGATGAGCTTTGCCAGCGCCAGCACTTCGCAGCGTGTTTCAAGCGAAATGCTCTTCAGCATGACCGGCGTACAGCTGAACTATGTGCCGTACAAGAGCGGCCCGGCCGCCATGACCGATCTGATCGGCGGGCAGGTGAATCTGTTCACCGCAGACTTCGCGGTCATGCTGCCGCAGGTGAAGGCGGGCAAGGTGCGCGGCTTGGCAGTCACGTCCACGCAGCGCTCCAAAGCCATTCCAGAACTGCCCACCGTCAATGAAGCCCTGGGCTTGAAGGACTATGAGCTGATCGCCTACTTCGCGATCTTCGCCCCGGCAGGCACACCGGCCGACATCATCCAGAAGCTCAATCGGGCCGCCAACGCAGCCGCTACCGACAAGGAGCTGGTGGACAAGTTCTCCTCGATCGGCTTCGAGACCGCCCCTGCATCGCCCGAGGCCCTGGCCCAGCGCTCGCGCACCGAGACCGCCAAGTGGGCCAAAGCCATCCGGGACGCGAAGATCGAACCCGAGTGAGGCGCGCTTGGGCTGGGCCTTACCGGCCCAGTCCCATCTGCTTGCCGACCTCGGTATAGACGCGAATCTTGTCCTTCATGAATGCGTCCATCCGGTCGGGCCCGACGTTGACCAGCTCGAACCCGCTCTTTGCCGCCAGTTGTTGCATTTCGGGCTCAGCGTTCAACGCTGCCCACAACTCGGCCATGCGTCGGCGGGCGTCAGGCGGCGTCGATTTCGGCATGCCAATGCCCCGATAGGCACCGTCGACCCAATCAACACCCAGCTCGCGAAAGGTCGGCACGTCAGGCAACAGCGGATGGCGTTTATCCATGGCCACCGCAAGCGCCCGCACCTTGCCCTTCTGATTGATGGCGAAGGCCGTGTAACTCATCGCGCCGCTCACATGCCCGCCCAGCACTGCAATGGTCATGTCGCCGGTCCCCTTGAACGGCACATACGTGGTCGTGATTCCGAAGGTGCTGTTGAGTCGCTCATGCGCAGCATGGTTGGCCGAGTTCAGTCCTGAGCCACCCAGATTCAGCTTGCCGGGTTCGGCTTTGGCCGCTTTCACGAACTCTGCAAACGACCTGATCGGACTGGACTCCGGCACCAGCAGCGCATCCGGGGTGTAGTGAAACCAGAAGACCGGCGTGATGTCCTCGGTCTTGTACTGCACATTGCCTTCCATGGGTTGAAGGACCGTGTGCGGCAGATTGATGCCGACCACCGTCGATCCGTCTGCGGGCAAGGTGTTCATGGTGCTCCACATCAGCGCACCACCCGCGCCCGCCTTGTACTGCACGATGGTTTCGATCGCGGGGCATCTGCGCTTGAGCACGGTCTGCTGATGACGGGCAGACAGATCAGACTCCCCGCCGGGCGGAAACGCTTGCCAGTAATTCACGTTGCGCTCGGGGCAGGCTTGCGCAAATGCGACAGGAACGTACGCCAGCAGACACCCCGCGGCAGCCATCACAGCGTGCATCAGTTTCATGATCCGGTTCTCCTTCAGAAGGTTGGGGTCCAGCACTCGTCAGATGAGGCGGGTCGGGTCGGCCATGTCACGGCCTGCGCACCCGCTGACAGACCGCTTCGGTCACCTGCTGCGTGCTCGCCTGCCCGCCCAGATCGCGGGTGTGGAGCACAGGGTCAGCGGTGACCGATTCAATGGCCTGCATGAGCCGGGCAGCGCCCGCATGTTCGCCCAGATGCTCAAGCAGCATGACGCAGGACCAGAAGGTGCCGACCGGGTTGGCCAAGCCTTGTCCCATGATGTCGAAGGCCGAGCCATGAATCGGTTCGAACATGCTCGGATACCGGCGCTCGGGGTCGATATTGCCGGTGGGCGCGATGCCCAGACTGCCGGCCAGTGCGGCTGCCAGGTCGGACAGGATGTCTGCATGCAGATTGGTGGCCACGACCGTATCGATGCTGGCCGGGCGATTCACCATGCGAGCCGTCATGGCGTCGACCAGTTCCTTGTCCCACCGCACATCGGGAAAGTCCGCCGCCACCTGCGCCGCCACTTCATCCCACATCACCATGGCGTGGCGCTGCGCATTGCTCTTGGTCACCACGGTGAGCAGTTTGCGCGGCCGCGATTGGGCCAGACGAAAAGCGTATCGAATGATCCGCTCGACCCCGGTACGGGTCATGATCGACACATCGGTGGCCACCTCGATCGGATGCCCCTGATGCGCGCGCCCACCCACGCCCGAATATTCCCCTTCCGAGTTCTCACGCACGATGACCCAGTCGAGGTCCTGCGGGCGACAGCGCTTCAGTGGTGCATCAATGCCTGGAAGAATGCGGGTCGGCCGCACGTTGGCGTACTGATCAAAGCCCTGGCAGATCTTGAGGCGCAGCCCCCACAACGTGACATGGTCGGGTATATGAGGGTCACCGGCCGAGCCGAACAGGATCGCGTCCTTGTCGCGCAGCGCGCGCAGCCCATCGGCCGGCATCATCTCGCCATGAGCGCGGTACCAGTCACCGCCCCAGCCGAAGGTCTCGAATGCGAACGACACGTCCTGCAGCGTCTGCGCCAGCGTTTCGAGCACCTGCTGGCCCGCAGGAATCACCTCCTTGCCAATACCGTCCCCGGGAATGGTGGCGATCCGATACGTCTTCATGTCTGTCCCCTTTCGAAGCGGCAGTATGGCGCACCCCAGGCCCCCTTCGCATCCTGCGTACGCGTTTCGGATTGAGAGGCAGAACCGGGGCCGGACTTGCCTGCCCAAGGCCCGGTGAACGACACTGCGAAGGGTTCCCCGCAGCCTCGGGGGCCCGCATTCAGGAGAGATGACGATGGATTTGAGCTATTCGGACCAGGAACTGGCCTTCCGAAACGAGGTACGCGACTGGCTCGCGGCCAACCTGCCCAAGGATATTCGCGACAAGGTCGTGAACTACCAGCACCTGTCGAAAGAGGATTTTCTGCGCTGGCACAAGATTCTGGCCAAGAAAGGCTGGGCGGTGCCGCATTGGCCGGTGGAATGGGGTGGCACAGGCTGGGACATCACCCAGCGCTACATTTTCAACGAGGAATTCGGGCTGGCCGGCGCGCCCAATCTGCCGAATTTCGGCCCCAACATGTGCGCCTCGGTGCTGATGCGCTTCGGGACCGATGCCCAGAAAAACCATCACCTGCCGCGCATTCGCGAGGGTGACGATTTCTGGGTACAGGGCTACTCCGAACCGGGTTCTGGCTCGGACCTGGCTTCACTGAAAACGCGCGCCGAACGCAAAGGCGACCATTACGTGGTCAACGGCCAGAAAATCTGGACCACGCTGGGTCACTACGGTGACTGGATCTTCTGTCTGGTGCGCACCGACCCGGCTGCAAAGATTCGCCAGGAAGGCATCAGCTTTCTGCTCATCGACATGAAAACGCCTGGCATCACCGTGCGCCCGCTCATCCTCATGGACGGCGGCCACGAAGTGAACGAGGTCTTCTTTGACGAAGTGAAAGTGCCGGTCGAGAACCTGATCTTCGAAGAGAACAAGGGCTGGACCGTGGCGAAGTACCTGCTCGGCCACGAGCGCGTGGGATCGGGCAACGTGGGGGCTTCCAAGCGCGAACTGCAGGCACTGCGCACCCTCGCTGCAGGCGAAATGAAAAACGGCAAGCCGATCATCGAGGATCCGCGCTTTCGCGACCGTCTCTCGCGCACCGAGATCGAACTGCAGGCACTGGAACTCACCGCCATGCGCTTCCTGGACCGGATGCGTCGCACGGGTCAGCCTCCGGGCGCCGATGCGTCCATGCTCAAGCTCAAGGGCAGCGAGATTCAGCAGTCGATCACCGAGCTCATGATGCAGGCAGTCGGCCCGCAGGCGCAGCCCTTCGTCGCTGTGGAAGGCGGCAGCGTCGACGCCTACAAGTCACGGTTGTCACCGCGCTATTTCAACTATCGCAAAACCACCATCTACGCGGGCTCCAACGAGATCCAGCGCAACATCATCGCCAAGGCGACTCTGGGTCTGTGACCGCAAGGACATCCGCATGAATTTCGAATACAGCGAAGAGCAGCAGCAACTCGCCGATGCGCTGCGCAAATACCTGAGCAACGAATACGACTTCGAAAAACGCAAGGCCATCATTCGCTCCGACAGTGGTGCGAGTGACAGCGTGTGGTCCACGTTTGCCGAGATGGGGCTGACCGCGATCGCACTGCCCGAGGCCGACGGCGGTTTTGGTGGTGGCGCAGTCGACCTCATGGCCGCTATGGAAGCCTGTGGCGAGGCACTGGTGGTGGAGCCCCTGCTCGATAACGTGGGCCTGGCCGCAAGGCTGGTTTCGCAGGCAGGCAGCACAGAACAGCGTGCCGCCCTGCTGCCGGGCGTGGCGGCCGGCACACGGCGCATGGCCTTCGCCTACCTGGAACCAGGGCGTCGCTACGACACCGCACCGCAGGGCACGACCGCTCGGGCTGAGGGCGGCGGCTGGGTTCTGGATGGCGAGAAATCCGTGGTCATCGGCGCGCCGTCGGCTGACCAGCTGATCGTGAGTGCGCGCACCGGCCAGGGCACGAGCCTGTTCGTCGTGGACCGCACGACACCGGGCGTCACGCTCAATGCGTGTCGCACGGTGGACGGACAACGCGCAGCGGACATCCGCTTCTCAGGCGTGAAACTGCCCGCGCAGTCGCTGCTTGGAAAAGCCGATGCGGCCCAGACGGTGATCGAGGACACGCTGGATTTCGCCACCGCGCTGCTGTGTGCCGATGCCATCGGCGCCATGAAGTTCGCCAATGACACCACGCTGGAATACCTGAAGACCCGCAAGCAGTTCGGTGTGGCGATCGGCACCTTCCAGGCACTGCAGCACCGCATGGTCGACATGTACGTGGTGTGCGAGCAGGCCCGCTCAATGGTGATTTACGCCGCCGCAAAAGTGGATCAGGCGACCGATCCGGTCGAGCGCAGGCGCGCCGTGTCAGCCGCCAAGATCAAGGTGGCCGACGCAGCCCGCCAGGTGAGTCAGGAGTCGGTGCAGTTACACGGTGGCATGGGCATGACCGAGGAAATGAAGGTCTCGCACTGTTTTCGCCGTCTGACCACCACGACCCATCGGTTCGGCGACGCAGACCATCATCTCGAGCGCTATGCCTCGTTGAGCTAGGACCCGCGCGCGCTAGACCTCCCAGGGGACAGGGCCCGCTCGCAACGGGGCCCGCGCGCGCGCCAGGCTGTTCGCATCCACCGCGCCTGCCGTATGCAGCGCATGCACGGCAGCATGCGTGATCGATGCCGCATCCACTTCAAAGAACGCACGCAGCTGGGCCCGGGTATCACTGCGTCCAAATCCGTCGGTGCCCAGCACCGTGTAACGGCGGCCCTGCGGCATGCAGGCCCTCACGGATTCAGGCACCGCACGCACGTAATCGCTCACCGCAATCACCGGGCTATCGTGTCCGCTCAGCAGCGTGTGCAGATGCGGGGGCGTCGACGTACCGTCCAGTCGGGCCGCACGTTCGCAGCGCTGCGCATCGCGGGCCAGTTCGCTCCAGCTGGTCACGCTGATCACTTCAACCGCCACGCCGTAGTCGCGCCCCAGACTGTCAGCGCTCGCCAGGGCTTCGCCCATCAGCGCGCCACTGGCCATGAGTGTCACGCGCGGCGCCGCAGCGTGCGCAGCAGACGCGGCGCGCAGCCGATACGCACCGCGCAGGAGGTCGGCCTCGACACCCGATGGCAGTGACGGTTGTGCCTGATTCTCGTTGCCCACCGTGATGTAGTGAAAGACGTCGCGCTGTGTCTCGAGCATCTCACGCAGTCCGTGCTCGACAATCACCGCAAGTTCCCCGGCACTGGCCGGATCCCATGCGCGGCAATTAGGCACCGTGGCCGCCATCAGATGAGAGCTGCCGTCCTGATGCTGCAGGCCTTCGCCACCGAGCGTCGTGCGACCTGCCGTTGCACCAATCAGAAAACCACGCGCGCGCTGATCCGCCGCTGCCCAGATCTGATCACCCACGCGCTGAAAGCCGAACATCGAGTAGTAAATGTAGAACGGCACCATCGCCAGGCCATGCACCGAATAGGACGTGGCTGCTGCGGTCCACGAGGCCAGCGCGCCCGCTTCGGTAATGCCTTCCTCCAGAATCTGACCGTCGGTGGCCTCGCGGTAATACAGCATCGAACCGATATCCTCCGGTTCATAACGCTGCCCGACCGATGACCAGATGCCGACCTGCCGAAAGAGGTTGGCCATACCGAAGGTGCGCGCTTCATCGGCCACGATCGGCACGATGCGCGGACCCAGCTGCGGATCTTTCAACAGGTTGCCCAGCAGGCGCACGAAGGCCATGGTGGTCGACATCTCTTTGCCCTGTGCATCGGTGGCAAAGGTGCCCCATTGAGCGAGCGGCGGCACCGGCACGGGCAGCGCATCGGCCGTGCGCTGAGGCATGGCACCACCCAGTGCCGCACGACGCTCGGTCAGATAACGCATCGCCGGCGCTTCGGGCTCGGGCCGGATGAATTCCAGCGCAGCGGCCTGATCGTCCGACAAGGGCAGCCTGAACCGGTCGCGAAATTCGATCAGTGCATCGCGATCGAGTTTCTTGTGCTGATGCGTGGTCATGCGCCCCTGTGCCGTGCGCCCCATGCCAAAGCCCTTCTTGGTATGGGCCAGGATCACCGTGGGCGTGCCGGTATGGCGCGCTGCGGCGTGATACGCCGCATAGAGCTTCACCGGGTCATGCCCGCCACGCGTCAGTCGATCGATCTGCTCATCGGTCATGCCCGCAGACAGCGCACGCAAGGCATCGCTTTGCCCGAAAAAGCGTTCACGATTGAAGGTGCCGTCGGTGGCTGCGTAGGTTTGAAACTGACCATCCACCGTGCGCGAGAAGGCATCGATCAGTGCGCCCTGAGTGTCGCGCGCAAACAGTCCGTCCCAGTCACTGCCCCAGACCAGCTTGATGACATGCCATCCGGCGCCGGTAAACAAGGCTTCCAGTTCATCGACGATGCGCCCGTTGCCCCGTACCGGCCCGTCCAAACGCTGCAGATTGCAGTTCACCACGAACACCAGGTTGTCGAGCCGCTCGCGGGCAGCCAATGTCAGCGCGCTCATGGACTCGGGTTCGTCCATTTCACCGTCACCAAAAATGCCCCACACCTTGCGTTGCGAAGCATGTGTACCGGCGCCGCCAAATCCCATCGCAGGCAACAGGCCGCGGTGTTCGAGATAACGGATGAAGCGGGCCTGATAGATCGCGCTGATTGGCCCGATGCCCATCGAGCCCGTGGGAAACTGCCAGAAGTCGGGCATCAGCCATGGGTGCGGATAGCTTGAAAGTCCGCGTGCCCCTGCGCCTGGGGCACTGAGCTCGCGCCGGTAGTGTTCAAGATCGCGCGCATCGAGCCTGCCCTCGAGAAAGGCACGCGCATAGATGCCCGGGGCGGAGTGCGGCTGCATGTAGACCAGGTCACCCGCGAAACCAGCCTGGCGCGCCCTGAAAAAGTGATTGAACCCGGTCTCGAAGAGATCCGCAGCCGACGCGTAACTGGCGATATGTCCACCAAGCTCGGCATGAGCCTGATTCGCCCGAACGACCATCGCCAGCGCATTCCAGCGCATCAGCGCCGACAGCTCACGCTCACGCTCGAGGTCACCAGGGAAATCGGGCTGATCCGCCGCCGCGATGGTGTTCACGTACGGCGTTGCGGTGGCAGGCCGCCACCGCACACCGTCCAGGTTCGCCTGGTGCTGCAACGCATCAAGCAGAAAGCGCGCACGCTGCGGGCCGCCCTCACGCACGACCGAGGCCAGCGCCTCCAGCCATTCGGCGGTTTCCTGAGGGTCGGCGTCCGGTCTCATGGCGGACAGATCA
>Ga0315907_10005996_pt1 | contig 13035 bp, 13 predicted proteins | sample LakEriMetagenome_3_FD_203525 | JGI IMG/M metagenome (GOLD analysis project Ga0315907, IMG submission 203525) | Freshwater fungal communities from buoy surface, Lake Erie, Ohio, United States - Buoy 12 MA123 | ecosystem: Environmental > Aquatic > Freshwater > Lake > Lake biofilm | place: USA...
TCGCGCCCACGACTTTCTGCTGCACGGAGAAATCGCCCGACGCGCCCTGCGGTTCGGTGATGATGAGCACCCCCGATTCGCCGCGGTCGGCGCGGGCGATGAGCAGGCCGTCACTCCATTTGAGCTGCGCCTGCGGCCAAGGAATCTGGCGCACCCAGGCGGAGGCGGAGCCGAAGGGGTCTTCCGAAAGGGTCAGCGTCCCGGTCGTAGAGAAAGTGCCGTAACACCTTTCGAGAAAAGCCGTGCGTAGCGTCGGGCCGGCCGGAGGCAGCGACGGCGCGGACGGTCCGAAGAAGCCAAGGACTTCTTGGATGTCCGGAGGCGGCACCTTGTGCAGCACGTAGCGGAAGGCGCCGGAAGAGCGGAGCTGGGCGGCGACGAGTTCAGACGATTTCCGCGCCTCCGCCGGCGTGGGCGCGGTCACCAGCAGGAAGGCGCGGTTGCCACCGGCCTGGGCCAGATGGTCGAGGGCGGCCTCGGCGGCGGGTTGTTGAGCCTCGCGGGGAAGCAGGGAGAGCAGATCGGTGCGGATGGCGCGGTCTTGGCCGATTTTGCCGGCGAGCCAGAAGCCCAGGAAGCCCAGCGCGCAGGCCCAGACGGCGATGCGGCCGAAGGTCTTCATCGAAGACGGGCGCCTTCGAATTCAGCGAGCTCGGCGGCGGTCAGCGCGGTCCCCGCGGCGAAACCGCTGAAGGCCAACCGGATCACTCCGCCGGACCCTTCGCTGACACGTACCTCTTCGAGGTGTTCACCGAACGTCAGTTCGATGCGGACGATCACCTTGCGAAGTTCATCCGACCGGGGGACCAAGCGGAGGCGGAGGCGGGCGGGCCCTTGTTCGCCGGTCGCCGCGAAAAGCTCGGAGAGCGGTTCGTAATCCGCGGCCAGCACGGACTGGATCAGGTAGCCGATGCGGGCTTCGACGTCGGAGGGCCGGGGCGGGGTCCGGACGAGCGGCATGACCTTGACGCCTTTGGCGAAATCAGGGCGGAGCGTGCGCAGGATGACGCCATGCCGGAGCGAGACCACCAGTTCACCATTGGCTTGAAGCGGGCGGGAGACATCGGGCAGGGACTTCTCCTGAGTGAAGACGGCGCGGAGCACATCAGGCTTGGCGAGCTTAGCCATGGCTTGCCGGCAGGCGGTCTCGTCCAGCGGCCGGCTGGACGGCGGGGTTCCGGCCGAACAAGCGAGCCAGGCTGATAGCATAATGACAGTAAGAAGTCGGCGACCCATGCGAGTTGGTATGGCTCCGGGAAGTCCGAGTCAATGAATGGTAAAGGATTGCCACTCATCCTCCGGAGGGACTACTCAAGGCGATGCGTCGTTCCCCTCGTCAGCTCGCTTCGGTGCGTACCTGGGTCTTGCTCCCGCTGGTCGCCTTGCTCTTCTCCCTCGTCGGTTGCACCTCCGTCGCCGTGGAGCCTCTGCCGGCCGGCGTGAAGGAGGTCGCCATACGCGATAATCCTAAGGTCACCGTGCCGGACTTCGTGGACGTCTTGCGTGACGGGTTCCATCGGCATGGTATCCGCACCAAGCTCATCGCAGAGCAGGCGCAGGCGGGTGACGACTATGTCGTGAGTTATGTCGCCCTCCGCAGTTGGGACATCGGGACGTACCTTTCCAAGGCCGAGATCTGGGTCAGCCACAAGGGCGATCCCGCCGGTCATGCCGAATATCACCTGCGGAACAAAGGAGGCCTCGCCCTCAACAAGTGGGCGGGCGTCGAATCGAAGATCGCGCCAGTCATGGACGAACTGTTGGTCAAGTATCCGTTGGTCACGACCGGCTCTCCGAAGCCCTGATGACGGATAGAGCGCTCTCATCGTTGGTCTTTCCGGTCGTGCGCTGGCGCTACTGGGAGGGGGCGGCCACGCAGCTACCTGAACTCAAGTCAATCGATCCGTTGCTACGGCGCAGGTTGAGTCCGCAGGGGAGGGCGGCCTTGTCGGTCGCGGACGACTGCCTCGCCGGACTCCACCCCGTCCGGGTCGTGTACGCGAGCCAGCACGGTGAACTCGCTCGAACGCTCGGCATCATGGAGTCGCTCCGCCCGGAATGTCCGGACGGTCCTTCCCCGGCATCCTTCGCCCTGTCCGTGCTGAACTCCACACCGGGCATCTACTCGATCGCGCGGCGCGACCATTCCCCGGCGCTGGCCTTGTCGGCCGGCGAAGCTTCCTGCTGGTACGGGCTGCTGGAGGCGGCGCAGGTCTGGCTTGAGCATCGCAGCTCGGTTCTGTTGATCTGCGCCGACGCCCCGGTGCCGACGCTTTTCAGACGAGGGCAGGTTGATCCGGCGCCCGTCAGGGCCTTGGCAGTGCTCATCGGCGCCGAAGGCGAGGAGCGTCTGCTCACGAGGAGCTCGAGTCAGTCCGTCGACGAAACACCGGCGCTCCCGGCTTTGGCCTCGGCGCTCGCTTCGGAAGGAACCTGGCGGCGGGAGGGGTCGTCGTGGCGACTTTCGCGTCATGCTTAACCTCGGACGAATCTGGCGGATCGGGGCGACCGGGTTCTGTTTCTTCGTCTTCACGGGAGGTGCCCTGGGGCTTTCCTGCTGCTTATTGCCGCTCCTGCGCTGCTTCGTCCGCGACCCTGTCAAGTTAGGTGGGCGGACGCGGCTCTTCGTGAGGCTTTATTTCCGCTTCATGACTTGGCTGATCGCATTCACTGGCTGCATGCGTTTGCGCATCAAAGGGGTCGAGAAACTGCGCGAGGCCAGAGGCGTCCTCGTCTTCGCCAACCATCCGACGTTGATCGACGTCGTCGTGCTGATGGGGCTCATCCCGGAGGCCAATTGCGTCGTCAAGGCGTCGCTCTTCCGAAGTCTCGCCATGGGGCCAACCCTGCGTTCGGCCGGCTATCTCGAGAACGCCGAATCTGACCGGTTGGTGGAGGGGTGCCGCCTTTCCATGGAAGCCGGCCAACCACTCATCATCTTTCCGGAAGGCACCCGGACGACGCCCGGGTCCCCGCTGGTCTTCCAGCGCGGCCCGGCTCATCTGATGCTGGCGACCCGGCGGACCTTCCTGCCGGTCGTGATCCGTTGCCGCCCGGCCGCATTGCTCAAGGGGCAGCCTTGGTATCATGTGCCAGAACGGAGGTTCGAGTTAGAGTTGGAAGTGTTGGACGAGGTCCCGCCGGAGGAGTGGGCACCGTTGGTCGCCGACCTTCCGCGGCCGCTCGCCGTCAGAAAATTGACTCGCCATCTGGAGTTATTTTTTATGTCTAAAGTAGACGTTTAACTTGCCCCGAATGACCCCTTTGCCCCTCGAAATCAAGACCCTGATCGTCACCACGCTGGCGTTGGAAGGTGTCGCCCCTGAATCCATCGACGACGACGCGCCGTTGTTCGGCGAAGGCCTCGGGCTGGACTCCATCGACGCCATCGAGCTCGGGGTCGCGATCCGCAAGCGTTACGGGATTTCCTTGGACGCCGAAAGCGATGATCCGCGTCGTCACTTCGCCTCCGTCACGACCCTCGCCGCCTTCGTCGCCGCCAACCGCACCCTTTGAGATGACCTCCGACGAAGCGCTGCAGAAGGTCAAAGAGATCTTCGCCAAGAATTTCGGTCTGGCTTCCGAGCAAATCCTTCCGGAGAGCAAGCTTTACGAAGAGCTGGGGTTAGACAGCCTCGATGCGGTCGACCTGGTCCTGGAACTGCAGGACCTGACCGGGAAGAAGATCACGCCCGAGGTCTTCAAGGGTGTGCGCACCGTGGCCGACGTCATCACGATCGTCGTCGCCTTGGAGTCCGAAACGGAAACCGGACGATGAAGGGCCGGGCGGGCGCAGCGGTGACTTTCCTGCTGTCGTCCGCGATGGTCTGCCTTGTCTTCTTCCTTTCGCCCCGCTGGCTGGCGTTGCCGCTGGCGGGTATGTCCGGCTCCCTCTGGTTCTCGCGTCGTTCCGACCGGCCGATCGATCTCTTGGCATCGGTCGCGATGGCAGTCTTGGCCGTCGTGGTGGTCATCACCGACAGTCGTTTCGCGGCCATGGCGTACCCGGTGGTCATCAATACAGGTCTGCTGGCTTACTTCTGGTCGACCCTGCGGACGGGACCTTCCGCCATCGAGCGTCTGGCGCGATTGGAAGAGCCTGACCTGCCGCCCGAAGGCGTCGCTTATACGCGGACGCTCACCAAAGTCTGGTGCGGATTCTTCCTGCTGAACGGCCTGACCGCGGCGGCCACGGCGACGTGGGCTGACCCCAGCCTGTGGGCATGGTATAACGGCGTCATCGCCTATCTCCTGATCGCCGTGCTTCTGTTTGGAGAACGTGCGTTGCGTCCGTTGCTTATCGCCAGAGCGCAGCCCGCCCTGACGTCCCATGAGTTGGCGCGCGTGCTGGGTGAGGGGCGTCCGGCGGAAGAGCTGGCCTGCTCGCAGGGCGCCCGTCGCATCACGATCGCGGAGCTGCGCGCAGACGTCCTGGCGCATGCTCGCAGCGTCGCTGCTTCGGCCCGAGGGGAGTGGGTCGTCGCGGCCGTAGAAGGCTACGATTTCACCGTCCAACTGCTCGCGGTCTGCCTGAGCGGGCGACACGCCATCGTCCCCCAGAATCACCAGGTAGCCACATTAAGAGCGCTCGCGGAAATCCACCCGGGAGCGGAAGCCCCAACGCCGGCGCACGGATCCTGTCGTGATGATTGGCTGCCGACGGTCGGAGGGCAGGTTACCTTCTTTACTTCGGGAAGTTCCGGAAAGCCGAAGGCCGTGACCAGGTCGTTCGAGGCCTTGCTGAGGGAGGCGCAGGTCTGGGAGTCTCTCTTCGGAGAGCGGCTCGGCCGGGCGGAAGTGATCGGGACGGTGCCGCACCACTTCATCTACGGGGCGATCTTCCGCATCCTCTGGCCGCTCTGGGCCGGACGTCCGTTCGATGCGCAGCCCTTCGCGGACGGTCATGCGCTCTCCGTCCGACTCAAAAAAGGCGGCGAGTTCGTACTCGTGAGCAGTCCTTCGTTGCTGCAACGGATGCCCGCGGAAGAAATCCGTACGCTCGCCGGGCTGCGTGCGATCTTCACATCCGGCAGCTTGCTGGAAGCCTCGGTCGCCAAGCTCTGGAGCTTTCCCATCGAAGTGTATGGAAGTACCGAGACGGGAGGAATCGCCTGGCGACGGCAGGAGGTCGCCGACGCGCCTTGGACCACGCTGCCCGGCGTGAAGCTCACCTTGAAGGACGATGGCACCCTGCAGGTTCGTTCGCCTTACGTTGCCCCCGGAGGAGAGCAGACCGCTGACCTGGTCAGGTTCGTCGGCGAAGGACGATTCGAACTGCTGGGCCGGGCCGACCGTATCGCTAAGGTGGAAGGACGTCGCGTCTCTTTGGCGGAGCTGGAGTCGCTGGCCGAAGCGCATCCGGCCGTCAGGCGTTGCGTCATGCTGCAGTCGGAGCCACATGCGCGACCGCAGGCCGTGCTGGTGCCAGAAATGGCTTCGGACGTCCCCGACTACGGCGTCGTGTGGGAAGAGGTCCGTCGGCTGATACTCGCACGCTATGACGCTGTCGTGATCCCACGGCGGCATCGTTTCGTCCCCGTCTTGCCGGCGGACGCCCGCGGCAAGCATACGGCCGAGGCTTTGCGCCGGCTTTTCACGCCGGAACCTTCCGTCGGAGGGACGCAGAGCTGGCCGAGGTTCGTCGGCCATCGACGACAAGACGGAAGCGTGACCATCGAGCTCGCGGTGCCAGAAGATCTCCCGCTTTTCGAGGGACATTTCCCTGGGGCGCCGATTCTTCCCGGGGTCATCCTGATCAGCTGGGCCGCGACCTGCGCCGAGGCATACCTGGGGTGGCGGGGAGATTCCCGCGGCATCGACCATCTTAAGTTCAACGCCGCGGTCTGGCCGCGCGAGACCCTGCAGCTGACGTTGTCCCTGACGCCGACGGGCGGGGTGAAATTCGAATTCCAAGCCGCTGGCAAAGCCAAGGCCGCCGGCGTCTTCCGACCGGCCTGACGCAGATGATTTTCAACCCCTGTTTCATCGTCCCTTCGTATAACCACAGCCGCGCCGCCCGCGTGACGCTGGGCAGGCTCTCCGTTCACGGCCTGCCGATCTTCCTCATCGACGACGGCAGCGGGCCGGAAGAAGCCGCGATGCTGGCCGAGCTCGCCGGCGCGGACGCCTTGGTCCGGCTGATCACCCTGCCGGTCAACTCCGGCAAAGGCGGTGCGGTCATGGCCGGCCTGCGGGCGGCGCTGGCGGAGGGCTTCACCCACGGCATGCAGGTCGACGCCGACGGTCAGCACGACCTCAGCGTGCTCGAGGGCTTTCTGGACGCAGGTCGGAAGGCTCCGGACGCCATGGTCTGCGGATTCCCGGTCTATGACGAATCCATCCCGCTCGGACGGAAACTGGGACGACATCTCACCCACTTCTGGGTCTGGGTCGAAACCTTGTCTTTCTCCGTCAAGGATTCCATGTGCGGTTTCCGGCTCTACCCGCTGGCGCAGACCTGCGATCTACTGGAGCGCAAAGAACTGCCGAAGCGAATGAATTTCGACATCGAGATCTTGGTAAGACTCCATTGGCAAGGGGTGAACATGCTGTGGCGGCCGGTGCGGGTGACATACCCCGTCGACGGCCGCTCGCACTTCCGGCCCTTCGAGGACAATGCACGCATCAGTTGGATGCACACCCGCTTGGTCTGCGCGATGCCCTGGAACCTGACGCGCCGCGCGTTGGGACTGACCGACACCCCGGGGCGCGGTCAGCATTGGGCCCGGATGAAAGAGCGCGGCTCCAGCTGGGGGCTAGCCATCACCGCCTGGGTGCATCGCTATCTCGGCCGCTGGCTGGCTCTCCCCATCGCTCCGCTCGTCGCCACCTATTTCTTCCTGACCGGACGCCGCGCCCGTGAGGCCACCTTGGATTATCTCCGACGACTGCGCGCCTTCGCCGGAGAGGGTACGCCCGAACCCGGTTGGTTCAGCGCTTGGCGACTTTATCTGACGTTCGGTTTCGCCGCTCACGACAAGATGACGGCCTGGCTCAATCCTTCCCTGTTGGACAAGATCGATTTCCCTGACTTGGAACTCCTGCGGGAAGCACGCGAGAACGGCCGGGGAGCGCTCATCATCGGAGCCCATCTGGGTAACTTGGAGATGATGCGCGCGGTCGCCGCACGTTACGGCTTCAAAGGATTCCATGCGGTCGTGCATTTCGCCAACGCCGCGAAATTCACCGGGACCATCCAGAAGGCGGCGCCAGAGTCTTCCAAGGACCTGATCCACGTCAGCAGCTTCGGCCCCGAGACGGCGATGCGCCTGAGGCAGATCATCGACCGCGGCGAGTGCGTCGTCATCGTCGGAGACCGGACGCCCGCGAGCGAGAACGGGCAGACCGTCGTCGCCGATTTCCTGGGGGCGCCCGCCGAATTCCCCCGCGGTCCATTCGTCCTCGCGGCCGCGTTAGAATGTCCCGTGTACCTGTTCTTCTGCGTCGCCTCAGGCGGCGGTTATAAGGTCTATGCGGAGAAGTTCGCCGACAAGGTGACGATCCCGCGGGCGTCGCGTCAGGAGTCCTTGGCGGGACTGGCCGACCGGTACGCCCGTCGCCTCGAGCAGCTTTGTGTGGCCTACCCGCTGCAATGGTTCAATTTCTTTGATTTCTGGAGAATCGGCAAACAACCTGCACCCCATGCCCCGAAAAAGTAACACGGCGATCGTCGTCGGGAACACCCGGCTGACTTTGGAAGGCGTCATCGCCCTCGCGACGGGCGTCCGGAAGGTCCGGCTGCCTGAGTCACGTTCATATCAGGCGCGCATCACCCGGGGCGCCGACTTGCTGCGACGGGCCCTCGAGTCCGGCGAGTGCGTGTACGGGGTCAATACCGGCTACGGCGACAATTGCACCACCGAGATCCCCGAGCATCTGGTTGCCGGTCTGCCGGATAATCTCATCCGCTATCATGGCGTTGGGTCGGGCGTGCCGCTCGGCCCTGAGGAGACCCGGGCGGTGCTGGCCTGCCGGCTGAACTCCCTGGCCCTCGGCTTCTCCGGGGTGAGGCCCGAGCTGCTCCGGCTGCTGGCTGGCATGCTCAACCAAGGAGTCCTTCCCCGGATTCCTTCCGAAGGTTCGGTCGGAGCGAGCGGCGATCTGACGCCGCTTTCATACGTGGCCGCCGTCATGACGGGGCGACGCCGCGCCAGCTACCGCGGAAAGATGATGACCGCCGCCGCCGCGCTGCGCGCCGCCAAACTCAAGCCCATCAGACTCGCGCCCAAGGAAGGGCTGGCGCTCATGAACGGCACCGCTGTGATGACGGGGCTGGCCTGCCTGGCGTATGCCCGCGCCGAGCACCTCGTGCGCGCGGCGACGCGCATCACCGCGATGATCAGTTACGCCACGGACGGCAACCCGGCCCACTTCGACCGCAGGCTTTTCGGGGTGAAGCCGCACGCCGGACAGCAGGCCGTCGCGGCCTGGTTGCGGGCGGACCTAGGCGCGCTCCGTGGTCGGCGGGTCGGCCGGCTGCAGGATAGGTATTCGCTCCGTTGCGCCCCGCATGTCATCGGCGTGCTGGCCGATGCGCTGACTTGGGTACGTCGCGATCTTGAGAACGAGATCAACAGCGCCAATGACAATCCGCTCATCGATCCGACCGATGGTCATATCATGCATGGCGGCCATTTCTATGGCGGCCACGTGGGCTTCGCGATGGATGCGCTCAAACTCGCCGTGGCGAGCGTCGCCGACCTGCTCGACAGGCAGATGGCCTTGTTGGTCGATGCCCGGTACAGCCATGGCTTGCCCGCGAACCTTGCGCCGACGGAGGGTCGGGCAGGCGCCTTGCGACATGGTTTCAAGGCCGTCCAGATCTCCTGTTCGGCCTGGACGGCCGAAGCGTTGAAGCTGACCATGCCGGCGACGGCTTTCTCCCGTTCGACGGAGTGTCATAACCAGGACAAGGTGAGCATGGGGACGATCGCCGCGCGCGACTGTCTGCGGATCCTTGAACTCACCGAGCAGGTCGCCGCCGCCGCCTTGCTGGCCGCTTCCCAAGGCGTCGTGCTGAGGATGGGGCTGGATGGAGCCTCCGCACCGAACGCTCCGCTGATGGCAACCGTGCGTTCTGTCGAATCGGCCCATGGCCGACAAGGGGACGACCGCGAACTCGACGGCGTCATCGAAGCCTGCGTGGCCCGGCTTCGGGCCCAGTCCGTACCGGTCTCCGGCTGACGCTACTGCGTGCGGCGGAAGATGAGGGTCGTGTTGATGCCGCCGAAGGCGAAATTATTGCTGAGGAAGTATTCGGTCTGAAGCTTCCTTGGTTCGTCGATGATGTAATCGAGTTTGCCGCAGGCCGGGTCAGGCTCGCGAAGGTTGAGCGTCGGGGCGAACCACCCGCGGTTCATCATTTCGATGCCCCACCACGCCTCGATCGACCCGCAGGCGCCGAGGGTATGACCCAGGTAGCTTTTCATCGAGCTGATGGGCATCGCCGGACCCAGCACCATGGAGGTGGCGGTGCTCTCCGCCAGGTCTCCGCGGTCGGTCGCCGTCCCGTGGGCGCTGACATAGCCGATGGCCGAAGGGGGTAATCCCGCGTCCTGCAGGGCCATTTCGATGCAGCGTGCCATCGTCGAAGCCGTGGGCTGGGTGGCGTGGGCGCCGTCCGAATTGGTGCCGAAGCCGACGATCTCGGCGTGGATGACGGCCCCGCGGGAAAGCGCATGTTCGCGCTCCTCGAGGATCAGCGTGCAGGCGCCTTCGCCGACGACTAGGCCGTCGCGGGCCCGGTCGAAAGGGCGGGGCGTCGCCTGGGGGCTGTCGTTGAGCGTGCTCGTGGCGTAAAGCGTATCGAAGATCAGCGCGTGCGCGGGCGTCAGTTCTTCGGCGCCTCCGGCGACCATCATCAGCTGTCGGCCGCTCCGGATCGCTTCATACGAATAGCCGATGGCATGGCTGGCGGAAGAGCAGGCGCTGCTCGTGGGGATGATGCGGCCTTTGAGTTCGAAGTGCAGGGCGATGTTCACCGCCGTCGTGTGGCTCATCGCCTGCAGGTAGCTCGTGGAGGTGATGCCTTTGGTCGAACCGGTCGAAAGGGCGGTCCCGCAGAGGCGGATCGGCTCCATGCTGCCGAAGGAAGAGCCATACGCCACGCCCATGCGCCCGTCGGTCATCGGGAGGTCACCCGTGAGGCGGGCGTCTTGCAGGGCGAGTTCCGTCGCGCGCACCGCCAGCTGGGCGACCCGTCCCATCGAACGGGTGTTCTTGCGGGGCCAGGAGGCCGGGACGACGAAGTCGGAGACCGGCGCGCCCAGGCGGGTGTTCATGTTCACGAACATGTCCCAATCGCTGAGGCGGACCACGGCGTTACGCCGGGCTAAGATATTGCTTTCGATGGTGGCCCAGTCGCTTCCGAGCCCGGTGACGCCTCCCATCCCCGTGATGACGACGCGGCGGTTCATACGAGGCCTCCGTTGACGCCGATGACTTGGCGGGTGACGTAGGCGGCTGAAGGCGAACAGAGGAAGGCGACGACCCCGGCGACCTCCTCGGCGGTGCCGGCGCGGCCCATCGGGATGGCCGGCATGATGTGCGACTTGTCGAGATCCTTGGTCATATCGGTGTCGATCAGTCCGGGCGCGACCGAATTGACGGTGATGCCGCGAGGGGCGAGTTCGACGGCCAACGCCTTGCCGGCGCCGATCAGGCCGGCTTTCGCCGCGCTGTAATTCGTCTGTCCGCGGTTACCGGCGACGCCGGCCACCGAAGCCAGCAGCACGACGCGGCCGCCTTGGCGGAGCCGGACCATGGGCATCACCAGCGGGTGCAGGACGTTATAGAAACCGGAGAGCGACGTATCCACGACGTCGGTCCAGTCGGCCGGTTCGATGGCGGCGAAGGTATTGTCCTTGACGATGCCGGCGTTGAGCACGACGCCCCAGTAGGCGCCATGCTTCTGGGTCAGCTCGGCAAGCTGCTCGGCGGCCGCCGTCCGGTCGCGGACGTCGAAAGAGGTCAGGTCCGCCTGACCGCCGGCATCGATGATGGCCTTCGCCACGGCCGCGGCTTCTTCCAGGCGGTTGCGGCAATGGATGGTCACGGCGAAGCCTTCGGCCGCCAATCGTAGCGCGATGGCTTTGCCGATGCCTCGGCTTGAGCCGGTGACCAGGATGCGTCGTTGATTCATGAGGGGCGGTTTTGGGCGATGTAAGTCCGGAAGTCGGCCGGTCGGAAGACCTTGATGGTAGACGAGGCGAGGGTGCGGCCGGCTTCGTCGCGCAGCGTGCCGAGGAAGGCGCCGAAGCCGATCGGGTCCTGCATTTTTTCCTCTAGTTCGATGAGGATGCGGCGGCCGAAGGGGAAGAAGGGCATCGTCGCCTCGTAGGATCTGGCGCCCAGCAGTACGCCCACAGAAGGCTCGGTGGAGCCTTCGCTAAGGCGACTGGCGAGACTGTTGTGGGCGGCGATCGCCTGCGCGATGATTTCGATGCCCGCATAAGACGGCAGGCCCCGGGGGTCATCCCAGCAGCCCTCCACGGGGGTGAAGGTCGCCGTGAGTCTGATGGTCTCGAACGAGGTGACGCCGTCGATGAGGAGCATCGGATGGCGATGGGGGACCAGCTCTTCGATAGGGGGCAGCTCCGTCATGGCGTCAAACCGAAGATAAGACTCACGTTGCTTCCGCCGAAGGCGAAATTGTTCGTCATGCAGCGCCGAAAGTCCCCGGCAGGGAATCGGGCGTGCGTCTGCGCGAGGCGGAGGCCGGGGAGCTGAGGGTCGGGCTGGCCGTCCCAGACGTGACGAGGGATGAAGTCAGCCTCCATCGCCAGGCAACAGATCACTGCTTCGACCGCGCCGGCGGCTCCGAGGGTATGGCCAGTGAGAGGCTTGGTGCCGCTGCAGGGGACGCCGGACGGGAAGACCCTGGACATTGCCAGGCTCTCCATGGCGTCGTTCTTGGCCGTGCCCGTCGCATGGAGATTTACGTAGCCAATCTCATCGGGGTGAAGCTTGGCGTCGCTGAGCGCATGGCGCATGGCACCTTCAGCTCCCTTGCCTTCGGGTTCCGGAGAAGAGAGGTGGAAGGCGTCGCAGCTTTCGCCTGCTCCCAGCAGTTCCAGCCGAGCCGGCAGTCGGGAGAGAAGGAAGACGGCCGAACCTTCGCCGATATTGATGCCTTGGCGGTTTCGGCTCATCGGCTCGCAGCGACGATCCGCGACCGCTTCAAGGGAGATGAAGCCTTCGACGGTGGTCCGGCACAGAGAATCCGCGCCGATGACGAGGACGGCATCGGCCAGGTCGCCGCGCAGCAGGCGTCGGGCGGAAAGGAACGCATTGGTACTCGAGGTGCAGGCGGTGCTCAGCGTGAAGCACGGTCCGCGGGCGCCGATAAGCTCGGCCGCAAAAGCGGCCGGAGATCCGAACTCCTGGCTGGCATAGTCATAGTCGTCACGGATGCCACCCGGCGGGCTATCCAGCAGCGCATCTTCGGCCTCCGAAATCCCGGAGGTGCTGGTGCCGGCGACGACTGCGAAGCGGTCGGCGCCGACTTTCGCCAGCATCTCCCGGATGGGGCCGTCCAGTTCATCCAGGCATAGTTGGAGAATCCGGTTGTTACGGGTGTCATGGCGGGCGATCGGAACCGGGCGGAGTTCCGCATCGACGTGTCCTAGGAAGGCTTGGGCGCCGTTCTTCCGCCATTGATCGGATGAGCGCATGCCAGGGCCGATTCCGTCGCCCAGGTTTTTCGTGATCTCCGTCTTGCCTCTTCCGAGTGCACAGACGGCGGTATACTCGTGGACGAAGATGCGCTCGCTCATGGGCCTGTCATAGGTCTGAGGTGAATCTTAGTGGCATAGCCCGGGAGCGTGATACGGCGGCCGGCTTCACGCAGGTCTTCCGAGATCAGGACGACTTCTCGTCCATTGGTTAGGGTGCGAACGCCCGGTGTGGCCGTAAGTCGGAATTCGGGTGAGAGGCCGTTCCTCGCCGCGGCTTCCGGCCAGGCGACCAATTGCAGTAAGGCCAAGGGGAGTTCCGGAGGGATGGAGTGAGAGCGCAGAATACCCGTCCGGGAGAAGC
>Ga0315907_10005998_pt1 | contig 13028 bp, 10 predicted proteins | sample LakEriMetagenome_3_FD_203525 | JGI IMG/M metagenome (GOLD analysis project Ga0315907, IMG submission 203525) | Freshwater fungal communities from buoy surface, Lake Erie, Ohio, United States - Buoy 12 MA123 | ecosystem: Environmental > Aquatic > Freshwater > Lake > Lake biofilm | place: USA...
CGCGGACGGATCCGTGTGCATCCGCGGGTTCCGTTGGTATCCGTGGTCAGCTGTTTCTCGGTCACCCGGCGCGGTCGCGCTCGGGGGTCAGCGCCCGAAGCGCACCGGCATCCAGTAGGTGAACTTCACCGACAGGAAGTTGTCGCCCGCAGCCCGCGTGGTCCGGAGCAGTTCGCTCGTGCGGGCGGGGTCGCCGAACACGAGATCGGAGCGGCGGTTCTGCTGCCACACGAGGAAGAGCGTGCTCCCCGGAATCCATTCCCAGCGCATGACCACGTTGGAGCGGAACGAGAGCACGTGGAAGTCGCGGTTGGAGATCGTGAACGTCTGGGCGCCGTCGACGACCGTGCGGGTGCCGGCGGTATCGCGCGTGATGCGCGTGCCGTCGGTACCGTACTCGCGCAGCTGGCGGCTGCGCGGCGCGCTCAGTTCGCCGAAGCGTGAAAACGTGCCGCTGGCCACGAACGGTTCGGCGTAACCCTCGAGCGTGAGGTTGGGTGAGAAGCCCACGTTCGCGCGGAGCCGCGTGGAGATGGTGGTGCGATCGACGAAGCCGAACACGTAGCGGTTGCCGAAGGTGCGCGTGCCCCCGCTGACCCGCGTGACATACTGCCGCGGGTCCATGCCCGTCTGGTAGGTCGGCTCGGCCGACAGCGTAAGGCGCGGCGTGGGGCGCAGTGTGAGCTGGCCGCCGCCGTTGTAGCGCCGGGTGCCGAACTCGTCGGCTTCCCAGCCAGCGTTCAGGCGCCAGCCGGTCTTGGCCCCGAAGTTGTTGTTGATGCGGAACTCCTGACGGAACTCACGCGGCGTCCCCATGTACGGGCCGCCGCGCGTGAGCGCGTCGTCGATCGCGGCGAGCTGGATCGTCGAGCGCAGGTTGATGTTCCAGAAGTTCTTCAGCGTGACCGACGAGTTCTGCGTCCACGTGTTCAGCTGGTGCGCCCCCTCGAAGTTCCACGCGCCACGCGTTTCGAAGCCCAAGCGCCAGTTCTGGAGATACCGGCCGGGCAGCGTCTGCCGTACCTGGAGGTCGGCGTTGTATTCGATGTCGTCGGTGCTCTGGAGGCGTCCGAGATCGTTGATCTCGTAGCCCGGGGATTCGGCCTTCACTTCGGCGCCCCACAGGATCCACCGTCCCGCATCCTTGTCGGCGCGCAGCTGCGCCGAGTAGCCGGACATGGCCCGCTTCGTGGGGTCGTAGATCGCGCGGCGCCGGTCGGGACGCTGCAGCAGATGCGCGTTGGCCTGCTGCTGTCGCCGGATGGCCGCTGTGTCTCCCTCGAGGTGCGAGGCCGCGACGAAGCCGCTGATGGCGTACTTGCCCTGCTGAAAGCGCAGGCGCCAGTCCACCGTGCCGAAGTAGGACGCGCGGGGCAGCAGCCCCGCCAGTGACGCCTCACCCGCGAAGTCCCGCTGCACCGTCGTGACGGCGGCCCCGATGGCCGAGGCCTGATTGCCCACATCCTGCTGCAGCCGCAGGACGCCGTAGGCCGTACGCGGTTCGATCGCCACGCGGGTCGTCACGTTCGAATCGACTTGCAGGACCCGCGCCTGCTCGGCCGCCGTGACCGCGGCGATGCCGCCCACCGACAGGCGGCTGGGGAGACGGCCGGTGAGCTTCGTGGCCCCGAGAATCGTGCTCGCGCGTGGGCGGTCGACGAAGTCGCCACTGGCGGACCCGCGGGGTGGGGCGCCGATGCGGCGGGGATAGAAGTACTGTGCGCCGTTGCCGCGCACCATCTCGCTCCCCTCGACGAAGAACGGGCGACGCTCGTCGAAGAACGTTTCGAACCCCGTGAGGTTCACCTCGGCCGGGTCCGCTTCGACCTGCCCGAAGTCGGGGTTCACGGTGGCGTCGAGGGTGAGGTACTTGCCCAGCGCCACCTTCGTGTCGAGTCCCGCGCGGCTGGCGTACGGGCGGGCCAAGGGGTTCACCGCGGCCGCACTCGCGGCCCGAACGGCATCGCCGGCGACATACGGGATGAACTCGACGGGGCGCGTGCTGCGTACGTCGGTGATCCCCTCGAGCGTGCCGAACCGGGAGATGTAGCCGGTCTCGCGCGGGGGGATCATCGCCCACTGCGCCGTCTCGTTCTTGTCCGGCATCCAGCGATCGATCTGGAACCCCCACCGCTGCAGCGAGTCCGGTGGGAAGCGCAGCTGCGAGAACGGAATGCGCATCTCCGCGGACCAGCCGATCGAGTCGACTTCGGCGGCGGCGTTCCACACCGGATCGTACTGACTTTCGCGCCCCCGCATGTCGTCGTCCTGTGTGTGGCGGAAATCGCTGCGGACGCCGGCAGCCGACACGCCGAAGCCCACCGCCGTGCGGCGGTCGCGCTGGGTATCGATGATGATGTTGAGGCGTTCGGCGTTGCCGAAGCCGTCGCGGCGCGTGAAGGTGCGCGAGATGTCGCGCGGAACCCGGCGGTGCAGGCGGGCCCCGATATAGAGCGCCTCGTCATCGTATGCGATGAACACCTCCGTCCGCTCGGTCGGCGGCGCCCCCTCGATCGGGCGCAGCTGCACCAGGTCGTCGACGGGCTTCACGGTGGCCCACGTGACATCGTCGAGCCGCCCGTCGATACGCGGCGCGCGCGTTACCCGCGTGGCGCGCGCCACCTTCGGTGACGGCTGCGCCGCGAGGGGCGTGGTGCGGGGCGACACGCCCAGCAGCAGGGCGAGGATCAGGGCCGCGAGCGGTCCGCATGGGGTGCGGACCGTCCGGTGGATCACGACGGAAAGGGGCACGCAGGGCAGATGAGGAGAAACGAAGCGTCGAGGGACTACGTGCAAGGGGGCGCGGATGTTCGGCGTGCACCGGATGCTTACCGGGGTCGTGTCCGTGACGCATCTTCGGCGCGACCGATCGTTTTTCTCCCCGATCCCCCCTCAACTCGCTCCCCATGCTTCGACCCGTGTTTCGAGCGCTGGCCGGTGCCGTCGGTGCTGCCGTCGTGGCGCCCACTGCTCTCCTCATCGCGCAGGGGCGCCCCGCAGCGCCGGCGCGCCCGGCCGCCGCCGCCCCGGAGCTCGTCACCCGCACGTTCGGTGATCTGGGTGCGGGGCCCTACAAGTCGCTCGTCATCCGCAACGCCATGGTGATTCCGGGGCACGGCGGGCCGCCGGCGGGGCCGTACGACATCCGCATCGAAGGAAACATGATCACCGAGATGGTGCCCTTCGATCCGGTCACGGCCGAGCGGGCCGGGGCGCGGCCGCGCATGACCGGCGATCGCATCATCGATGCGGCCGGCAAGTTCGTCATGCCCGGCATGATCGATCTCCACACGCACATCCGCACGCTGCCGATGGAGATCGAGTACGTGTACTACCTCAAGCTCGCCATGGGCGTGACGACCATGGTGAACGCCGCCGATCGCGGTTACGCCGATGGCATGCGCGAGGCCAAGCGGAGCGAGGCCAACGAGATCATCGCGCCGCGCATGTATCCGCTCGTGAGCTACGGTGCCGGCACCAGCTTCACGCGGTTGCAGCTCGACGATCCCGCACTCGCGCCGCAGGTGGTGAAGGCGATGGCCGCGAACGGCAACCGCGTGATTTCGATGGATCCGCTGGGGTGGAGCCTCGAGCTCGTCACGGCGATCGCGAAGGCGGCCAAGGAGAACGGCATGATCACGTCGTTCCATCTGCAGCCGGCCAACACGGCGGTGACCCAGGCGGTGAAGGCGGCCTGTGCCGGCGTCACGATGATCGAGCATCACTACGGCTACGCGGAGTCCTCGCTCGATGGCCACACGCAGGACTTCCCGCGCAACTACGAATACGGCAACGAGAGCGACCGCTTCCGGGAAGCCGGCCGCGTGTGGACGTATGCGAACAGGGAGAAGCTGCTCGGCGCCGTGGTGGATTCGCTGCTCAAGTGCGGCGTGACCATGCTGCCCACGCGCGTGGTGTACGAGGCCAATCGCGACGTCGTGCGCGCGACCTCGCTGCCGTGGACCGACAAGTACACGCATCAGGCGCTGTGGAACTGGAACATGCCCAACCCGGCCTTCCACGGTGCGTTCCACTACGACTGGACCAGCGACGACGAGTACAACTGGACGTCGGCGTATCGCCTCTGGGGCGACCTGATCTTCGAGTTCAACAAGCGCGGCGGTCGCGTGGCCTTCGGCACCGACGACAACTACATCTGGGCCACTCCGGGCTTTTCGACGGTGCGCGAGCTGCAGCTCGGCCGTGAGACGGGGATGAAGACGCTCGAGGTACTCAAGTCGGCCACGTACACCAGTGCAAAGACCCTCGGCGAGCCCAAGCTCGGCCTCGTGCGGCCCGGCTACAAGGCCGACCTGCTGATCGTCGACGGCAATCCCGCCGCGAACCTCAAGTATCTCTATTCGTTCGGCGATCTCACGCTCGACAAGAGCGGCCAGATGTACCGCACGAAGGGGATCGTGCACACGATCAAGGACGGCATCGTGCTCGAGAACGCGAACCTCATGCGCGAGGTGGAGCGCATGGTGCAGGCCTCGCGCAAACTCGCGCCCGCGGCGGATCCGGTGCGGGATCCGTTCAAGCCGAGTGGGAAGTAGGGAGGCTGCAGCGGGCGGGGAGCGGGTGGCAGGAGGCAGGCAGCAGGGAGCAGGGAGCAGGAAGCAGGGAGCAGGGAGCAGAGAGTCTGCCTCCTGCCCCCCGCCTCCCGCCCCCTGCCTCCTCTCTCAGAAAGAGCGCGCGCAGCGCGCACACCACTTACCCGAGCAGGTCCCTCGTCACTTCCGCCGGCGTCCGCACCCCGGCCAGCGCAAACGCGAGATCCACCTCATCGCGCAGCAACTGCAGCACATGCCGTGCGCCAGCCTCGCCGTTCGCGGCGAGCCCCCAGAGCATCGGACGACCGAGCAGCACGGCCTGCGCGCCGAGCGCGAGCGCCTTGAGTACGTCCGTGCCGCGACGGATGCCCCCATCCACCAGCAGGGTGCCGCGTCCGGCCATGGCGGCGGCCACCTCGCCCAGTGCCCGGGCGGTCGGCATGGCGGTGTCGAGCTGACGGCCGCCATGGTTGGACACGATCACGCCGGCGGCACCGTGTTCGAGCGCGAGCACGGCGTCGTCGCCACGCACGATGCCTTTCACGTAGATCGGCAGGCTGGTGATCGACCGCAGCCACGCGAGGTCCTTCCAGGCGATCCCCGCATCCCAGTGCCGCAGGATGAACTGCGCGAGTGCCGACGACATGTCGACCTGCGCGCCGAGCGTGGCCCGCATGTCCACGCCAAGATTGGGTGCGGCAAACTCCGACGGCACGTGGAAGCCGTTGAGCAGGTCGCGCTCACGACGCCCCAGGATCGGCGTGTCCACCGTGAGCACCAGCCCGGTGCACCCCGCGCGCTCGGCACGGCGCACCAGCTCGGCCGTGACCTCGCGCTCGCGATAGATGTACAGCTGGAACCAGACCAGACCGCTCGAGGCCGCACGCACGTCTTCGATGGTGCGGTTCGACAGCGTCGAGAGGATCATGCCACTCCCGGCAGCCGCCGTGGCCCGCGCGGTCGCCACCTCACCGTCGGGGGTGGCCATCTGCTGAAAGGCCATGGGCGCCACGATCACTGGCCATTCGAGCCGGTGTCCGTCGATCGTGACCGACAGGTCGCGCTGGGCGACATCGCGCAGCACGCGATAGCGGATGCGGAGGGCGTCCCAGGCGGTGCGCGACTCCCGCAGCAGGATCTCGTCGTTGGCCCCGCCGGCGTAGTAGTCGTAGACCATGCGGGGAAGGCGCTCGACGGCGAGCGCCTCGTAGGCGTGCAGATTGACCGGCAGCATGCTCGTCCCGTTCACTTCACACGCTTCCCGTGCTTGAAGACGAGGTGCACGTTGCGGAACGTCTCGATGGTGGTGAGCGGATTCTCGCGGACGGTGATGATGTCCGCCGTCTTGCCCACCGAGACCGTGCCCACCTTGTCCTGCTGACCGAGCGACATGGCCGGCCAAAAAGTGGCGGCGCGAATCGTTTCCATCGGATCCATCCCGTACTGGCGCACCCAGGTGATCATCTCCTCGGCGGTCGCGTACCCGTGGAAGTTGCCCGGGACGCCCGCGTCGGTGCCGATCAGCAGGCGCGCGCCGCTCTGACGAAGCTGACCGAACTTGGTCTGCAGCGTGGGGCCGCGATCGGGCACGAGGCGGTAGTACTGCAGGGTGTCGAGGCGGCGGAGCGACGCCCGGATGTCCTGCACGATGGCCGGCGGCAGGTACTGATACCAGCGCGGATCGTCGAGATACTCGTCGTCGTCGCGGCGCCGCGTGTAGTTGGTGAGCACGTCGATGGTGGGCGTCCACCACAAGGGACCCTTCGCGCCCTGCGCCGTACGCTCGTGCAGCGCACGCAGCACATCGTCGGGGTAGCCGGGCGACGCCTGCATCCCCGTGTGCTCGAAATCATCCACCCCGACCTCGAGCCCGAGCCGCACCTCCTCCGGTCGATGGGCGTGCGCGACCACGGGAAGCCGGCGCGCGTGGGCCTCGGCCACGATGGCGCGGATCTCCTCCCGCGTCATCTGGTCCTGATCGATCAGTTTCACAACATTCACGCCGGCGTCGGCCAGCTTGCGCACCTTGGCGCGTGCGTCGTCGGGCCCCGCGATGCCCCAGCGGAATCGTTCGGTGCCCGGATACGGCTCGTGCTGCAGGAACGGGCCGGACGTGTAGATGGTGGCGCCCACCAATTCGCCACGCTCGATCTTGCCGCGTACGCGCAGAATCTCCTCGAGCGGTCCACCGAGGTCGCGGATGCTGGTGACCCCGTTCATCACGCTCTGGCGCGCCGCCGCCGGGATGATACTGCGCTCCCATTCGGGTGGCGACACACTGTCCCAATGGGCGTAGTTCCCGTGCCCCACCAGCATCACGTGCACGTGCATGTCCCAGAGGCCCGGCAGCACGTACTGCCCCTCGGTGGACACCACTGTCGCACCAGCCGGCACGGCCAGCTGCCCCACACGCCCCACCCCCACGATCCGCGTGCCCGCCACGAGCACTACGCTGTTGGGGATCGGCGCGCCGCCGTGCCCGTCGATGAGCGTGCCGCCGACAAGCGCGAGCGTGGCGGTCTGCGCGAGCGCACGGGACCCGGTCGCCTGCGCCTCGGTGGCCCGTACATCGGGATCGCGCGGCGTGGTGGGGCGGCCGTCATTCGACGGGTCCCGCCCGGAAGCGGCCGCGACGGAAACGCTGGCGAGACAGGCGACGGCGGCCAGCGGGCGCCAGGCACGAAGGAGGGGGTTCATCGGCATATTGTACGATCTCCTCCCACCTTTTGCTCGGAGTTCGCCCATGGTCGTGTACTCGTGGACACGCCTCGTCCGTGCGGTCCCGCGTCGTGCGCTGGTCCTCAGTGCCGCGCTGGTCTCCGTGGTCTCCGTCTCGCGCGTGGCGGCGCAGGCGCAGCCGGTGCCGCAAACGTCGGCCAAGCCCGGGTGGCAGTGGAGCATGGACAGCGTGCGTAGCGTGGTGAACGAGGTGCGGGCCGGCCGTTCCCTGCAGCCCAAGGGCTGGAAGGGTGGTGCCAAGGTGGCCGTGCTGCTGTCGTTCGACGTGGACAACGAAACGATCGCCATCCGGTACGGCGAGCCCACGGTGGGATCGTTGGCCGAGATGCAGTACGGGGCGCGCGTGGGCCTGCCGCGGATTCTTCGCCTGCTCGACCGTCACCAGCTGCCGGCGTCGTTCTTCATCCCCAGCGTCAGCCTTGCCCTCACGCCGTCGATGGCGAGGGACATCAAGGCCAGCGGCCGGCACGAGTTCGCGGTGCATGGCTGGATTCACGAACTCAACACCACGCTCCCCGATTCGGCCGAGCGCGCGCTGCTGAAGAAGGCCGTGGCCGAACTGACGGAGCTCACCGGCACCAAGCCGGTCGGCTATCGGGCGCCGAGTTGGAACTTCAGCCCCAACACCCTGAACATCGTGCGGGACATGGGCTTCCGGTACGAGAGTTCGCTCATGGCCGACGACGCGCCGTACGAGATCGTGCAGCGGGGGCAGCCCACCGGGCTCGTCGAACTGCCGGTGCAGTGGATCCTCGACGACGCGCCTCTCTTCGATCCGCGCGGCGAGCGGTACATGAATCCGCGCGACGTGGCGCGCGTGTGGATGGACGAGTTCGACAAGGCGTACGACGAGGGGGGCATGGTGGTGCTCACGCTGCATCCGCACGTGTCCGGACACCGCTCGCGTATCGTGGCGCTCGAACAGTTCATCCAGTACGTGCAGTCGCGGGCCCCGAACGGCCAGGTGTGGTGGGCCACACATGCGGACGCGGCCGAGTACGTGCGCGAGCAGGCGAAGCTCGGGGAACCCGTGAAGCGATGAGCGCCGGTCTCGGCACGCGCCCATGACGCCGCTCTCGTACACCCGCCTGCGTCAGCGGTATCTCGATGACACGCACCCCGGCGGACCGGGCGCAGCGCCGGCGCTCGCTCGTGCGTTGGAGCATATCGGGTGGCGGGCGGTCCGCGAGCCGACTCCCGAGGAGCTCGCGGGGCATTTGGCGCTGCTGCTCGACGGGTGCATACACGAGCATCGTGACCTGATGGCCCTCACCGACGGCATCGCCACGGCCCTGCGCGACACGGGGCCGCTGCTCGACGGTGGTCTCCCACCCGTGGAGGCGTATCTCCCTGCCGCCGAAGAGCTGCTGCGTCGGTACGTCGCCGATGAGGGCGCGCCGCACGCCGCGCCGCTTTCGTTTTTGTAGTGTCGGTCGTGTCGTTCCGAATCTCTCTCCCTCAGCACCGGAGTCGTCGATGGATCGTTTCACCCGGGCCGTAGCCGCATCGCTGGCCGCGCTGTGCGCGACCGCGACGCCGAACCTGCTCGCCGCACAGCCCGCGAGCGCGGTGTACAAGCCGGGCGCGCTCACACCCTTTCAGCAGATGACGCGCGACATCTACAAGGAGCTCGTCGAGATCAACACCGGGGTGGAGACGGGCAACATCACCACGGCGGCGCGCGCCATGGCGGTCCGTTTCAAGGCGGCCGGCATCCCCGACGCCGACATCTTCGTGGGCGGGCCGCGTCCGGAGAAGCACAACGTGGTGGCGCGCATTCGTGGCAAGGGAGGGGCAGGGGCCCAGAAGCCGCTGCTCCTGCTCGCGCACATCGACGTGGTGGAGGCGCTCAAGGCCGACTGGTCGCCCGACCTCGATCCGTTCGTCTTTACCGAACGAGACGGCTACTACTACGGCCGCGGCACCGCGGACGACAAGGCCATGGCGTCGATCTTCGTGGCCAACGTGTTCCGCATGAAGCAGGAGGGGTACGTCCCCGACCGGGACATCATCATCGCCCTCACCGCCGACGAGGAGAGCGGCCCCGCCAACGGCGTGGACTGGCTGCTCAAGAATCACAAGGCGCTCGTTGACGCGGCGCTCGTGATCAACGAAGGCGGCGGTGGGACGCTGCGCAACGGCAAGCCGCTTTTCAACGGCATCCAGGCGGCGGAGAAGATCACCACCAACTTCACGCTCCGCGCCACCAACAAGGGCGGCCACTCCTCGGTGCCGCGTGACGACAATGCGATCACGCAGCTCGCCGACGGGCTCGCCAAGGTGGGGCGCTACAAGTTCACCGTGAAGCTCAACGAAGTCACCCGCGCCTTCTTCGCCCAGACCGCTGCGCTCGAGGAGCCGGCGATGGGACGGGCCATGGCGGCGCTGGTGCAAAACCCGGCCGATGCGGCGGCGATCGCCACGGTGACCGCCGATCCGCGCTACAACTCCATGCTGCGTACCACCTGTGTCGCCACGGAACTCAAGGGGGGACACGCTACCAACGCGTTGCCGCAGCTCGCCGAGGCGAACGTCAACTGCCGCATCTATCCGTCGGAAACGGCCGAGTCGGTGCGCGCAGAGCTCGAGCGGGCGATCGCCGACACGAACGTGAAGGTGATCATCCGCAGTCAGCGCCCCAGCACGCCGGCGTCGGCGCTCCTGCCGGAGGTCATGGATAATGTCACGCGCATCACGAAGGACATGTGGGGCGCGATGCCGATCATCCCCACCATGAGCACTGGCGCGACGGACTCCCGTTTCTTCCGCGCCATCGGCGTGCCGGCGTTCGGCGTGTCGGGGCTGTTCAGCGATCCCACGGTGGACGCCCGCGCGCATGGCCGCGACGAGCGCATGGCCGTGAAGAGTTTCTATGAGGGGCAGGAGTTCCTGTACCGCCTCACCAAGGCGCTGGCCACCAACCCGGTGCGCCAGTAGGCGGGCGGGAGCCCCGGTCCGCGCTCGCGTCCGGTGCCCTCACGCAGGCGGTCAGTGCGTGAGGGCGTAGACGACGTAGTTGGTCGCGAACTTGTAGGCGTTGTTGGTGAGGTTCACGGCGTACCAGCCTTGGCCCGACCACTCCATGTAGTCGCCGATGTCGTTGTTGAAGTTCACGATGACCATCAGCCGCTTCGACGGATCATTGTCCTCGAAGATGCCATAGTATTCGGCCTTGGCAGCCCGGCTCGACGGATGACGCATGCCGTCGAGCGTGCTGATGGTGAAGAAGGCATTGAAGATCGGATGCGAACGATCGAGCCGCACGAACTGCGCCTCGGGAAGCACCCGGCGCATCCCCTCGGCGAACACCTCCCACTGCCGCAGGAAGAAATCGTCGACGATGAGGAAGCCGCCCTTCTGCAGCCATGCGCGCAGTCCGGCGGCTTCGTCGTCATCCGGGTACCAGTAGCCGGGTTCCGACAGGTAGGCGACCGGATAACGGGAGAGCTGCGGGTCGTTCATGCGATGCACATTGCTGCGCGCCACGTGCGGGCGCAGCGCCGTGAGGTCCTGCACGATCGTCATGAAGTTGCGTTCCATGGCCGGGTAGTCGAAGGCCCAGCCGTTCGGGCCGTACTCCGTGTAGCGCAGGCGCACGAAGGTGAAGCGCCCGTCGTAGGCGACGTTCGGCTCGACGAACGTGCGGAACCGCTGGGACTGGCCGAGCGTCGCCACGCCCGCCAGCATCAGCACGACCGCGGCTCCCCACCGGCGGCGCATCGGTTACCCCGGCGCGACCTGCAAGGTGGCAAGCGCGTCACGCACTCGCGGCGGGATGGGCGTGGGGCGGCGCGTGGCGCGGTCGACGTACACGTGTACGAAGTGTCCTTCGGCGCTGGGCGCGTCCTCGTCGTTGCGGAACACCCCCAGTTCGTAGCGCACGCTGGAGGTGCCGAGCCGGGCCACACGCACCCCCACGGTCACGCGGTCGGGGAAGGCGAGCGGCGCGTGATAGCGGCAGCCCGTCTCCACGACGAGGCCGATGGCGGCGCTGTCCGCGATGTCGAGTAAATCACGCTCGACCAGCCAGCGGTTCACGGCCGTATCGAAGAAGCTGTAGTAGACGACATTGTTGACGTGCCCGTAGGCATCGTTGTCCATCCATCGCGTGTCGAGGGCGATGCACTGCGCGTACCGTGCACGCGTTTCCACTTGCGCCATCCTTCCCAGAGATTCGCCACGAGCAAGCCACCGAGGAGGAAATACACCGCGCCGACGAGCATGAACAGGGCGAAGCTGGCGATCGCCGCGATCGCGCCGAAGACGATCTGGTCAGCGGCCTTGGGTGGCGACGTCGGGGGGTCGGTGGCCATGAACCCGGCGAAGAAGAGCGCCATGTGCAGATCGGGGGTGCGGTACAGTTCGGCCACACGGTCCGCATCGCCGACGAGGGCGGTGAACATGCCGAGCGCGAAGTGCAGGCCGAGGAAGGCGAGCACGAGGGGGAGCTTGTGGAGGCGCCAGGCCATGAAGGCGCCGGTCGCGAGAATGAGGGCGACCCACGGCAGGGGCAGCTCGGGGAGCGCGCCCCACCAGTTCTGCCCCGTATCGAAGATGTAGTAGCTGGCCACCACCGCAGCGGCGGCCGGATTGAGCACGTTGGCGCGCTTCACGCGCAGGGCATGCTTGGCGCCGATGCCGACCATCGCCGACGCCGCCACGATCGGCCAGGCAACGTGGGGGCTCAGAACGAGGCCCACGAGCCAGCCGGTGAGCATCGCCCCATCGGGGATGCTCCAGGAGCCGTCGCGCCAGCGGATGAGCGGGGCGTCCACGACCATGGCCGCCACGATGGCCGCGAGGAGCCCCGGCAACACGAGGGGCCAGCCGGCGTGCTGCGCCGCGGGGAGCGTGAGCAGGAGGAGCAGCCCCGAGAAGACGCCCTTCGGCGATCGCAGCCAGCGCGGGGCATGGTACAGCGCGCCACCGGGGGCCGTGAGGGTCCTCGACATCATCGGGCCACCGCTTCGTTTTGAAGGAACTGCGCGCGCTGCCACCCCTGGACCTCATGCAACGCCCCGTGCGCATCGAGGAACCACGCGTCGGCTTCGTGCGAGGTGAGCAGGTGGCGGGCCCCGTCGGGGCCGAGCACGAAGGCGGCGGTCGCGAGCGCGTCGGCGATGACGGCCTGCGGTGCCACCACGGTCACGCTGGCCATGGTGGTGGCGCTCGTGACCCGCTGGTGGCGCGGGTCGAGCAGATGGTGCCCGTTCGCCGAGGTGCGCCGGTACCCCCCGCTGGTGCAGATCGCGTACTCGGGGGCATCGACCGTGACCACGCCCAGGTGGCGTTGCGGGTCGCGGGGGTCGATGACGGCGGTGCGCCAGCGTTCGCCGCGCGCGTTGTGTCCGCGGCACAGCAGGTCCCCGCCGGCCACGATGCAGCAGCTGGGGACCGAATGAAGCGCGCGCGCCGCCAGATCGATCGCAAACCCCTTGGCGATGCCGCCGAGATCGAGCAGCACCGGCTCGTCGAGTCGCACCGTACGGTGCGTCTCGTCGAGGTGGATCGCGCGCCAGCGCCGTGAGGCGGTGCTGCCGGTGGCGGCGCCGGCGGCGTCCAGCGCGCCGGGGATCGGCGCCGGGGCGAGCGAGGTCTGCCAGTGCCGGTCGAACCCCATGGTCTGCAGCGTGGCGCCGAGGGTGGGGTCGAAGGCCCCCGCGCTGGCGTCGGCGACGGCGAGCGCCACGCGCAGCATCTCGAAGAGCAGGGGCGAGACCGTCGTGGGGGGGGTCC
>Ga0315907_10006003_pt1 | contig 13023 bp, 9 predicted proteins | sample LakEriMetagenome_3_FD_203525 | JGI IMG/M metagenome (GOLD analysis project Ga0315907, IMG submission 203525) | Freshwater fungal communities from buoy surface, Lake Erie, Ohio, United States - Buoy 12 MA123 | ecosystem: Environmental > Aquatic > Freshwater > Lake > Lake biofilm | place: USA...
CGGGACATGGATCAACGAGGCCATTCGCCTCGCCATGCCTACCTACCGCCGTGTTACCGGATCGTCGTCTCCTCAGGACGCGATGGCCGAGCAGGACGACCTGTTCGACACGACGCTGCAAACGGTGCTCGAAGACTTCTCGTCGGACATGATCTCGACCTTCACGCCGCGGCATGAACGATGGGTCCGGTTTGAGCCGGCGGAGGACCTCACCGAAGCGCAGATGAAGCAGGTCGCGCCCCAGCTTCGCGCCCTCGAGGATTCCGTCTTCGCCGAGATCGAGCGGTCCAACTACTGGGACGCTGCGCAGGAGTGCTTCTCGTTCTGGGGCGTGTCGACCATGGCCCTGGCGCTGACGCCCCGCGGGCCGATGGAGCCGCTGCACTTCCAGCCGATCGAGATGCCGGACCTGCTGATCGAGCGCGGCCCTGACGGATCGCTGACCGGGCGCTGGCGCCAGATGAAACTGGACAAGATGGGCCTGCACATCATGTGGCCCGAGCACTTCCCGATGCCCGGCAAGCAGGAAAAGAACAAGGTCTCGACGGTCTACGAGGGCTGCGACCGCGACTATTCCATGCCCGGCGAGGAGCGGTGGAACTACCGCATCTTCGTGGACGACAAGGAAGTGGTGAAGACCAACTGGGTCGGCGCGGGCTCCTGCCCGATCATCGTCTGCCGGTTCCGCCAGCAATCGGACTCGGCCTGGGGCCCCGGCCCGGCGCACAAGGCGGTGCCCAACGCACGCACGCTGGACGAGCTCGCGTACCTGAATCTCAAGGCGCTGAGTCGCAGCGTCGACCCGCCCGGCTCCTACGAGGAGGACGGCGTGATCAACATGGAGGCCGGCCTGTCCGCCGGGACGTGGATTCCGCGCGCCTCCGGCTCCAAGGCGCCTGAGCCGATGAAGGTCGAGACGCGCTTCGACGCGCTGGTTTTCAACGTCGATGCGCTGCGGACCAACATCAAGAAGGCGCTGTACCAGGACCGGCCCGAGCAGCCGGGCGACACGCCGCCGACCGCCACCCAGTGGATCGACGAGCGGACGTGGAACACGCGCCGGCGCGAACTGCCGCGCGACCGCTGCATCCGCGAATGGGTGCTGCCGATCATCGACCGCGTCGTCTGGATCAAGGCGCAGCGCGGGGAACTGCCGGCGATCAAGCTGTCGGACGACAAGGCCGTGGCCATCCGCCCGATCTCGCCGTTGTCCAAGGCCAAGGATCTCGAGGACATGCAGATCACCCAGCAGGTCCTGTCGCTCGCAAACCTGGTCGGCCAAGCCGTCCAGCAGGGCGTGCCGGTGGACGCCACCGCGACGATCGAGCGCCTGAAGGCCACGGCCAAGGAGCGACACCTGATCATGCTGACGCCGGAGCAGATCCAGAACGCGATGGCCACGGCCGCGCAGGTCGGGGGAATGGGCGATGGCGCAGCCGCGGCGTAAGTGGTCCGACATGCGCGGCGTCGTTGAGGCGCCGGCGCAGCAGACGGTCGAGGAGCCGATCGAGCAGGTGATGCGTCGCCTGTTCTGCGCGACCACGGACGGCCAGCGCGTGCTGAACTGGATGCTCGAGCAATCGCACGCGGCCTGCCCGCCCGGCGCATCGGACTGTGCGTTGAGGGAGAGGGAGGGAGCCCGCAGGTTCATCGCCAACATTCGTGTTCTCACGCAAGGCGATCATGCTGCAAAGCCAGCCCCTCGAAGCGACCCCTGAAGCCGTAGGCGCCACCGCCGCGCCGGCCGAGGCGGTTGTCGCGACCCCGGAAGTCTCCGGCGCCGTCGCGGCTCCGGCCGCCCCGGTTCGTCCTGACGGACTGGCGGACCAATTCTGGACCGACGGCGTGGGCGTCAACACCGAGGCCCTGGTCGCCAAGGTGTCCGAGTACGAGACCGCTGAGCGCGCACGCGCCGAGGCAATCCCGGCCGACATCAGCGGCTACAAGCTCGAGACGCCCGAACCGGTGCTGGATCTGGCCGGCAACCCGGTCGGCTTCAACGCCGACGACCCGCTTGCCCAAGGCGTCCTCGGCGTCCTGCACAAGCACGGCGGCTCTCAGGCCCTCGCCTCCGAACTGCTCGGCGCCTACGCGCAGAGCGTGATCGCCGAGGCCAAGGCCACGACCGAAGCTGTCCAGGCTGAAGTCGCCAAGCTGGGCGCCAACGCCGAGGCCCGCATCTCGGCGGTCAAGGCCGCCGTCACCGCTCACGCCCCCGCGCAAGCGGAGGCGCTGATGGCCGGGCTCGCCAGTGCCGACGCCGTCGTCGCGCTCGAGGCCCTGATTTCCAAGCTGACCGGAGCCGGCATCGCCTCCGCACCCGTGGTCAAGGCCGATCCCTTTGAGGGTCTGTCCGGCGCCGCCCTGATCGAAGCCCATCGCGCCGCGCAAGCGGCCGGCCGCGCCGCCTAGGAGACCTGACACATGCCCGCCATCAACCTGATCGAGTACGCCAAGGGCCTCCAGAACCCGCTGGAACGCGGTGTCGTCGAGCTCTATGCGCAGAGCTCCGACATCCTCGCCGCGATGCCGTTCAAGACGGTCTCCGGCCCGTACCAGTACAGCCGCGAGGCCACCCTGCCGGGCATCGCCTTCCGCGGCATCAACGAGACCTACACCCCGGATTTCTCGATCGAGAACCCGCAGGTCGAGCAACTGTTCATCGCCGGCGGCGAGGCCGACGTCGACAACTTCCTGCTCGCTCTGGACACCGGCCGTCGTGGCCGCGAGGAGTCGCGCAAGATCAAGCAGATGGCGCGCGCCCTGACCTCGAAGGTGCTGACCGGCTCGAACGTGACCGATCCGCGCGAGTTCGACGGCCTGCAAACCCGCATCGGCTCCGGCCAGACGATCTCCAACTCGGCGACGTCGGGCGGTGGCGCCCTGTCGCTGGCCAAGCTGGACGAGGCGATCGACGCCACGCAAGAGCCCACCCACCTGATCATGAACCGCTCGCTGCGGCTCCGGTTCCAGGCGGCCCTGCGCGACCAGACGCTGTCCGGCAACATCATGCTCGGCAAGGACGACTTCGGCCGCCCGCAACTGAGCTACGGCGGCCTGCCGATCCTGGTCGGCTATGAAGCTGGTCCGGACGCCAAGATCCTGCCCTTCAGCGAAGCCGGCTCGGGCGGCGGCTCGACCGCCTCCTCGATCTACGCCGTCTCCTTCAAGGAGGGCATGGTCTGCGGCCTTCAACTGGGCGGCATGACGGTCAAGGACCTCGGCGAGCTCGAGACCGCTCCGAAGCACCGCACCCGCATCGAGTGGTACACCGGCATGTGCGTCGAGAACCCCTACGCGGCCACGCGTCTGACCTCCATCTCCAACGCCGCGATCGTGGCCTAAGGATTCACGCACATGACCCAGCGCCGCTCCTATACCCTCGACGCCGAACTGATCATGAAGGACGCTGGCCTGGTCGCGGCTGACGCCGCGGCCACGGTCGGCGGCTCCGCCAAGACCCTGAACGTCGGCGAGGCTGCCTTCAAGGGCGTGCTCGTGGTCGACGTGACCGCCATCGAGATCGCGTCCAACGACGAACTCTACCGCATCATCGTGCAGGGTTCGACGACCTCGAACTTCGCGGCAACCGAGATCCTCGGGCACCTCGCGCTGGGCGCCACCGAGGTTCGCCCCGGCGGCGCCATCGACAGCACCACCGGCCGCTACGAACTCTGGTTCAACAACTGCCAGGACGACGTGACCTACCCGTACATTCGGGTCTACACGGACGTCTCGGGCGCGGTCGCGACCGGCATCAACTACTCGGCCTTCATCGGCCGCGACTTCCTCACGCACGCCTAGTCCGCGCTTCCCCGCTTGCGTGCATGAGTAACGCCCCCGACCTCGAAAGTCGGGGGCGTTCGTGCGTTGAGGGGTAGGGCGGCGAGAGAGACGGTGTCCGCATGTCGAACTACGCCGCCCCCATTGAAGTCGTCCAGGCCGCTCTGCACCGGCTTGGCGAAGAAACGATCACCAGCCTGACGGACGGCTCGGCCGCCGCGCTGATCGCTGCCTCGAACTACGAGGGGATCGTGCGGGCGGCGCTGACCAAGCACGCCTGGTCGTTCGCCACCTCGACCACGGGGCTGACGCTTCAGGAGACCGTAACGCTGGGGCCGTGGACGAAGGCGTACACCTTCGTAGATCCGGCGGTCATCAACCTGCGCTATGTCATGGACACGGGCCGGCGCCTGCGCTCTGGCGAATACGAGGCGCAGGGCGGCCGGGTGCTGACCCGCGTGGCGCTGACCACGCCGCAGGCCGTGGTGACGACCCGCGCCGGCGAGGGCGCGTGGCCCGATGACTTCGCCGAGGCGATTGTCGTTCGCATGCAGGCCCTGTTCCTCGAGGGGCTGCTGGACCGTTGGCAGGACGCGCGGCTCAAGCAGCGCGACTCCGAGGCCACCATGCTGGGCGCCATGCTGCGCGACAAGCGGCAGTCGCCGGGTGTTCAGGTCGAGCAGAACCCGCTGGCCGAAACCTGGCGGGGAGCGCGCTTTGGCGTGATGCGCTCGAGTGGCTAGGCGCTGGCAATTCACAAACGACCTTTCGGCCGGCGAGATCGCGCCGCAGTACCTGGTCAGGTCGGACGCCGCCGTGCGCAACCGGGCGGCGAAGCGTGCGCGGAATGTGCTGCTGTCGCCCGGCGGCGGCTACAGCCGACGCTGGGGCTCGCGATGGCGCGCGGACCTGCCGGGCGACGCCCGCATTGAGTCCATCGGCGTGGGCGCCTCCGACGCCAAGATCATCGTCTTCATCGACACGAAGTTTCGCGTCTACAATCTCGACGGCACGATGGCCCACGAGGTCACGGGCTGCCCCTGGGTCACGGCTGATCTGCGCGAGATGCAGATTGCGGCCGAGAACGACCGCATCGTGGTGTGCTCTCAGGCGTTCTTTCCGCAGGTTCTGACCTTCAACGGCACCGCGTGGTCGGTGGGCGCCTTCACCTTCGCCGCCGGGGTCAACGGGTCCAGCAGTCGGCCCTACTACCGCTTCGCCGCGGACGGCGTCTCGCTGGCCCCGTCCGGGTACTCGGGCTCCGTCTCGCTGACCACGTCGGCCGCCTTCTTCGTGGCCAACCACGTCGGCGCCCGCATCCGCTACAGCGGCCAGGAGATCACGGTCACGGCCGTCACGAACGGCACGACTGCGACCGGAACTGTCGTAGGTACGCTCTACCCGACCATCACATGCACGGTCGGGTCAACGACGGGCTTCTACGTCGGCCAGGTGGTCGAGGGAAAGGACACCGAGATTCGCGGCGTGGTGTCGGTCATCACCAATGCCACGACGATGAACGTCCAGTTGATCGAGGGCTACACCCCGTTCACCGCGACCGAGAAGCTGACGGGCCCGACCGCGCAGGCGACGCTCTCCGCCGTCACCACCGCCGGCACGCCCGCCGCCACGGTCGACTGGGACGAGCAGGTCATCTCGGCGGCGCGCGGCTATCCGGGGGCCTGCGCGCTTCACCGGACGCGACTGCTGCTGGGCCGCTTCCCTGCGGTCGAGAACCTGATGTGCGCCTCGACGGTGGGCGACGTGACGGACTTCAACGTAGGGACCGGCGCGGACTCGGACGCCATTGTCGAGACGCTGGGGCGCGACACGACGGTCAAGATCCGCCACTTCGCGTCGACCGAGCAGCTTGTGATCTTCACGGAGGCCGGCCCGTTCTATGTGCCCGAACAGGTCACGGCTCCGCTGTCTCCGACGAACCTCGAACTGTTGCAGATCGGGCCGGAGTCGTCCGGGTCGCCGGTCCCGCTTCTGGTCGCCGAGGGCTTCGTGTTCTCGGAGGACGGGTCCGGTCGACTGATGGCCGTGGTCCCGACCGGCAACGTGCGCCGCTCGTGGGAGATTTCCGACCTGTCGGAACTGGCCTACCACCTGATGGGCACGCCGGTCGAACTCGAGACCGTGCCCGCCTCAAGCCTGACCGACCGACTGGTCTGCCAGCTTCTGTCTGACGGCACGATGGCGGTCATGAACTACCGCCGCGGCGCAGAGAACACGGCCTGGTCTCTGTGGTCGACCAGCGGCGAGTGGCGCTCAATCGCCGCCGCCGCCGGCAGCCTGTACGTCGTCTCCAAGCGGACGATCAACGGCACGGCCTCCTACTTCCTCGAGGTCTTCGACCGCACGGTTTACGGCGACGGCGTGCTCACCCTGGCCGGCGTCGGCACCGCTGCGACAAAATACGCGCTGGCCGAGGACATGGGGCTTTGGCAGGGGAGCGCCTGGCTGGCGTCCGTCGATCTGAACGCGAGCGGCGTGATCCTCTCGCCTCCGGCGGCGACCGGCGCCGTGCAGTTGGGCTTCGACTTCACCGATACGGTCGAGCTCGTCCCGCCCATCGACGGCGAGTACGGGCTGCGCCCGAAGATCCGAATCTGCCGTGCGTGGCTTGACGTCCTGTCGTCCGGCCAAGTGGCGGTGAACGGCTACGCGGGCGCGGGCTACCGCTCCACGGGCGGCATCGGCGGCCCCGTTCCGCTGCACACGGGCCAACTTCTGTTCAACCTGCTGGGGCGCAGCCGAACGCAAACCCTGACGATCAGCCAGGACCACGGCGAGCCGTTGGAAGTCCGCTCGATCACCATGGAGGTCACGTCCTAATGGCCCAAGCCGCAGTCCCCATCATGATTGCCGCCACCGCCGCGTCCGCGGGGTCGAAGATACTCGGCGGCATGGCCGAGCGCGATGCGCTGAAGAAGGAGGCCAGCCTGCTCGAGCAGCAGGCTCGCGACGTGGACCTGCAAGCCATGCAGCGTTCGACGATGCGGCGCGAGCAGCTTCGCTCGGCCATGTCGACGATCGAGGCGCGGCGTGCGGCGTCCGGCCTGTCGCTCGACTCGCCTTCCGCCATGGCGATCGGCAAGGAGATCAACCGCCAGACCTTCCGCGACATTTCCATCGACGACGCCACGGCCGCCAACCAGAAGTTCTCCCTGCGTGAGCAGGCCAAGGCCAAGCGCAAGGGCGCCAAGATGGCGATGATTCAGGGCACCCTCGGCGCGGTCTCGTCGCTGGGTCAAATGGCCGGTGGCTTCGGCGGCGGCGGCGGCGCCTCGTCGGCCGGCGCTTCCGCCGGCAGCAGCGCCGGCACGTTCGGCACAGGCGCATCTGCGACCAGCCGGCTCCGGTAGAGGGCTAGAAAAATGGCTACGGGCACTGGGCCGCTTGCGGTCAACACCGGCACGATGAACACCACGGACCTGACGCCGGCGGCGAACATCGAGAGCCTGGGCGACGACTGGGGACGCATCGCCGCGACCTTCGAGCGGTTCGGCGACATGCTCAAGCCGACCCTGAAGGAGCGCGCCCGCGTGCGCGGCGCCGAGGCCGGTGCGGCTGTGGCGCGCGGCGAGCAGGCCTACAAGTCGCCATGGCTTCTGAACGAGATCAACGCGGAGTTTGAGGATGCGCAGCGCACGGCGTTCATGGCCGGCATCCGCTCCGACATCGACGTGCGCGAGCGAGAGATTCGCGGGCAGTACCTCTACGACCCGGACGGATATCGCAAGGCGACGGACGCCATGGTCAGCGGCTTCGTGCGCGGCGCCCCGGACGTGCTGGCGGTGGATGTTGAGTCCTACGGCAAGACGCGGACTGGAAATGGCCTGGAGAGCGTTGTCGCCGCGACGACGACTCGCTCCAACCAGGAGGCGGTGGCGACGGTTACGGCGCGTCAGGCGTCCCTCGAGGAAGACCTGATCGACGCAGTGGCGCTGGACGGCGGAGACGTCGGCCCGGAGTATGAGCGGCGGTGGCAGGAATGGCGGGATCTGGAGATCCAGAAAATCACCAACCCGCTGTTCGCCTACACGCCCGAGCAGTCCGAGATCGCCGAGGGCAGGCTGCTTGAGAAGGTGCAGGGCTCGATCCTGACCCGTGAGGCCGCCCGCGTCTACGACGAAGCGGGCCGCGGAGCGCCGGGCTACGCTGCGGCCCGAAGGTTCTTGTCTGACGCTGTCGACGGGCGGCCTCCGCAGTCGCGCGCCGGGCCGATGACGGGCTTCGTCTCGCCGGTCGAGGGCGGGCGGGTGTCGTCGGGCTTCGGTCCGCGCGCCGCACCGGTCGCCGGGGCCAGCACCGACCACAACGGTATCGACTTCGCGGTCCCCAAGGGCACGCCCGTCAAGGCGGCGGCGCCCGGCGTCGTGGTGTCGGTCTCCGAGGACGGCGCCAGCGGCAAGTTCGTCCGCATCCGCCACCCGGACGGCACGATCAGCGGCTACGCGCACCTAGACATGCAGGACGTCCAGCGCGGCCAACTCGTCAAGCAGGGCGACATCATCGGCGCGTCCGGCTCCACCGGCACGACCAGCGGCCCCAACCTGCACTTCACGCTGTCCAAGGACGGCAAGGCTATCGACCCGGCTGCGCTGCTGGACAGGCCGGGCCCCGAGGCGCTGGCCGGCGCGGCGGCGCCTGACGCGGCGGCCGATCCGATCCTGGCGGAGATTCCCGCCCCGCGCCGCATGCGCCTGTACCGCACGACGTCGGCCAATCTGGACGCCCTCTATGCCGGCGAGCGCGCCACCGCGCAGGCCGAGGCCGCCGCCGAGCGGGAGGAGCAGGCCGCGGAGCGCGAGGCTGCGGACTCGTGGAGGCTCAAGGTCGTGCTGGGCGAGGCCAGCGAAGCGGACGTCAACGCCGCCACCAACATCGACGATGGGACCAAGGCAAGCCTGATAACCGGCGTCCGCGCCCGCGCCCGCTCAGAGGCCAGCGCCGCACGCGCCGAGGCGGCGGCTACGCGCACGGCCAGCGTGGCGACCTACAACCAGTACGCCGACCTGGCGCGGGCGGGCAACCTGCCGGAAGCCGAGATCGCCGACGCTGTGCAGGCCGGGTTCCTGACCGCCGGGCAGGCTCGGACGCTGAGCACGACGCGCGACCGGGTGCTCGGGCCGGCGGTGAAGGACGTCATGGCGCCTGTGCGCGATGCCGCCAAGGCGCCGGGGCGTGGCACGCGCGGGACGGCTGCCTCCTTGGCGCGGGCCGACGAACTTGCGGCCCGGTGGGCCCGCGATAACCCCGGCGCGACGTTTGAGCAGCGGATCGACGCCGGCAAGAAGATCGCGGCCGAGGTGTTCAAGCCGCCGGCCACCGCCGGCGGCGGCGCCGCTGCGGCTCAGCGGGCCGCGTTGGATCGGCGCCGTGCGTTGGACGCCCGGTACAAGCGCGGAGAGATTAAAGAGGCCGAGTACAAGAGGCTCCGCAAAGAATTGGACGACTGACGATGGCCCTGGCTCCTCAACAGATTTCGTCCGGCGCGGGCTTCGACGAGCCGGCGCCGCTGACTCCCGGCCAGCGCCAGACGGTTGACCAGCTTGTCGCCGCCGGCGCGACGACTCTGCCGCAGGCGGAGCGGCCGCAAAGCGATACCCGCAGCATCCCCGCAGGCGTGCCGTCGATCGACGCTCAGGGCCTCGTGCGCGTCGGCGCCTATGAACCGACCGCCTCGTTCGAGGACGAGTACGCTGCGAGGCTGGGCGCGCGCGATGACGCGGCGTGGAACGCCGAGACGGCTGCGCTTGAGTCCGAGATCGTCGAGATCGAAACGGCGGCCGGGCAGGGCGCCGGACCCCGCACGGCGAATCTGCGCGATCAGCCACTGACGGCGGACGAGTACGTCGGGCAACTGGCCGTGGTCGGCGGCGCCTTCGGCGACTTCGCGCGCGGCACGATCGTCGAGGGCCTGCCCGCGATGGTCTCCGGCGCGAAAGGCTACATAAACGAGACGCTGGACTTCATCGACTTCGCCGGGGACTCCATCGAGAAGTTCGTTCCGGCCACCATTGCCTGGGGCCCGGACGGCATCGAGCTCACGACTCAGGACAAGGCCGCCGAGAAGCAGGGCAAGAACCCGCTGTTCGGATTCCGGTTCAACGACGCGACCAAGGACAAGCTCGAGACCAACACCGGCAACTTCATCCGGTCGGGCTCGCAGTTCGTCGCCGGGTTCCTTGGCGCGGGCAAGATCCTGAAGGGCTGGTCGGCGGCGACGAAGGCCGGCAAGGTCGGCAAGGCCATGGCGCAGGGCGCCATCGCCGACTTCACCGCCTTCGACCCGCACGAGGAGCGGCTGTCCAACTTCCTGTCCGACCTCGACCCCGACAAGCGCGTCCCGTTCCTCGACTTCCTCGCCGCCGACAAGGAGGACTCCGAGATTGTCGGGCGGGCGAAGAACGCTGTTGAGGGCCTGGGCCTGGGCGTGGCGACGGACGCGGTCCTGACGAGCCTGCGCGCCATCAGGGCCGGCCGGCAGGCCAAGGCCGCCGTGCGCCAGCAGGCCGCGGCCGAGGGGTTGCAGATCGATCCGCTGATGCCGCCGGAGCAGTTGGCCGCCGAGGCTGACGCGGAAGTGGCCAAGGTCATGGCCCTGCTCAAGCCAAACTTCGGCCGGAAGGTCGACGCGGCGGCCCGGTCGGCGGCGCCGGTCAAGCCGGGCGAGGTGACGGGCGCGACCATCGAGCCCAACGTCTTCGACATCGACTTCTCGAAGATCGAGACGGCGGACGACGTCAAGGGCGTGATCTCCACCATGCTCGAGCGCAATGTCGACCAGGTCGACGCGGCGCGCGGCGGCACGCAGTCGTGGGCGACCACGCGCGAGAAGGCCGAGGGGCTGGACTGGGTCGGCAGTATGGCGAAGCGCCGCCAGGGTCAGGCCATGAACGCCGGCGAGATCACCGCCTACCGCGGCGCGCTCAATTCCAGCGCGACCAAGCTATTGGCGCTGGCCCGCAACGTGCAGGACGCCCCCTCGACGGCCGCGCAGTTCGCGTTCCGCCGGCAGATGGCCATTCACAACGCGATCCAGTTGGAGTTCATGGGCGCGCGGGCCGAGGCCGGCCGGGCGCTACAGGCGTTCCAGATGCCGGTCGGCACACCCGCTCGCCAGCTTCGCGAGATCGACGTCCTGATCGCCGAGCACGGTGGCACGGGCACGTCGCAGGAGCTCGCCGACAAGGTGCTGAAAGCGGCGCGCAAGGGCGACAAGACGCTCAACGAGGTGGCGCGCATGGGCGTCAACGCCCGCAGCCGCGCCATGGTTAAGACCATCTACACCAACGGCCTTCTGTCCGGGCTCGGCACGCCTATCGTCAACGCGGCCGGCAACTCGGTCGCCATGGTCATGAACCTGACCGACCGCTTCGCCTCACCGCGCTGGGCGCGCGCGATGGGCGAGGAGCCGGTGACGGAAGTGGGCGAGGCCGGGGCCCTGATCACCGGCTACATGGGCGCGATCCGCGATGCGTTCCGCATGCCGCTGACCGATGCGCTGAAGGAGATCACGCCGGACGCCATCCGCCAGCAGGGTGTGTTTCGCGCCATGGCGCCGGGGCTCGACAACGCCATGCCTGACGGGATCGTCAAGACGGGGCGCGAGGAGTCGGGCGGCCTGACCTACGAGGACGCGGTGACGTCCAAGCCGCTCGGCGCCGCCGCGTGGCGCGTCGACCAGGACAGCAACTTCGGCCGTGCGCTCGACGTCCTACAGGCCGCCGTCGAGGCGCCGTCGAACATCAACTCCCTCATGGACGACTTCTTCCGCGTGGTCTCGGCGCGGGGCGAACTGCGCGCGCAGGCGTTCCGGCAGGTGCAGAAGGACATTCGCGCCGGAACAGTGGACAAGGCCGACGCGCAGGCCGCCATCGCCAGGCTGGTCGACAACCCGACCAAGGCCATGCTGGACTCCGCCGAGCGCGAGATGCGCGAGCTCACCTTCACGCGGGCGGACGGAGAGTTCGAGCGCAAGGTCAACGCCTTCCGCACGATGCTGGACAGCCACGGCCCCGTGCCTCTCGGCACGATGCTGATGCCGTTCGTCCGCACGCCGGCCAACATCATGTCCTACGCCATCCGCCACTCGCCGCTGGCGCCGTTCTCCGCCCGCCTGCGCAGCGACATGGCCGAGGGCGGCGCGCGTGGCGAGATCGCCATGGCCCAATGGGCGACCGGGACGGCGGCCTACGCGCTGCTCATGGACATGGCCATGAACGGCGAGATCACGGGCGGCGGGCCTGGCAACAAGGCGCAGCGCGAGGCCATGATGCGCGCCGACGCGAACGGCAACGTCAACTGGCAACCCTACAGCATGCGAGTCGGGGACCGCTGGGTCAGCTACGAGCGGCTGGATCCACTCGGCACCGCCATGTCTCTGGCCGCCGACTTCTCCGAGATCCTGTCCAATGAGGACTGGGACACCGGCCGCGCCGAACAGCCGACCGAGATTGTCGGGCACGTCGTCGGCGCGCTCGGCGAGGCGTTCTTCGACAAGACCATGCTTCGCTCGCTGTTCGACACGGTCAAGGCGGTGACGTCCGGCGACCAGGCGCAGGTCGAAACCATGCTCAAGGAGCGGGCTGTCGGCGTCATCCCGTTTTCGTCGGCCTCACGCATGTTCCGCCGAGGCTCCGACGAGTACATGCGCGAGACGTCCGGCGTGCTGGACAACATCAAGAACACCATCCCCGGCCTGTCGAACAGCCTGCCGCCGGCGCGCGACCTGTGGGGGCAGGAGCGCACCTACCAGACGGGACTCGGCGTGGGCTATGACATGATCGTTCCGCTGCGCACCCGCGGCGCCGGATCGAACACGATCGACCTCGAGATTCTGGATCAGGGCATCACGGTCTCCATGCCGGCGCGTTCGCTGACGGTCGAGACGGACGAGGGCGGCGAGCGGGTGTCGCTGCGGAACCGGCTGGACGTCTACAGCGACTACGTCGGACTGGCCGGCCAACCGGCGTTCGAGCAGCTTGAGGCCGTCGTCACCGGGAACCACGAGGACAGCGAGTTCTACTACTCCCTGTCGGACGGCCCGGACGGCGGCAAGGCCGACTACATCAAGAGCGTGATCAAGGCCCACCGCGAGGAGGCGAAGGCGACGATCATGGAGCTCTACGGCGACGATCTGGCGCGGCTGGCCAAGGAGCAGAAGCGCAACCGCGAGGCCGCGCGCGACTAGGCCGCCTGTGCGTTGAGAGGTTGGCCCCATAGCCG
>Ga0315907_10006004_pt1 | contig 13023 bp, 7 predicted proteins | sample LakEriMetagenome_3_FD_203525 | JGI IMG/M metagenome (GOLD analysis project Ga0315907, IMG submission 203525) | Freshwater fungal communities from buoy surface, Lake Erie, Ohio, United States - Buoy 12 MA123 | ecosystem: Environmental > Aquatic > Freshwater > Lake > Lake biofilm | place: USA...
GCGTAGACGATGCTATTCCAAAATATGCCACACATTTAATTTATCTTTCAAAAGCGGATAAAACCTATGAAATAGAAGAAAAAATCATCAAATCAATTTTTGCCAAACAGCCCAAAAGAGCAGATGTTTATTGGTTTTTTCATATCAATAGAACTAACGAACCTTTCACCCTAAATTATGAAGTTGTAGAGTTATTAGATGATAAAGTCATCAAAATTATACTAAACATTGGTTTCCGTGTACAACCTAAAGTTGAATTATACTTCAAGAAAATTGTTCAAGATTTGGTAAGCCAAAAGCAATTAAATCTTCACATTCGTCCAGATGGTTCTTCTAAATATAATAATGAGCCAGATTTTAAATTTGTAATCATTGAGAAATTTATTTCTGTCGAAAATGAGTTTACTTTCAAAGAGGGTTGGATGCTTACTTCTTATTTTTGGTTAAAAAAACTATCTTTATCTGATGAAAAAGCTTTTGGGTTAGACAAAAGTGATGTTGCAATTGAAGAATATCCAATGGTATATTCACCTGTTACAAATATCGAATTAACAAAAAAATAAATGTTTTATTTAGAATAAAAATAAATGTAATGAAAAAATCTGTTTTACTATTACTATGTCTTGGAGTAAATGTGTTTAGTCAAGAAAATAATGCAGTTAAACTTTCCTTTTCGGGCTTTTTAGAAACTTATTATGCCTATGATTTCAATACTCCAAATTCGGAAACAAAGCTTCCGTTTATGTATAATTATAATAGACATAATGAGTTTAATGCCAATATTGGGTTGCTTAGAACCAAAGTAGAATATGAAAATGTCTATGCCAGTATTGCATTACAGTCGGGAACTTATGTTGAGGACAATTATGCAAATGAAACTACTAAACTACTCAATGAAGCTTTTGTTGGTCTTTATCTAGATAGCGCAAAAAAGCAAACTATTGAAGTTGGGATTTTGCCTAGTTATATTGGATTTGAAACCGCTATTTCTTCAAGTAATCTTACCTTAACTCGTTCTATACTTGCCGAAAACTCTCCTTATTTCATGACTGGTGTAAAGTATAGTTATAAACCTAATGAGAAATGGAACTACGCTTTTTTAGTAACCAATGGTTGGCAGAGAATTAAGCGAACCAATACCAAAATTCCACCAGCACTTGGAACACAAATAATTTATAAACCTAATGCAAAGTCACTATTCAATTGGAGTTCATTCATAGGTAAAGAAGTTAATAATGACTATTGGGGTCTGCGTTTTTTTAATAACTTTTATTGGGATTATCAATGTAATTCACATTGGCGTATCATTTCTGGTTTTGATATAGGAATGCAAGATATTGACCCTGTTAATACAGAATATAAAGTTTGGTATAGTCCTGTGATTATGACACAATATACTTGGAATAGAAAATGGCAAACCACTTTCAGAGCCGAATATTATCAGGACAAAAGCAATATTGTTATTGCTTCAAACGATGCTTTTAAAACCATTGGAAGTTCTCTTAATGTGGATTATAATTTTAATGCAAAAGTGAAATTTAGAACTGAAGCTCGATATTTACAAAGCCAAGAAAAGGTATTCCTAAAAGACGAAGTGCCTACCAATAATAACTTTTTTATCACCACGAGTTTAACTTTTGAATTCTAAGAATATAGACTGTTTTTTATAGTGACTTAAACGGTCAATCCAAGTCCATTTTTTTTGACAAACTCTAAATTAATTACTTTTTCTAAGGCGGTTTTATAGTTTTTGGCAAGTGGTCTTTTCATGATTTGATTTACACCTTGTGCTAAATAATGTTGTAGCATTTTTTTTGGAAAGGCACCTGAAATCATTATAATTGGAATATTTTTCCATTCTTCTTTTTCTTTCAGAATGTCTATAATTTCAACACCATTTAGAATTGGCATATGAGTACCCATAAATATAAAATCGGGTAGAATTTTTGTCTCACCTAAATCGTAAATCATTTTATATCCATCTCTGAATATAAAAAACTTATGTCCCAAACTTTCCACAACATATTTAAAGAAATATAAATTCTCGTTGTCAATGTCTAGATAAAATATGATTTGAGATTCTTTCATGTTGGCTGCTTGAGAATACAAATCTAATAGTATTCTTGTTCAGCATTATTATACGATTTCGCCTTAAAATTATATAATTCACATACAATGAGGAAGTTCAGCTTAACAGTCTGCCATGTTGACCGCTATAGCCAATCCTCCTTCTGAAGTTTCTTTGTATTTTGAATTCATGTCTTTGGCAGTCTTCCACATGGTTTCAATTACTTTATCCAACGAAACTTTGGCATTTTTGGCATCAGTTTCCATTGCCAATTCTGCCGCATTAATCGCTTTGATAGCTCCCATAGTATTGCGTTCGATACATGGAATTTGTACTAAACCGCCAATTGGGTCACAAGTCATTCCGAGGTGATGTTCCATTGCAATTTCGGCAGCCATCAAGACTTGGTCTGGAGTGCCACCCATCACTTCGCATAACGCAGCTGCTGCCATAGCGGAAGAAACACCTATTTCTGCCTGACAACCTCCCATTGCTGCTGAAATAGTGGAACCTTTTTTAAAGATGCTTCCAATTTCGCCAGCTACCATCAAAAATTGCTTTATTTCTTTTTCTCCAGCTTGATGATTTTCTATGACCAAATAGTACATCAATACAGATGGAATTACTCCAGCACTTCCATTGGTTGGAGCCGTTACGATTCTTCCTAAAGCAGCGTTTACTTCATTAACAGCTAAAGCAAAACAAGAAACCCATTTAAGTATTTGACGAAACTTAACTTCGGTTTTTCTGATGCTTTCTAACCATTCTTGTGGAGTCGTATAATTGGCTAAACCAATAAGGCCTTGATGCATGTCAAAAGCGCGTCGTCTTACATTTAAACCACCAGGCAATATACCTTCCGAGTGACAACCAATATACATGCATTCGAGCATTGTGTTCCAAATACGTATTAATTCATGATGAATTTCTGCTTCACTACGCATTGACTTTTCATTCTCGTATACGATTTCGGAAATCGATTTGTTTTGTGAAATCGTGTGTTGCAATAACTCTTCTGCATTTTGAATTAGAAACGGGAAAGCACATTTTATTTCTAATTTCTTCTTGGCGTTGACACGTTCTTCTTTGACTACAAATCCGCCACCAATAGAGTAGAAGGTAGAATTATATTCCGTATCGTCATTTAAATAAGCAGTAAATGTCAAACCATTAGCATGAAAAGGAAGGAAATTTTTATTAAAAACGATGTCTTGCAGAAAATAAAATGGAATGACAATTTTGTTAGCTAAATTAATTTCGTTTCTATTCTCGATATTTTTGATAATTCCGTCAATGTCTTGAACAGGAATATATTCAGGATCTTGTCCGCTAAGTCCAAGCATAATGGCTAAATCTGTAGCATGACCTTTTCCTGTTAAGGAAAGTGAACCATATAGGTCAACTTTAACGCGAGTTACTTTATCGAGTATGTTTATTGATTGTAATTCAGACAAAAAACGTTCGGCGGCGCGCCAAGGTCCAAGTGTGTGAGAACTTGATGGTCCGACACCAATTTTGAGCATATCAAATACGGAGATGCATTCTTCCATAAAACTATATCGATTTAGTTGAGCAAATATAGCCAATTACAGATTAAGAATTTATCCGAAATAAAAATCCCTTATTTTAAATAAGGGATTTTTTAAAACAGAATTTTAATTTTTCTCATGAATAGCACCACAACAGTGTTGGTGCATAAAGCTATCGCTTTCTTCATGCCAAGGAAAAGCAGCATTGTATTTAGAATTCTCCCAATAGAAGTTGCTTCGTTTTTTAGGTTCATTACCCACTTCGTTCATCGTTTCTGTATCATACATTCTGCCGTTAGCAATAGTATAAATAATGGTATTTGAGTTTTGTATATTGTCTAAAGGATTTTTGTCTAAAACTAAAACATCAGCCAATTTGCCAACCTCCAGCGAACCAATATCTTTGCCGGCACCAATATAATTTGCTGAGTTAATTGTAGCTGTTTTTAGAACTTCAATGTTGCTCATACCGCCTTGTGCAATGCTCCACAATTCCCAATGTGCTCCCATTCCTTGCAATTGTCCGTGAGCACCCATATTTACTTTTACACCACTATCTGCTAATGTTTTTGCCGTTTTGGAAGTGAGGATATGATCGTTTTGATAATCTTCTTCCGGTGCCATAATACGGTAACGTGAACGAGAATCAATGATTCCTCTTGGTGTGAACTGTAACAGCTTTTTGTTTTCCCAAACATTGGTTTTTTGATACCAATAGTATTCAGAATTCAAACCACCATAGTTTACAATAAGAGTAGGTGTATAGCCCACATTGCTTTTTCCCCACAATTCTAAAACATCTTTATAAACTGGTGTAATCGGAATATTATGTTCAATTCCAGTGTGACCGTCAATGACCATACTCATGTTGGAGAAAAAGGTACTTCCGCCTTCTGGTACTACATTTATACCTTCTTCGCGCGCTGCTTGTAACACTTGTTGGCGTTGTTCACGACGTGGTTGGTTATAACTTTTAACCGATAGTGCACCAAAAGCTTTGGTACGTTTAATTGAAGAACGAGCATCATCGAGTTTGTTAATCACGGCTTTGAAATCGCCATCAGCACCATATAAAATATAACCTGTCGAGAACACACGTGGACCAACCAAAGCACCGCTTTTTACCATTTCAGACAGCGTAAAAATAGATTCGGTGTTAGATGACGGATCATGTGAAGTGGTTACTCCAAAAGCCAAATTTGCATAAAACTGCCAGTTTTGTTGGGTAGTCAATCCGTATCTGAAAGCGCCTACATGTGCATGTGCATCAACCATTCCGGGCATCAAGGTTTTATTGGTCATATCATACACACGCGCATCTGCAGGAACTGCTACTTCTCCAGTTTTCCCAATGGCTTCAATACGGTTTTGGTTGATTATTAATGTTCCCTTTTCGATAACTTTATCACTTTCCATAGTGATGATTCGTGCGTTGGTCAAAGCAATACGTCCTTTTGGTTTATCAGTTTTAGCTGTTAATCCAATTTTGATTCCGGAATCTTTTGGTTGTTCAACTTTTTCGGGCGAACCTTCTAAAAAAGTGAAACGGTCCTTCAAAGCGCTATTATAATAGGTGTCTCCCAAAGTATACATCACATTTTTACTATCAGGCGACCAATGCAAACTGATACCCGCATCTTTTGTTAATTGAGAAACAGGAACTGCAGTAGATTTATCATCCAAATCAACTGTTTGGCCGTTGATGTTTAATGGCGCGACATACCCTTTGTGTAACAACGTAAAAGCAATCCATTCATTATTTGGACTTGGCACTAATCTATTGGCATATTTTGATTTAATATGACTGCGTTCGTCTTTTCCGTTAAGGTCAACACTCTTTAATTCTTTAGTTAAATCGCCAAAAAAGACACCGCCTGTTTGAAAGAAAATACGTTTGCTATCTTTAGTAAAAACAGGATATTCACCACTGACAGAAACAAATTTTACATTTCCACCGTTAGCATTCATTGTATAAATACCAGGTTTTTTGCAAAAAGCATAGCCTTGGTCAATATTGCCATCTTCCTTAAGATAGGTTATCATTTTGCCATCAGGTGATAGGTTAGGGGTTCTGAAAATACCTTTCTCGGTAGTTAGTTTTACAGAGTTTTTACCATCTAAGCCTACTTTTCTAATAGCGCCAAAGGTAGCATCGTTCCATGTTACATAAATAATTTCTTTTCCGTTTGCCGAAAATGTTGCATCTGCTTCAAATTCGGTTCCAGAAGTTAAACGTTTTGGAGTGCCATTTGGTAACGCTTTTGTCCATAAATATCCCAAAGCTCTGAAAACTACTGTTTTTCCATCGGGAGAAGTCACTGCATCTCGAATCATTTTTACGGTAAAGCCATCATCTGAAATTCGAGTGTCAAAATGCACTCGTTCAGCAACATCAATAGCAACATCAATTGTAAACGGAATAGGAGTAACAGCCAAAGTTTTAATATCAATCTTCTGTATATGTCCGCCAGCCCAAAACACAATAGCATCATTGGAAGGCATCCAACTAAAGTTAGGGTACACACCAAATAATGTCCAAGCGGTTTGTTGATCTTTGTCCAGTTTGTCATAGACAGGCCATTCTTCTCCTGATTCTAAATCTTGTATGTATAAAACCGATGTTGCCCGTACTCGTTTTACAAAAGCCAATAGTTTACCATCACGCGAAATTTGAGGACGTGCTGCACCTCCGGGACCACCGGTTACTCGGTCTGTTTTTCCGGTTTCAAAATCATAACGGTAGATAACAAAGATTTCATTATTTGGGTCTTTATTGTATTGAAAAAATCCACCTGGATAAACATCTTCGCTGTAGTACATGTATTTACCATCTGGAGAAATTACAGGTTCGTTGACATCTTGTTGGTCGTTTTTACGTTTTGTTAATTGAACACCACTACCTCCTGAAATATGGTATTGCCACATTTCACCGGCACCTAAAGAACGTTGCGATGTAAAGTGTTTTTTGGCAACCAAATAATTTCCATCAGGCATCCAACAAGCATTATTTACCAATCTAAAATCTTCTTTAGTTACTTGTTTAGCATCTTTACCATCAGATTTCATAACCCAAATATTATCGCCACCGCCGGCATCGCTGGTAAAGGAAATATGTTTGCCGTCCGGACTAAAGCGAGGTTGTATTTCAAACGGAATTCCGGAACGAAGCACAGTAGCTTTGCCACCAATTATGGGCATACTGTAAATGTCGCCCAGCATATCAAAAATAATAGTCTTTCCGTCAGGACTCACATCAAGGTTCATCCAAGTGCCTTCGGTAGTAGTAAAGTTTTGTTTTTTGTAGTTAAAGCTGTCACCCGGTTTGGAAATATCCCATTTTGGTTCTTTGCTTTCTTCTTGAGCTTTTATGCTAAAGGAAACAAAAGATAGCGCGAGTAAAAAAGTTATTCTTTTATTCATTGAAAAGTTAGTTAATTAATTTCCTGATAAATATAATAAAAAAAGACCACCTGAAATACAGATGGTCTTCTTCAACAATTAACTTCATATAAACTAAAAACAATAACTATTTTCCGCTACTAATTTTGTTGTGATTGTTTCTCTCAATCCCACAATATTAGGCATGTTTGTATATTTTGTAAATCGGCGTAATCCCATAAGCATCATTCGTTGTTCATCTCCTTCCGCAAATGAAATAATGCTTTCTTTTCCTTTTTGGGTAACCACATCAACAGCTTTGTATAAATACAATTTTGCCATAGCAATTTGCTCTTTCACATTAGCTTCTCCTTCTTTTTTTGCTAGCTTTTCTGTACGTAATATGGTACTTTCAGCCATATAAATTTCTATTAATATATCGGCAGCTGCAGTTAATAGTTGTTGGTGTGCATCTAAATCGGGTCCGTATTTTTGTACGGCACCACCAGCAACCATTAAGAATGCTTTTTTCAATTTGCCAATTAGTTCTTTTTCTTCAGAAAATAATTCAGAGTAATCAGGTGTTTCAAAAGAAGGAATACCCATTAATTCTTCCTGAACTTTTGAAGCTGGCCCAAGCAAATCAATATGACCTTTCATTGCTTTTTTGATAAGCATTCCAACCGATAACATTCGGTTGATTTCGTTCGTGCCTTCATAAATACGGGCAATACGTGCATCGCGCCAAGCGCTTTCCATAGGAGTATCTTCAGAGAATCCCATACCGCCATATATCTGAATGCCTTCATCAGCACAATTTTGTACATCTTCGGAAACCGCAACTTTAAGTATTGAACATTCGATTGCAAATTCTTCTACACCTTTCAATTCGGACTCTTGGTGAGAAGTTCCTTCGGCTTCACGCAATTTTATTCGGGTTTCAATGTCTTTTGCGGCTCTATAGGTTGCACTTTCTCCAGCATAAGCTGAAGTGGCCATTTCTGCTAATTTATAACGGATTGCTCCAAAACTAGAAATAGGCACATTAAATTGTATTCTTTCATTTGCATAATTCACTGCATTGGAAGTAACACGTCGTTGGGCATCTAAACAAGCAGCAGCTAATTTGATTCTACCTACATTTAAAGCATTCATGGCAATTTTAAACCCTTCACCACGATCAGCCAACATATTTTCAACAGGAACTTTTGTTTCATTAAAAAACACTTGACGTGTAGAAGAAGCACGAATACCTAATTTGTGTTCTTCTTCGTTCATAGTGATTCCATTACTTGGGTCATTTTCTATGATGAAACCAGTAATGTTTTTATCGTCTTCTATACGAGCGAAAACTATAAATAAGGAGCAAAAACCAGCATTAGAAATCCACATTTTTCCTCCAGTAATGCTATACGTTTTTCCATCTTCAGAAAGTACAGCTTTGGTTTTTCCTGAGTTTGCATCTGAACCTGCTCCAGGTTCCGTTAGGCAATAAGCCCCAAACCATTCACCAGAAGCTAACTTAGGAACGTATTTTTGTTTTTGTTCTTCTGTTCCGTATAATGTAATTGGCATTGTTCCAATTCCGGTATGCGCTCCAAAGGCTGTAGAAAACGAACCAGTGGCACCTGAAATATAATCACAAACCAAACACGTATCAACGAATCCCATTCCCATTCCACCATAGGCTTCAGGAACGGCAACACTCAGAAAGCCCATCTCACCAGCTTTACGCATTACTTCTTCGGTGAAAGCGTAGTCTTTCTTTTCAAATCGGTCTTTGTAAGGCCATATTTCTTTGTCAACGAATTCCTTAACAGAATCACGCATCATGATTTGCTCTTCGCTAAAGTCTTCAGGAGTGAAGATATCTTCGCACTTTGTTTCTTTTACTAGGAATTGACCTCCTCTTGTTATATCGCTCATTTTTTTTATAATTTAGATGATAATTATATACTCAATCTTGTCATTCCGACGAAGGAGGAATCCTATTAAACTATTCCTCATTATTATGAGATTCCTCCTTCGTCGGAATGACAAAAAGGAAGAACATTATATTTAAAACAACTCATAAACTCCCGCAGCACCTTGTCCAGTTCCTACACACATAGAAACAATTCCATATTTGTCGCCACGGCGTTTCATTTCATCAAAAAGTTGAACGGATAATTTAGCTCCAGTACAACCTAGTGGATGCCCTAAAGCAATTGCTCCTCCATTTACATTAATGATGTCTGGATTGATACCCAACTCTCTTGTAACAGCTAATGCTTGAGAAGCAAAGGCTTCGTTTAATTCGATAAGATTAATGTCGTTTAGTTTTAATCCAGCTTGTGATAATGCTTTTGGGATGGCTTTTACAGGTCCAATTCCCATGATTCTTGGTTCAACACCGGCTGCGGCATAACTCACCATACGGGCAATAGGTGTAAGATTTAGTTCTTTTACCATGTCTTCGCTCATTACCAAAACAAAAGCAGCACCATCACTCATCTGAGAAGCATTACCTGCAGTTACACTGCCATCGGCAGCAAAAACAGGTTTTAGTTTTCCTAAGGCAGCAGCATTAGTATCAGCTCTTGGTCCTTCGTCTTTGGTTACGGTATATGATTTGGTTTCCTTTTTACCATTTTCATTAATGAAAGTTTGCTCTACTATTATCGGAACAATTTGTTTGTCAAATTTACCTTCAGCTTGTGCTTGCAGCGCTTTTCTATGTGAATGGAAAGCAAATTCATCTTGGTCTTCACGAGACACGTTGAATTGTTTTGCCACTGCTTCAGCAGTTAATCCCATTCCCCAGTAGTAGTCTTCGTTTCCTTCCTTAGCTACTGCATAGTCAGGAGTTGGTTTGTATCCACCCATTGGAATAAAACTCATGCTTTCGGCACCACCAGCAATAATGCAATCTGCCATGCCGCTTTGTATTTTAGATGTTGCCATAGCTATGGTTTCTAATCCTGAGGCACAATAACGATTCACGGTTACACCCGGAACATCATTTACCTTTAATCCCATTAAGGATATTAAACGGGCTACGTTTAATCCTTGCTCGGCTTCGGGCATAGCGTTACCAACCATAACGTCGTCAATACGCGTTTTATCAAAATCAGGGAGTTCATTCATCATAAATTGAATGGTTTCGGCAGCTAATTCATCGGGACGTTTGAAACGGAACACACCTTTTGGTGCTTTACCAACGGCGGTTCTGTATGCTTTTACTATATAGGCTGTTTTCATATTTTTATTTTTTTAGAGGAAAGAAGCAAGAGGCAAGATCGCTTCGCTGAAAGATTGTTTATTGTCTTTCTTCTTTCTTCTTGTTTCTTTCTTCTAATTTCTTAATGGTTTTCCTTTATTTAACATAAACTGTATTCTTTCCAGTGTTTTTCTTTCGGTACAAAGCGATAAAAACGCTTCTCTTTCGATATCCAACAAATATTGTTCAGATACTAATGTTGGTTCCGATAAATCGCCACCGGCCATTACATAAGCCAGTTTGTTTGCGATTTTTTGATCGTGTTCTGAGATGTATTTTCCAGCCACCATTTGATCGGTTCCTACTAAGAACATTCCTAAGGCTTGCTTACCTAAAACTTTCACATCGTTTCTTCTAATAGGTTGTGTATAGCCTTGTCCTGCCATTTGCAAAGCGACTTGTTTGGCAACTGCAATTTGTCTGTCTTTATTCACTACTACGATGTCTTTGCCTTTTTGCAACACGCCTGTATCATAGGCTTCATAGGCAGAAGTAGAAACTTTTGCCATGGCTACAGCTAAGAAATATTCTTGAAGTACATTTAGCTCCACATCGTTTTTATGAAATAAGTCTGATGCTCTTAATGCCATTTCTTTAGAACCGCCACCGCCAGGAATTACTCCAACACCAAATTCTACCAAGCCAATATAACTTTCAGCTGCTGCAACCACTCTATCCGCGTGCATCGTCATTTCGCAACCGCCACCTAATGTCATTCCGTGAGGAGCAACAATAACTGGAATAGAAGAGTAGCGACATCGCATCATCGTATCTTGAAAATATTTGATAGCCATGTTTAACTCTTCGTATTCTTGTTCTACCGCCATCATAAAAATCATTCCAATATTGGCACCAACAGTAAAATTGGCTGCTTGATTTCCAATAACTAATCCGTTGTATTGTGTTTCAGCTAAATCAATAGCTTTGTTAATTCCAACTAAAACATCACCACCAATTGTATTCATTTTTGACTGAAATTCAAGGTTTAAGATACCATCACCTAAATCATGAATTACAGCTCCGCTATTACTCCATACTTTTTTGCTTTCGCGGATGTTGTTTAGAATAATGAAACTGTCTTGTCCCGGAACTTTGGTTTGCGATTTTGATTGGACATTATAATAATAGGTTGCTCCTTCTTTAATTGAATAGAAACTTGAACTTCCAGACGCTAACATATCTGTTATCCAAGTAGCTGGTTGATACCCCTCGGTTTGCATTAATTCAATTCCTTTTTGAACACCAATGGCATCCCATATTTCGAATGGCCCGTTTTCCCAACCGAAACCTGCTTTCATGGCATCGTCAATTTTGTAGAAGTCATCAGTGATTTCAGGAACTCTATTGGAGCAATAAGCAAACATGGCCGAGAAATTCTTTCTGTAGAAATCGCCAGCTTTGTCTTTTCCTTTAACCAATACTCTGAAACGGTCAATAGGTTTGTCTATTGTTTTTGTCAATTCTAAAGTTGCAAAAGACGCTTTTTTGGCGGGACGATATTCTAAAGTATCTAGGTCTAAAGACAATATATCTTTGTCCACTTTTTTGTAGAAACCCTGTCCTGTTTTGCTACCTAGCCATTTGTTTTCCATCATTTTATTGATGAAATCTGGAAGTTTGAATAATTCGTGTGCTTCGTCATTTGGGCAACCTTCATACAAACCGTTTGCCACATGAACTAAGGTATCTAAACCAACAACATCAACGGTTCTGAACGTAGCCGACTTTGGTCGACCAATTACTGGTCCGGTTAGTTTATCTACTTCTTCAATGGTTAAGCCCATTTCTTTTACTAAGTGGAATAAACTCTGGATTCCGAATATACCAATTCGATTTCCGATGAAAGCCGGAGTATCTTTGGCTACGACAGAAGTTTTGCCTAAATATTTTGAACCGTAATCAAATAGGAAATCTAATACTTCTGATGAAGTTTTTGGTCCCGAAATGATTTCGAATAACTTTAAGTAACGCGCTGGATTGAAGAAGTGCGTGCCACAGAAATGCTTCTGGAAATCTTCGCTGCGTCCTTCACTCATAAACTTAATTGGAATACCAGACGTGTTTGAAGTCACCAAAGTTCCCGGTTTTCTGAATTTGTCTATTTGTTCAAAGACCAATTTCTTGATATCTAAACGCTCTACAACCACTTCGATAATCCAGTCGTAGTTGGCAATCTTAACCATGTCATCCGTTGTGTTTCCCGTTGTGATGCGGCTTGCGAACTTCTGACTGTAAATAGGGGAAGGGTTCGACTTCAACGCATTGGATAAGTGTTCGTTTACAATTCGATTGCGAACGACTTTGCTTTCAAGCGTTAATCCTTTCTTTTCTTCGATTTCAGTTAAAGCATTCGGAACGATATCCAAAAGCAACACTTCTAAACCAATGTTAGCAAAATGACACGCAATGCCTGAACCCATGATTCCGGATCCTACTACTGCCACTTTTTTGATTGTACGTTTCATATGTTGTTTATTCTTTTATACGATGTCAGTGTGACAATCGTATTTTAATTGTATTTATTTTTAAAAAATCTTCTTCTCTGAAATCAATTCATTAATAATATCAGCCACTTCCATAAAGTTTTGTAATTTTTCTTCTGATATGTTTTTACGAATAGTTTCATTGAATTGTATAACAGTCTCTTTAGACTTTGCTCTCATTTCTTTACCAAAATCGGTTAAGTAGATTAAAACACCTCTTCCGTCATTTGGATTTTTCTTTCGGATGATTAGTCCTTTTTCTTCTAATGTTTTTAAAGTTCTTGTTAAGCTTGTTGCTTCCATTCC
>Ga0315907_10006005_pt1 | contig 13022 bp, 3 predicted proteins | sample LakEriMetagenome_3_FD_203525 | JGI IMG/M metagenome (GOLD analysis project Ga0315907, IMG submission 203525) | Freshwater fungal communities from buoy surface, Lake Erie, Ohio, United States - Buoy 12 MA123 | ecosystem: Environmental > Aquatic > Freshwater > Lake > Lake biofilm | place: USA...
GAGAAAACGTTAGAGAAGTTTGTTAAGTTGTTGATTGTCTGGAGTCTAGCTTTAGCAGATTCAACATCTCCACTAACAAATGATTTAGAAATACCAGCATATTCATTTTTGGTACTTTCAATGGCTTGTCTTACCTGGGCAATCTTTTCATCCAGTAAGGTTTTTTGTGCGGTGGATGTGGTTTGGTATTTAGCAGCATCTAGCACCTTTATTTGATCTATGTAATGCTGCACCTTTTCACTATACTGGCTGTTGACATCTTGTACAAACTGTTCTGGAGTTACGTTAGAATAGTTATACCTACCATCAATCTCCATTTGCTTAAAAGCTGAAGGAGTGAGTCCAGTTAGTAGAGCCTGTTGAATTTGTTTAGGAGATATCCCAGTGAACTTCTCTCTAATGATAGCATCAGTTATTACTAGATTACCCTTTTCATCTATGTCAAAGGCGTCATCTGTAATGGTGACATCTGGCTTTAGAGCCTTAAAAACCTCAATAGCTTCTTTCTTCCAATCAAAGAAAGGTGTATATCTACCACTGAAGGATGCACCTAACTCATTGCTATCCAACCAGTTAGATGCCTGTTTTCTAAAGTCCCATTCGTTAGATGGTCCTGACTTACCTTCTTTTCTAGCAGTGTCTATTTCTTCCAAGCTCTTTCTGTAGAGCTTTGTAGAAGATACAGCATTCAGGATGTAGGGGTCATTAACCAGTTGTTTGGCCATCCCCCCTACTGAGTTAACTAGTTGAAAATTAGAGAAGTCCCCACCAGCAACACTTTTAAGATTGTTACCAAGTTCATTGAATTTTGATTGTAGGTATGCCTTGTCAACAGGTCTCACCACATCCAAACCAGCCAAGCTGTCTAGATAGGTTTGAACCTTTTGCACACCTTCCTCATAACGTCTCTGTTTTTCCATGCCAACTTCGATCATGGTTTCTACAGGGATCTGGTCAATGTAGGGGTTAAACTTGGGTATTATGTCTGTGTAAGAAGCCATAGAGCGTTAAGTTACAAATGTAATATGAAAAATTATATCTTCCAAGAGGAATAACAAGTTTTGGTAATTCACTCTAACTGAATTAGTTATAGATTTTTTATAGCCCTTGCAATATTTGCTCCTGTTTTACCTCTTCTAGTTCTGGTTGGTTGCTGAATTGGAGTGAAAGGGTTAGGTGCCTCAGGGTTTCCAATATCACCATACATCAGATTTCCACTTGGATTATACATAGCTGTCAGTCCTGGCACCGTTGGAAGATTAAAGGTGGGGAAAGGATTAACATTGACAGCTCTCATTCCAGGAGTGAAACGGTAGTTAAACAGGTTCTCTGCTGCTGAGTACTGCTTTTGTCTAAGTATATTTTGGGCATACTTACCAGATATAGAATTGAGAGCTTCCTGGGTGGTAGCTTTTGTAGCAGACAGAGCCTTAGCTTGCTTATCTGCTTGACTACCAAGGATTTCTAAATTAACCAGTTTTGCCTTGTTAAGAATATCTCTATTCTCTTTGTACACACCTTGTCTTTGAGCTTGGTTAAGTCTGAACTGCTCACCCAGCACCTTTTGGTTAGCTGCATACTTTTGAGCATTTAGCATGGACAAAGCCTCAGGATTGTATCCTGTGAGCCTTTGTGTGGCATTATAGTCAGCCTGGTTAGCATTTAGGATATCTTGCAGAGATATGTCATATGGGGTATCTAGCTCAGGGGTGAACTTTTGAGCAAATACTGGTTCCACTTGATTGTTAGTCAAAGCAAACATCTCGCCCGCAAGTTGGTTAGGATCAAGAGGTTGCAGCCTTCTACGTGACATCAAAGGAATCAAATCTCTTAGAAAACCTGGCATAGCATCTTGCTCAACAGGAGGAATAACAAAGGCATTACCCTTACCTATATCCTGTTCTCTTTTACCTAAGTCTACGGTTGTTAGACCTCCTCCAGTTGTTGTTGTTGTAGCCATAGAATTTAATCTTGGGAATCGATAATCCCACAAACCATCGTTAAACTGATTGTACAACTTGTCAGAATCTAGAGATGTAACAGTTGCATCACCATACATCCTTTTCCCTTTGTTTGTAAGGGGTACAGAACGTAGGTAGGTGGTAAGCTCATTACCCACTGCTGGATTAGTCTTAGCTTGACTAACAATCCACTTTTGCAGTTGATCAATATTTTCTCCACCAGTATAGCCAAATTGTCTATAGTAATTTGCAATATCACCCACTGACTGAAAATTCCTTATTGGATCTCCTCCTGCACCAACCGCAACATCTGGGTACATTGATGCTGCCTGTTTTCTGAAAGCATCAGATAGGGCAGTTCCACTATCAAATCCAAAGTGAAGATGAGGTCCTGTAGCCCCTGTTTGTTGCTGGATGGTTGGGTCATACTCGTTAATAATCGTAAGACCGTTTTGCAGAAGATATCCTGCAACCTCTGGGTCTTTCAGTATTCTGTCATACACCTCTGGGCCAATCTTTGGAAACACAACATCTACAGCTTGTCCAGTGGAATGTCTAGACTCCCTACCTTGTGCAGTGCGATCACCAGGTCTCACCCCACTAGTAACATTTGGAGCGTATCCTTTTTTATTTAACAGCTCTATAAGTCCTTGAATCTTAGGATCAAGACCAGTAAGATCTTCAACCTTTTCACTCATAGATGCACCTCTTGTAACCTCATTATCTGGTACGTCAGCAATTGTTTCTGCTCCTCCAGGTTCGGTAAATTTAGATTTTGGAAGCGGTGCATATGTTATAGCACCTGTTTTAAAGTTGGCAGAAAGTTTACCTCTAGTGCCTGGTTTTATGTCAAACCCTGTCTGAGCTTTTGGAATCTTTGCTCCTTTTGCAGCCAACACTCTACCATCATCAGTTACATTAAGAAGACCTTCTTCTTTGCTATCATTGATGGCATTTTGGAGGGCAGCAGCGTTTTCTTTCTTGTCTGCTATATCCTTAAGCTTCTGGTTAGATCCTTTAACAACAGCTTCTAACGTGTTGAGTTTCATCTTGTCAAATGAGGAAATTACTTCCAACTCATTGATTTCGTTTGTAGCCTTCTCAATTTTGTTATTCAGCTTATTCTCCTGCTTGGACAGATCAGCTACATAACCCTTGAACTTCTTACCTTTTGCTTTGGAGTCACCCAGCATATCTGCAAAAGCATTGGTGATTTTGATATTTCCAAATACAGTGAGGTTTTCTTCTCCTGTATCACCATCTTTAAGTTTCAAAGCGGGTTCACCACGCTCCACCTCTACAGGATTCTCACCGAAGGTGATACCAATACCTGTGTTACCTTTTCCATCAGACTCATCGTGAGATTGACCTCTGAACATAATAGTTTCACCACCACCAGGTAGATAAGGATTGTAGGACATGGGTTCTGCATATCCACCCCAGTGTGTCTGAAGTTCACCACCCTCTTGCATCATAGGTCTTTCTGTAGACATAGATCGTGCACTAGGAGGAGTGTAAGCTTTCAGGTGACCACCAGCTCTAAGCATATCTGCATCATGTGGGGGTCTTAAAAGATCCTTCATTTTATAGTCTCCAAACTGTGTAATAGTTTGAGGCTGCCATGTATGGCTCACCCAAGCATATGGAGAAGTGGTTCCTCCATCTTGCATGTTAGATCCAAATATACCAGTTCTAAGATTTGCTCCAAGCTGGCTGCCAATAACATTACCCATGCTTCTTGCAGACAAATCCTGATAACGTTTAATTTTCTCTTCGCTTTGATCTACAAAACCACCAAATATATCTCCCGCAGCTCCTAATAAAGCAGCACCTGCTGGGCCACCAATTGCAAAACCAGCAGCTGTACCAATACCTCTACCTATTTTATTTCCAGCCTCTGGCATATCACCTTGTATAGCTTGACTAAAATTATCCATCATTTGATAACCACCACCCCTTGTCATAAAGGTGTTAAAGTCAAAACCATTAGCAGCTATTGGAAGATCACCACCTGTTTCGTATCTTTTCACCTTAGAAGGGTCATTTAAAGGCTCATACCCCAAATCTGTGTAAATGGTGTTGGGAGCAAAGGTGTTTTGTATCTCTGTAGGGTTACCACCAATCATAGCTCCATCTTGGGCTAGTACATTTGTACCCACTCCATATGATGGGAACCTTTGTTGGGGTTGCATCACTAAATCATATGGTGTAACATATTGACGCCTAGGCTGTTGTACAGGAGTGGCAATACCTTTTTCATAAATCTTTGCAAGCTCTGACTGTTGCTTAGCACTACGTACAGCATCTCTTTGATCTCTAATCATGCTCAGTCCTTCTACAATATCAACACCACCTTGTAAATAAGGTGCTATGTTAGTTGGTGCTTTGGTTGCTGTAGGGGTGGATGATATAGCAGGTTCAGAACCCATGTCCTTAACATTACCAAGTTTTGTTTTTGGTAGAGGGGCAGTTTTAACTGTAGGACGAGGTTGAGCATAAGGGTTGTACATAGGTACATTACTAGGAGTGTACTCAAATGTGGGTATGATTTCTCCACTTAGCTGAAGAACCTCATCTCCCACCTGAGCTTTCTTAATCTTGGACCCACGCATAGCTTTCTTAAAAGCCTTGCCATGTTCAGCCATAAAGGCCTCCTCGGTAGGGTACTTCTTGTAGAATTCCTTCTCAGACTTGACACCAGCGATTTTCAGAATGTCTTTTTTCATATTATTGGTATTTATCTAACCAGCCACCCTTGGTTGGTTTGTTATAGTTTGTAAAGTTAAGTGATTGGTCTAGTTTCTCAATAGGATACTCATCAGCTTTGTTAACCGTTTTTCCTCCTGATCTTTGTTTTGGCATTACCATTTTAGGAGGTGTAGCAACACCTTTTAAAAGCTGACGTCCTTTTACAAGGTCACGGGCTCCCACTGCTCCTGTTTTCATCAAACCCTTCGTGCCAGCTTTTAAAGCACCTGTAGCTAGACTCTTGAGAATAAATGGATCTAGAAGATCTTGTCCAAGACTTGCATCATTTTGCCATCCAGCCAAGCCCATTAATGGAGTGTACTTTTCTCCTTGTGGGGTTCTGATATCTGTTAACCCTGCTTGGTTTAGAAGTCCTTGAGTTATCTTTGTAGGTATAAAGAAAGGCTCCATTAAACCAAAAGGACTATTATATTGATCAGCCTCTTTTGGATGAATACCAGGAGCAAGACCAGAAGCTCTAAAAGGATGGCCAACAGGCAGTTTCATTCTTTCCTCATATGGAATTTCACTTTTTGAACCCATCAATCTTCCTCCAGCTACGCTTCCTGCTGTGAAAAAGTCTGATATACCTTCACCAGCTCCAATTATTCCTTGAAGTGTCTTTGCATATATATTAGGTTGAGGAAGTACACTGCTACTAAACAGCACATCTTGCTCAGCTGGTGTAAAGCTTTTATCTATCCAGTTTCTTCTATCTTGGAATCTACCCTGAGGACTACGACCAAGAAGTTTTGTAGCTTGGTAATCAGTTAAATCTCTGTAAACATTGAGGGCAGCATTTTGTAAAAGATCCTCTGTTGGACCAGTTTCTTCTTTAACTTGTTGTTTAATACTAGGCAATCTTTGATCCAAGTTACCAGCTGTTCTACCTACAATACTCCTAGCCCATCCAGGTGCACCTCTCCATTTCTTCTCTTCTTCTGCTAATCTGTTTTTTTCATACTCCTCCAATCTCTGTTTTTCCATTGTCATCTGATAACCCATAGGGTCTATCCCTTTATTAGCAAATACACTATATGGAAAAATATTTTTACGATCTCCCCACGTGTTGAACTCTTTCTTGTAAGCTCCTAATGTGTTAGGCTTTGTTTTAGTAGATGGAAGAACAGCTTCTGGAAGAAGTTTTCCTTCAGCATACATAACATCTCGCCATTCTTCAGGAGAAACCATACCCTGTTCAAGATAGAAGTCGTAAACATCTTTAATAGGAAACTTCTCTCCATCAACAGTCATAGTGGATGTGTATACATCAGGATCTATTGAACGTCTATAACGGATTCCATTTTGAGCAACTGGGTGTCCTTTTTCTACGTTACCTCCATCTTTCTGTTTTGGAAGAAATCCTATTAATGGTCTTTCTATCTGTTGTCCAAGTGGAGAAACTACAGAGGTGGGAATATTGGTACCTAGCATTCTATTGAGTTCTGCATTTGTTGCATTTGCTAACCTAGTCTCAATCATTAGATTGTTCATGGTTCTAGGATCAATACTTTCACGACTTATGCTAAAACGAACTCTATCATCATAAGGTATGTCTTTTAAGAACTTTCTACCTAGGTCTCCTTGCATTGATTTTGCATAAATACCTCGTTTAGATCCCCAGTGTGAAATACCACCCATTGTGTTTGCCATACTTGGTCTTGCATCAAATCCACTTGATTGCCACATAGGGACTAAGTCAACGTTTAACTTGTCCTTCATTAGTGCTGTTCTTTGAGCCATATCATAGCTATCAGCACTCATGCTTTCAGAACCAATAAACGTTTTTCCTCTTGTAGCATTATAATCTCTTAGTGCGAGATCATACTCAAAATCACTTATGAAATTTTCTCTCTTTGGTACACTGAAATATCTCTTTCTTGCATTTAAAAGTTGCCCAGACACTTGTTGAGAAGCTGCAGCTCTATCTACTTCAGTTGGAAGTTTAGAATATGGAGATCTAAATAATCCAGGGAATAATTCCGCTGATTGATTTACATCTCCTGCTGCTTGTAAAGAGTATTCTGGATTAATGGTAACAAGGGGTCTTACTTCTGTTGCTGACCTAGCAAGTTGTCTGAGAGCTTGCTGAGCTTGGTTGCCTATATAATCAACACCTGGACTAATTCCAGGAAGACCTCTGTAATTTTCTGCCATTATAAGTAGATCCTGGGCAGCTGTATAAGGAGCCAGAGGACTTGACACTAAAGGCGCTTGTTTGCGTGCATCAACAAGTCTTTTAACTAAAGCTATTTGTTCGTCTGGTGATACGCTTTGTAGTGATTTGATTAACGGTAAAATATCTGTTGTTGCTAAATCACCACCAAATCTTTCTACAAACTTTGCTACATCAGATCCTGGAATTCCACGCGATTCATCTAATATTCTTAAGTCAGTGGCAAAACTTCCAAGGTTTCTTGCATATTTTACTTGGTTCTTGTTTAGTGCAACAGTAGCTGGGTCAATGGCTGTCAAAGACTTCGCAAGCTCATCAATAGCTTGTGTGGCTATTTCAGGATTGTTTATAGCCTCTATATAAGCTGGATCTAGTTGAGCGATGCTTGATGCAGATCTTGATTCTGCTACATCTCTGATTGCCTGCCTTGCCTCTGGTGTAGAAAATATATCTTTTAACTTTGACTGGCTTTCCGTAAAAGCCCTTACACTTTCAGGATTAGCCTCAGACATAGATGTACGAGATACACTATACATGGGCTTTTGTGTAGAAGCAGCCTTCACCTTTGGTTCTTCTGCAACAGCTTCTTTTACCACCTTAGTTGCTCTTGGCCTTTCTGCCACTGCTTGTCTGGCAGCTTGTCTTTGTCTAAGAGCTGATGACAGAGATGCTGCTTCATCTGCAACATTTGCCTCTCTCAAAAGATTTGACGCAGCTCTCAGTTCTGCTGCTGTTGCTCTAGCTGCTCTTCCTGCTTTAGGTAGTACTGATCTTATTAATTTACTACCATCTTGTGCCTTTTCTATTTCTCCACCATCTTGTTTTATCCTATATCCCAAAAGAGGTCTTTGTAAAGTGTTATACACTGGGTCGATTGTAGTTGCTGGTAGATTGATACCAAGTATCTTATTAAGTTCTGCATTAAGAGCATTTGCCTGTCTACTTTCAATCATTAAATTGTGTAAGTAGCTGGGATCCAATCCCATACGATGTGAAGAAACAAGTCGTTGTTGTTCTGGAGTTAACGTACCAAGCATACGCTTATCCATAGCTTCTTGAAGCAATCTTTGAACCTCTCCTCGCTTTTGTCCAAATTTTGTAATACCAGCAAATGTGTTTGCTTCACTTGGTGTAACACTAGTTCTCGAACCTCCATGCATAGGAATTATATCTAGGTTCAATTTGTCAGCCATTTTTGCTGCTCTTTGAGATATCTCATAACTGTCAGCACTTAGGCTTCCTGAACCAATCCATGTATGTGCTTTGCCAGATTCATAACTACGAAGAGCATCTTCATAATCCAAAGGATTTGTATAATCCTGTGGTTTTGGTTGTGAGAAGATTGATTTTTGTCTTCCAAATATTTGTCTTGAAACTTCTCTACTTGCAGCAGCTCTTTCTGCCTGAGTGGGAACTCCTCTAAATGGCGGTCTGAACAATGATCCAATGATAGTTTCTGCACTACCAGCTCTACCAGCTCTACCAGCATAGCGTGTATAGTATGGCTCTGCAATTTGAATAGTTGGTTTTGCTGATTTAGCATATACTGCCAGTTGCCTAAATGCTTGTCTCATCTGATTACTAAGATAGCTTGATTGAGGTATACTCATAAAGCCTCCTGGTACAGTTTGTATCTCTCTAGGTAACTGTGAGTAGTTGTCTGCTAGTGCAAATAAGTCTTGTGCAGCTGTATACCTTGCAATAGGACTAGCTTTAGCAGGCACCTGAGTTGCAAGAGATTGTAATAAAGCTGATCTTTGTTGACTGGATATATTAGGGATTGAATACACTAATGGTACAATATCTCTAGGAGATATGTTATCACTATTCTCCATTAGGAAACGAAAATAGTCATCAGGTTGAAGGTTGCTTCCAGTTATTAAGCCAAAGTCAGTGGTCAAGTTACCAAGATTCTTTACATAGTCTGACTGCTCTTTAGTTAGAGCAACTTCTGCTGGATCAAGTGCCATTAGAGATCTATCAATCTCATCAACAGCTTGTAGAGGAAGATCAGGATCAGTGATAGCCTGTGTATAGGCTGGGTCCATCTGATTTACTGGCACACTTTTAGTCCTTATATCCGCTACATCTTTAAATGCCTGTTTTACCTCAGGCTTGGAAACCAAGTCCTTTATATAGTTTTTAGTATCTTGATATACTTTTATGGCCTGTGCATTAGTAGACCCCTCAACTGTTTCATATAAAAGTCTATTAGGCTTTATTGTTTTACCTGCATCTTTAATTTCTCTAAGCACTCTTGCAGTTTGTGCAGCATCTCTTCCTGCTACAAGTGGCACTCTTGCTGTTCTAGAAAGTCTTGATATTGTTCCACCAGCCTGAAGACCTATCGGTCTAGTAGGATAGTTTTTAGTTCTAGCTGGAAAAGGCACTACATCTAGTTCAGTGTAATTAGCTGCGGTTGGTTTATTTATAATGTCAATTCCAGCATCTCGTATTTTATTGATTTTCTTCCAGATCTTATCAGCCTCCTCTTGAGATTTAACTACTCTAAGACTTTTATATGCTTTTATAAGCTCAGGATTTTGAGTTCTTCTAAAGAAAGAATCTCTAAATCCTTCTTCCCCACCTCTTTCTACAGGAGAAAATCCTAACCAGGGAACATGGTCTGTTCTTACATTAAAGTTTCTAAGATTGTAAGACTCAGGGGCTCTCTTAAGTCCTTGATATTCACTGAGAAGCGTACCAAATGGAAGAAGAGGATTTCTTCCAAAGTTCCTATCCTGCTCTGCTTTATTTGCATATCCAATACCAGACAAATCTGAACCATAACAAGTTCCACCATAACAGTTTTCGTATGGAGTTTTAGAGATGGTTTCAATGACATCACTAGCTGGTATACCAAAAAGATTTCTTCCGTAGTGTCCAAGAAATACCAGTCTGGTGTTAGCATCAGACTTTTTAAGTCCCTCTCTAAATGAGTCACCATAAGCTGGAATTATCTCCACGTCCTCATCTGGGAAATACTTGTTTACATATTTCTTTATGTTCTCAGCCTCTTTTGCAAAAGGATTATCAGGATTAAACGTATGATTACCTTCTTGATCTCTTCTAGGTTCTTCTGCTAGAATAAGTGTTTTCTTCTTAGGCTTACCAGGTGTCTTACTTCCATCCTGACTAATAGTCTTAGGAGTGAAGTCTAGTCCTTCTTGGTAGTATTTCATCTCCTGACCATTCTGTGCACTAGCCTTGGTCTTTTTAGCATAAGGACCATTGGCAGGAGCAGCTCCAGCTGTACGTGCGTAGGTGAATCCTACAGCACCAGGGAGACTACCACCCATAGCAAACTGTCCTCCCCATGCAGGACTGTAATTACGTCCTTTGGTGTTGTAGGCCATACCTACAAAACCTGGAGGCAGTGATACCTCAGAGTTATTAGCGTTGGGTTTGGTTCCGTAGTTATCGTGGGTCTTTTGCTTAAGAACACCACCTTCCTCATATTTATCTAACCAGCCACCGTTTTGTTTTTTCTCAAACTCTTCGGGTTGTTCTAGATCTGGTTGTAGTCTGTAATTACTTGTAAGCTCTTCTCCTTTTTTAATAGGTTTTGTAGCAATCAAATGTCTTTCGTTACCAACTAAGATGTTTTGGACATTAGGGGTTTCGCTATGGTTGTGTTTCTTACCCAGCTCTGTAAAGTCATAATCAGTGTACAACTGATTGATTGTATGCACCTTACCAATATGCTCACCTGGCATTATGTCTTTTTTAGCAAAAGCACCATCCCCCTGGATTTTGCTTTTACCCACACGATATTTTTTACGAGCTGCCATATTACTTGTAGGAGATTTGGGCAGGTGTAAAGATGAATTGACTCACCAAATGCACCTTACTGTCGTTATCTAAAATGTGTCTTACCTTCAAATCTTTAGCACGCAGAGGCTCTTTCTTGAAAGAACGTTTGCCATAATCCATGTTAGCTTGATTCACCACCTTATCTAAAGACATTGACTCACAGGTAGTTACGAATAAAGGTACGGATTTATTCTTTACCAAAGACCAAAATGTGTTATATTGATAGAAATTATCACTCTTAGTGTATGTAATTGTCTTACTATCAGTGTTATATACAGGATACTTTAAGTAGTCCTTGAGGTTGTTAATAGGCTTTGGAACCAACTCAAGCACCCCTGTAGACTGTTGACCATTGTATAATACAGCTTTGTTAAACCATTGATTATCAACCTCAATCCTATCATTATCGTTAAACACACCACCAGGAGATACAAAGTACCTATAAGCTTTAGTGTAGTCTTTAACGCATTGTAAAATTTCATCATAATAGGCATAGTTGAACGGATACTCAATAATATACGGTTCAATATTTCCATAAAACTTGTTGTAGTTCTCCACATCTGTCAGATGCCTCCACACACAAGAGCTCAGTGTCTGTTCAAACTTAAGAGTCACCTGCTGGTTTGGAGTTACCTGGGAAATGGGGAAATTGATAGACTTCTTACAGCTACCAGTTGATGTAATGATAATTACATTAGCAGCACTGTCTACACTATAAACCACCCCTTGGATCAATACACTCTTGGGTACACCTGTGGCTATTACATTTCCGAGGTTATCAGAAATGGTAAAAGGCCCACTCTTAGGAGAGGCTTTCACTAGCTTTATGAATACGTTTTGAGGCATTTATATCTTTTTATAATGGAGCAGTTGTAGTGGTGGTTGTAGTTCCACATGTATTTCCACAATAATCACCTATTGCAATTGTAATAGCACCAGCTATTATAACGATACTATTTTCCACAGCACACGTAATTACAAAAGGAGTAGAGTCACTAAGCACAGCTTCTCCTGTAGTTCCGTTACAGTTAAACCACTGAATTGTTGCAGTGGGGTCAGCTGTAACTGTATACTCATAACAATCATCACATATTAATGTAGTGGTGGTTGTAGTGGTAGTTGATGAGCTACTGGTAGTTGTGGTGGTAGTACATGAAGCACAATCTTCGTTTTGTATGCAAGAAGTTCCACAAAGGGTGATAATCACTCCTGGATCAGAATATGGAGCTGCTTGCGTACTGAGACATAGGTTTACAACAAATCCTGGATTTATAGGTATAAAGGATATAACTGAAGATCCACAATTATATGCACCTACAAAACGAACATCCTCTGTTGGGTTGTAGACAGTGTAACACTGACAAGGATAGGCAGTAGTTGTTGTACTGGTTGTGCTGGTTGTACTGCTGGTAGTAGTAGTTGTTGTAGTGTTCTCACAAGCCACACCAACAAGTGTACAATCTACATAAACAGTTGTTGTAGAGGAAGTTGTAGTGGTTGTGCTACTGCTGCTAGTTGTAGTGGTTGTAGTGTTTGGAATAGGATTGGCTACAACTGCATCAAAATCACCACAACAATCGTTAAGTCCTGAATAGAAGAAGTTGTTTTCTCCTATATAGAAGTTGGGGATATAGCTATGAAAGCTTATCCAACTGTTAGTATTAAAGTTAAAAGACAGCGTCCAGCTCTTGTTACAGAAGTATTCAGAGTCTGTCAGAAACACTTCCTTCTTTAGAAGCTTCTCTGTACCACAACATTCTACAGGCTCATCTAAGTAGAACTTCTTAGTTACATCATCGTAGACAATATTCTTTAGTCTTGGAATGTAGTCAAGCTTGGTAAGAATGACACGATCAAACTTACTATCAAATACACCATGTAATCCTACACCATTGAAATGATTATCAACATCCACCTTAGGGAAGTAACGCAGGATTTCAAATGCCAGATGGTCTGTGAAAAACCTGTTCATCCCTGAGCCAAATGCAGATAAGTCTTGCGCCTGGTTGCCAGAAATAAGGAATACCTGTCCACGTTTAGCATCTACAGTGATTTGTCCTTGAGGGATCTTTAGAAGCATTTTGTTCTGAGAGCCCACATATCCAAGATCAGTTTCTGCAAAGTCAATTGGAGGAGCACTTGTAAACAAGCTTGGGTTACCAACATAAGCAGCCTGTGGGTTGCTGGTATTGATAGTGAGGAGCGTGTTGTAAAGCAAACTCTTGTTCTCAAATCTAGCAAGTATGGCCTTGTTCTGTATACCATCTAGGCTTACTAATGGTCCGTAGTTCTGTGGGAAATCAAAGAATGATATAGCCCTGTAG
>Ga0315907_10006008_pt1 | contig 13017 bp, 6 predicted proteins | sample LakEriMetagenome_3_FD_203525 | JGI IMG/M metagenome (GOLD analysis project Ga0315907, IMG submission 203525) | Freshwater fungal communities from buoy surface, Lake Erie, Ohio, United States - Buoy 12 MA123 | ecosystem: Environmental > Aquatic > Freshwater > Lake > Lake biofilm | place: USA...
AAAAAGAAGCTCTAAATCCAAAGTTGAAGCTAACAGGTGCGCCCATGTTTCCATAGTCAAAACCAAATCCACTAACACCACGGCTAGCAGAAGTTGTTGCGCCCACTGCAGGATCAGCTCCTCTATAATTGGAAATAAGAATTAAATCATTAATCGTTAAAAATACATTTAATGTTTTAGCTAAATTATTAATATCCCCCTTTAACAATTTCTTTATGTTATAGTTAAAAGTAAGATCTCTTAATCTAAACCAGTTCACATCTTTTTCGATGAATGCTTCTTCTGGCATGGTTGTATAAAATAAAGAATTGGTTTCTGGCGTGATTGAAATATTGTTTAGCGTTGGCGTAGTCGTATTTTCTTTTCCGTCTCTTAAAACACCAGGTACAATTCTTGCAACTCCTCTATCTTTAGTAAGTGCACTTCTTCCAATTGTAGTTAAGTATCTTTCTGTCGCATTAAAGATATCACCACCCATTTTAACATCCCATAGGAAAGAGATTCTTAAATCTTTGTAAGTGATATTGTTTAACCAACCTAATGTGAAGTCTGGGTTACGATCTCCTCTAACTCTAAAGTTGGCATCAATCAAAGGCAAACCAGAAGTTGGATTGATTAAGATTTGACCAGCATTGTTTCTTAAATAACCATGAGACGTAATGGTTGTTGTTGGACCGCCATTCGCCAATCCACCTCTTGCATTACCATATACCCATGTATCAGAAATATAAAATTCTGGAACGTTAGATGGTAAAGAAGTCACCTTGTTGCGCATTCTATTAAAGTTAAAGCGGGTATTCCAAGAAAAATTCTTCTTGCTTACAACTAAGTAATCTAATACCACCTCAACACCTGTGTTTTCGTTTGAACCCACATTCAAAGTGTTTAAAACATAGCCAGTACCATAACTTGCTCTAAAGTTTTCAGCAATCAAGTCTGTGTTTTCGGTTTTGTAATAAGTTGCTTCAGTGCTTAATCTTCCATTTAAAAATTTCATCTCAGTACCAAATTCCATTGTCTTTTGACGCTCTGGCGTTAAGTATGGATTTGCGTTGGTGAAATCATAATAATATCCACCACCACTTCCGGTATTAAAGTTTAAGATAGATTGGTTAGCATATGGCGCACTAGAACGAGCCGTGCTTGCTATGGATCCTCTCAACTTCCAATAACTAGCAACTTCCTTCACAATTGGGAAGATGTCTGACATAATCACACTCACACTTCCTGCTGGATAGTCATATGCTCTACTAGCAGTAGGGAAGATAGAAGACTCTTCGAAACGGTGAGAATACGTTAAGAACACTTTATTATCATAGTTCACTGCGGCTTCACCAAAATAAGCTGCTTGACGATTGATATTATAGTTTGGTCGACCAAAACGATTCATATTGCTATTGCGAATTCTTGAAGCAACTGCAGTATTTCCACTATCTGTTCTGTTAGCGTCTGTTAAGTTATTACCAAAAATTGAAGTGGTTTGTGTTTCATAATCCTGCCACATATTACCTATCATCAATCTTGTATTGATCTTGCCAAAGCTTTTCTTAGCTGTTGCAGTTACGGTGTGGTTGTAACCATAATAATTACGATAATAGTTTTCTAAAGCACCTTTTTGTGCACGGCTTAAGAAGTTAGATGCAGAATCCCACTTTGTATAACCATTTTGTTGATAGGTATCATAACCAACTCTACCATTGATTGTTAACCATTTTGTTGGGGTATAATTTACAGAAAGTGTCGCCACAGTTCTTGTTAATTCGTCACGGCTTCTGTTTTTATACAAGTTAAAATAAGGATTGTCTAGTTCGGCATTTGGATCTCCTGCAAACAAACCTTTTTTAGTGCCATTTGGATTTAACCAATCTTCTGCATTATTGTCAACAGGCCATGATAATAAACTTAAAACATATCCCTTAACACCTCTTAATGGCTTGTCATTTGAGCTCTTGATATAACTTAGGCTTGGAGAAATTTCTAAATTTTTTCCGATTTTATGATTGGTTACAATTCTGAAATTGTATTTTCTAAAATTATTAGTTGGTACAGGAGAATTTTCATCTACATAAGAACCCGACATACGCACTGAATGATTTCCTTTTCCATATTCTGCAGACACATTGTGGTTGTTAGAAAAACTAGTTTGGAAAAAGTTATGTAAGTTGTCGTACCTAGTTGAATTTTTATCTCCTTTTACTTCCCAAGGTAATCTTGGTCCAAAATAAGAAAATATATTTTGTGCAACACCATTGTTTCCTGCATCATAATCTGTCATGATTTCTGGATATCTAGTGAAGGTTGATAATCTAAGACTATTGTCGTAGCTCACTTTTACTTTACCATCGCTATCGCCGCCTTTTTTAGTTGTGATGACGATTGCTCCAGAACTTGCTTGGCTACCATAAAGCGCGGTCGCTTCTGGACCTTTCAATACTGTTACGTTTTCAATATCATTAGGATTCAAATCGGCAATACGGTTGGTATAGTCATTTGATCTATTTTCAGTTGATACGTTGGCACTTGTTGGCTTTACAGCTAAACCTGTGTTTCTATTGTTTTCATTTACAGATGAGTTATCAATGATCACACCATCAATAATGAACAAAGGAGAGTTGTCTAAAGACAAAGAGTTAAAACCTCTAAGTACAATTTGATTACTTGCTCCAGCCAATCCACTTGTAGGATTGATGGTTAAACCTGCAATACGTCCTTGTAATCCGTTTACAAAGTTGTTACGTTGTGTTTCGGCAAGTTCGCTACCTTTTACTTTTTGAACAGAGTAACCTAATTCTTTAGGATTACGCTTGATGTCCATTGCAGTAACTACCACTTCGTCTAAAGTATTGTCTTTTGGAGCAAGGCGTACTTCAATTGTAGAAGCATTGCCTACTCTCACATCTTTGGACTCGAATCCTACCAATGAAAAAGTTAATACTTGGTTGTTTGCTACAGAAATAGAAAAAGTACCTGCATTATCGGTACTTGTTGCTACTCTGGTTCCTTTAACAAGAACGGAAACATTGGACAAAGGTGATTTGTCGTATCCGACAACCTTACCAGTTACCAATTTTTGTTGTGCGTTGGCTATTGAGATACTTGCAAAAAGTACCAATAACAAACTCCATAAACCTTTGGTTTGCATAAATTTAAATCTTTGGTGAATAATGAACTCAGGTATGACCCCTTTGTTAATGTTAAGTTAACTATAATTACTATTCAATTAGTAAATTTTATATAGAATTTATGCTAATCTTAATTCGTTTTTAACCAAGGGGTTGGGTTTGAAAAGGATGGTTTATACGGTAATGGTTGCACTTCGATCAAAACCTGCTCCTTCTCTGAATTTTGTGTACCCCAACTGGTTCGTATATAGCATCGTTTTACCTATTAAAAAAGGTGGAATATTACTATGGTGATGTCCGAAAATCCAGGCATTTGGGGCTGTTTTTTGTATAAAATCGTCCAAATTTGAGGCAAAAAAGGCATTTATTGGGTCTTTTTGGTGTTTTTTGGGATAATTCAAAAAACTTGGACAATGGTGCGAAATGACCATTTTTCGAGTGCAATTTGATCCCAAGGCGGTACCTAAAAATTCAAGGGCCTGTTGATGAAGTTGATTGTAAACTTGGGGGGTCATTTGATTGCCCTTCCATAGTATCTGGCTAAAATCTTGCACCCTTGTAGTCACTATTTCGGTTAAATGAGGGGGGATATGCGACCATAAAGTCGAAAAAATGAGTTCAATTGAACCTTCAGGGTCTGGTATTTCCTTTGTGATGTTATTGAGCAGTAGGATATTGGGTCTAATTGATTCCTCAAAATTGGATGGCATGGTGGACAGATCTGTTCCATAATATTCATGGTTGCCAGGCAGCCAATAAGTCATTTTAAAATGGTCGGAGAGGAAATTCAAAAAATCTTGATGCTGATCCATTGCGCTAAGCGGCATCAAGTCTCCTGCTATGATTAAAGTTTCTTGAACAGGAAGGATCGGCTTTTTGCTCAATCGTTTTTTATTTTGAGCAAACTCTAGATGCAAATCGGATGCAAATTGAAAATTCATGAAGCTAAAACTAAACAAAGTAATTATCTTGCCCCCACAAAATATACAATATGAAAGAACAAAATTTTAACAATCACGCGCAAATGGTTCCTGGATTTCACTATCTAACTTTTGGTGGAATCATTGCTTTATTAGGAGGCGCCATTAACTATTTATTAAAATCAAGTGCAGAAAATAAATACTTGGCTTCTTTATTGGTCTTAGCGGCTATCATTTTTGTTTTAGTAGCATGGTTTACAAGAACATTTGCTTTAAAAGCGCAGGACAGAGCCATTCGTGCCGAAGAGCAATTACGCCACTATGTATTAACAGGAAAATTACTACCAGCTAGTTTAAGCGTAGGTCAGATCGTTGCTTTGCGTTTTGCGCCAGATGCTGAATTCCCTGCACTTGTCGAAAAAGCTGCAACTAACAATTTATCTGGAAAAGAGATCAAGCAGTCTATTCAAAACTGGAAAGCAGATTTTTACCGCGTATAATTTACGGCATCTATAAAAGATATTTAGACCCATTGCACAATGGGTCTTTTTTTTGCTTAAATTTAGAAATCTAAAACCACTTTATGATGAAAAAAATAATTGCTTTACTAAGCTTAATCGTATGTGCCGAGTTGGGCATTGCGCAGGATCTAAACAAAGAACTATCTCCACTAAAATGGAGAAGCATTGGTCCCTTCAGAGGAGGCAGGTCCAATATGGCAACCGGTGTTTTGAATAATAGAGACGTGTATTATATGGGCACCACTGGTGGTGGTTTATGGAAAACAGAAAACAGTGGACTTAGTTGGGATAATATTTCTGATGGGTTTTTTAAAACTGGTTCTGTGGGTGCTGTTGCTGTTGCAGAAAGTGATGCCAATATTGTTTATGTAGGCATGGGTGAACACGCCATAAGAGGTGTGATGACACATCATGGAGATGGTGTTTATAAAAGTACAGACGCAGGAAAGACCTGGAAAAAAATGGGATTGGATGCGACACAGCATATTTCAAGAATTGCGATTGATCCAAAAAATCCAAACATTGTTTTTATTGCAGCGCAAGGTGCATTGTATAGTAAATCAACTGAACGTGGTATTTACAAATCTGTGGATGGTGGTGCTACTTGGAAAAAAGTATTGTATGTAGATGATAAAACAGGTTGTGCCGAATTATCAATGGACATGCACAATCCATCTATCTTATATGCTGCAATGTGGGAGCACGGTCGTTTACCATGGCAGGTAATCAGTGGTGGTCCGGGTAGTGGTTTGTATAAATCTACAGATGGCGGTAACAACTGGGTGAAAATGGAAAATGGTTTACCAAAAGAAATGGGTAAGATGTCTATCGCTGTATCAAGAGCAAATCCAGAAAAAGTGTTTGCATTAATAGAAAGTGATTTTAGCAAAGACGCTGGTGGTTTATATGTGTCTAATGATGCTGGTGCAAGTTGGTCACAAATCAATAAAAGCCATCGCTTAATTCAGCGTGCTTGGTATTATATTGAACTGTTTCCAGATCCAACCAACGAAAATAATGTTTATGTAATGAGTGCGCCTTCATTAAAATCAATTGATGGTGGTAAAACTTTTACAGACTTTGCACGCACACATGGTGATTACCATGATTTATGGATCCATCCTAGTAATGGAAAAAATATGGTCCTTGCAGATGATGGAGGTGCGGCTGTAACGCACGATGGAGGCAAGTCTTGGAGCAGTCAAAACAATATGCCCACTGCACAATTTTATAGAATCAATGTAGACAACGAAGTGCCTTATAATATTTATGCTGGTCAACAAGACAATAGTTCAGTTAAAATTGCAAGTCGTGCCATTGGTGCTGGTGGAATAGATGAAAGAAATTGGACTTCATCTGCAGGTGGTGAAAGCGCCTTCTTGGCATTTGATCCAAACAATCCAAGATATGTTTTAGGTGGCTCTTATCAAGGCACCATCGAAGTATTAGATACAAAAACAAAAGGTAGCACCAATATCATGGCTGCACCAATACAGTATTTAGGAAGAGATGCAAAAGATATTAAGTATCGTTATAACTGGAACGCGCCAATCATTTGGAGTAAGCATGAACCAAATACCTATTATCATGGGTCACAGTATTTATTGAAAACTTCCGACATGGGAAAAACATGGAAAGAGGTTTCTCCAGATTTAACGCGCAACGAAAAATCAAAGCAAGGAAAACCTGGTGTACCATTTACAAACGAAGCAGTAGGTGCAGAAAATTATGGTACACTTGCTTATGTGATGGAGTCTGTGCATGAAAAAGGGGTGATCTACACTGGTAGTGATGATGGTTATGTTTATCTAACAAAAGATGGAGGTGCTACTTGGAAAAATATTACACCTGCAGGTTTAGCAGAATGTTTAATCAATGCCATTGAAGTTTCGCCACACGATAAAGCAACTGTGTACATAGCAACAACTAGGTATAAGTTCAACGACCATACACCTGGATTATATAAATCAACAGATTATGGAACCACTTGGACTAAAATAAATACGGGTATTGCAAACAATGCATTTACAAGAGTGGTACGTGAAGACAATGTCGTTAAAGATGTATTATATGCAGGTACGGAATTAGGCGTGTATATGTCTAACAATGGGGGTAAAAGCTGGAGTCCATTCCAATTAAATTTACCTATTACACCAATTACAGATTTACGTGTGCATCAAAATAATTTAATTGCTGCAACATCAGGAAGGTCTTTTTGGATTTTAGATGACTTGAATTTAATTAGAGCATATAAAGCAGACTCAACGAATGTAAAAATTTATACACCAGACGCAACTGTATTGGTAACTGGTTACAGTGAGCTAGATGACAATGATCCAGATTTTACAGGTGCTAAATCAAAAGTTGGGGTGAATCCTGCAACGGGCATGGTCTTATATTATCAATTGCCAAAGATGGAAGACGGTGTTGAGCTAAGTATGGAAATCATGGATGCAGCTGGTAAATTAGTAAGACGTTTTAGTTCAAAAGCAGACGAAAATTATAAGCGATATGACGGCGCGCCAAGAAAAGATCCAACATTAAGTAAAGAAAAAGGTTTGAATCGATTTGTATGGAACCTTCGTCACGCAACAACTACTGCAATTCCAAATGTGTATATTGAAAGTAGTTTTAGTGGCCACAAAGCCATCCCAGGTAAGTATACCATTCGTTTAATGGCGGGAGGCAAATTGATTGGCAGTACAACAGGCGTGATTGAAGCCAATCCAAATTTTGCTACAACAGCAAGCGAATACCAACAATATGACGATCTGATGCGTTTGATGGAAAGCACTGTCACTGAAATGCACCAAATGGTGAACCAGCTAAAAGACAATGCAACGCATATCGAAGCATTGGTTAAAAAATTAAAATCTGACGCAAACTATAGCGGTGCACAATATGCAAGCTTAAAAGAAAATGCAGCAAGCTTAATTACAAATTTAAAAGCATGGGATGAGGATATGATTCAGAGAAAATCAACTTCTTATGATGATGTAGAAAACTTCCCTAATAAATTTACTGCGAACTATATGTTCATGATGAATCAAACAGAGAGTGATATTCCTCAAGTGAATCAACCCAATTTAGATTTATTAAAAGAATACACTGCTGAGTGGGAGAAATTAAAAGCAAGAGGACTTAACTTAAAAAATGTAGCCATACCAGCACTCAACAAGCAATTGTGGGATTTAGGCATGGGCGCCATTTGGTAGAATAGGTGCTTGCTTCAATATAGAGACGCAATCCAATAGATCTTAGTTGTCCGCATTTAAAATGCTAGGCCTAGTATCTTTTGGATTGCGTTTTTCGTATTGCTTCACCTGATTGATCAATTTCGGTTGATGCTTTCGAGGGCGCTTCAATTCATATTCATAAAAAGCAGTACCAATCTTATTTAAAAAAGGAAAGCCAACAGTTTCCTCGTCATATTTTGAATCATTCACCACACCATCACTATTGACATATACAGTGGCTGAAAGCATGTAATCAATATTATTTTTTGTATCCAATACATAAGACACATCTGTTAAGAAACCATAAGCCCATCCCACTTTATTGAAAACCCTGATATGCTTTGGCATGGCATGCGTGCTGTCTTGAAAAAAGAATTTCACATAGCTATCATAAAAATGTGCGCTATCATACTTAGGGTAATTGGTTTCCGATGGATACTGAGATAAATACTGTAATAAATATAACCTATCCGCTTCGGCGATATTGAATCTATTTTGTTTTGGTACCGACGATGGAAATATAACCGCTTGCAACATTTTTTGCATGTCCACCAATGAAATATTATTATGGCGTGTAAAATCAAAAGGGGCCTGCACCACTTCGTCCTTGCTATTCCAATGGGCATCACCAATTAAAATGGGCGCACCAAATTGAAAACTGTCTGTATTATATTGTGGGGCGAGCTTTAAAATTGGTGCTCCTTTATCATCCACAAAATTGATTCCATTGGTATGTCTATTTTGATCTTCTGTATAACCCATGAACTGTCTGGTGATCTTAGTACTGGTATACCCTTTTGCAATTAATTTTTGATTCGTTGGACCCTGACCCATAAATTGATACAGTCGGTTGTAGGGATCATTTTCTGATATTAAAAATGCACGCTTAACAAAATGTGCGATAGATGGTTTTTTATTTTGGGCACTTGAATCGGTATACATGGCTACTTGTCTTTGATAATTGCTATCAAATTGCATTGTTGTAAACTTATTTACGCCAGCCTGGTTCAATTCATTTAATTTTTCCATCGCTAAAAATGCAAGGGGCATTTTCACCATCGAAGCAGGATTAAAATAATTTTCGGGATCTGTGTATAATGTATAGTTCGTAAAATGGGGGACACCGTTTTGGTCTCTATCAATTTTTGTATAAACAAGCTGATACCTGTATGTTTTAGGACTGGCCAGCACTTTTTTAGTAACGCTATCTTGGATACTTGGTAAAATGGTATTGAATGGTGCAGGCCACTGCGCTGCTAAATTATTTGAGATAACTAAAAGCAGCAAGCTGCAATAAAATAGACTTTTTTTCATGATTAACATCATTGATATATTGCAAATAAAACAAAATATATTATATTCACTAAAATAAAATTATGGACAAGAATATTCTTTTTGGAATCTGGGTCGTATCGGCCATTTACTGTGTGTACAAACTCTTTAAGCGCTCTAAAAATATATCTTTAGATGGCGTTATTGGTTATTCACCAGGATTAGAAGTCGTGATGGTGATTATACTAGGTCCTTTATTAGCCATCATCGATATCTCTTTAACTTGGATCAGAATCTACAAAGATGCTGAAGAAGCTAGAAGAAGATCAAAGCAATAATTTAAAACGCACATAAAAAAGCCCTCAATTGTGATTGAGGGCTTTTTTATGAATAGCATATTGGATGTCTATTTTTTAATTCTATGGGGGAATTAAAAGTTTACATTCCGGGATGATACTGTCTTACTGCTTTTTGAAGCACTTCTGTTTTATCTAAAGTCATTCTTTTTAATTGTTGTGCTTGATACATGGCCCTTTGGTCATTGAAATGTTTGTCGCCTTCATTAAAACTTGCACCAAAGGTATTTACAGATTCAATCAGAGGCAGTCCGCCATTTTTAGGGAATCGTACAAAATTGATATAAGCATCTCCGCTATTCATTTTTCTTTTGTCTTTTCCAAAAGGCTCAGACATCACTGCAGCCAATACATCTGGCATACCGCCCTGTGGCCAGTTTTCTTTTCCTCTCACTAATCTTTGTACATCTCCTAATGTTAAATCAGTACGACCATAATTGGTTTGTAAAAAATCGTAAATAATTTGATACACTTTCACTGCTTCGTTCATAGTTAGCTTGTCGTTCTTGCGACCTTCCATCACCGCTGGCACATTATAATATGCTAAATTATAGATCAATGCGCCCTTGCTTTCCGCAACAGCATTGTGGTCCCAGTTTTTTAAAGTGGTGATAATGGATGCCAATTGAGGATATTTATTTTCATCTACCATAAACATAGAATCGGCAGTAAAGCCATATGGAAATAAAATTGGATTAGGTAATTGACGATCAAACTTAATGCGCTTAATGTCTTCGTAACTTATTTTATCTAATTGATCAATCAAATCCTTCGCTCTTCTACTTCTATTATCATGATAAGTTTCATAGCCATCATTCACATCAAAATCCTTTGGATTTAAATTATCTGATTCACTGCTTGCTAAAAAAGGTGAGTGGTTGGCATTGAATAAATAGCCACTTTTTGGATTCAACATTTGTGGCAAGGCGCTTAAAGGCTTAAACTCATTCCATAAAGTAGCTGTTGTATTTCCAGGTAGGGTGCTATTCCAGTGATAGCTTGTGTCTTTATTGCGATAAGGCATTTTACCATTAGAGATATAAAAAATAGTATCTGCTTTGTCTGCATACATAATATTAAACATGGGCAAATGATTTTGCTCCAATGCTTTTTTGAAACTTGTAAAATTGGTCGCCTTGTTCATGGCATACCATTGTTGCAATGCCCCTGCGTCCATTAATGCCGGTAAGCGCATAGAAAAGAATTCCCCTTTTGCTGTAGCTACTGTTGGACCATAGATAGACTGGTAAGCTGTTTTGTAAATTGGAATAGGAATGCCTTTAATATTTAATTTAATTTTTCGCTTTTCTAATTTTAACCAATTGCCATCTACTTTATATTCGCCTGGATGCGACTTGCTTGTTTCTAATTGATAGATGTCAATTTTATCTTGAAAATTAACAGTATGTGCCCAAGCTAAATTTGGAGTCACTCCATGAAAAATCATGGGCGCCCCTGGAAACAATCCGCCTAAAATATTCCAGCCTTCTTCACTTTGTAGATGTGCTTCATAAAATGCGGTTGGTCCTTCGATAGGCTGATGTGCATTGATTACTAACATCGTTTCATCCGAAGTAGATTTCTTAGCATTGATCGCAAATGCATTGCTGCCTTCTCCTGTAAATCCTTCTAATTTTGGAATCGTACCATTTAAAATTTTTGGTAAGGCTTTATCAACACCACAAAAAATCGCAACAGAAAATGCAGCAGAAGCTAAATATTCTTCGATGGTTATTGGAAATACATGTTTGTTCAACACTTTATCAGGATGAGCTTTTGCGTAAGCTTCTAATCCCAACAAATAACCTTTTAGTAATTGAATGAACTTGGGATCAAACTGATTCATTTGTGCAATTGCAGTGGCTTTTGTATTTAATAAACCAAAGACAAAGTCAATCGGTGCGCCTTTTTTTCCTAAATGCGTGGCTACTTTTCCTTTTCCTGTTAGAATCAACATTTGCATGGTTGCAAAATCATCTTCTGCATGTGCCCAAGCAAGACCATACGCCACTTCGGGATCGGTCGGTGCAAAAATATGTGGCACGCCGAAACTATCTCTAGCAATATTGATCTGTTCTGTACGAATGATTGGAGGATTCGAATATTGTGCAGAGGATGACAGGATGCAAAGCAAAAATGAGAAAATAAATAAATAACGCATTGATATTAATTTAAGCACGAAATTAAGTAAAAGGTCAAAAAAAATGACTCGTGTAAGTTATCGAAAATTTTCTACTGCATCGATAAAATAGGATGAAAGGTTTATAGGCATTGATAAAAATTAAAATAGTTTAACAATTATATGTAAATAAAAATAGGAATAGTATATAACTTTGTTGGTAATGAATATGGCACAAAAAAAACTTTATCTACTTCTTGTATGCACCATGCTTTGCATTTTTCAAATTCAATTTGCATTTGGACAAGAAAAATTTGTCATCAATGGCAATTTAAAAGATCAATTAACCGGCGAGGTTATTATTAGGGCGGTGGTAAGAATTGAGGAATTGCCCAACCTAGGTGTACTTTCCAATGAATATGGTTTTTATGCTATTGCGCTACCAAAGGGAAAATATACCCTTTTAATTACGCAACTTGGGTATGAAAAATATAAGCAACAAGTAACTCTTGAGGAAAATATAAGTATAAATATTTTTTTAAAGCCAGCGAATTTATTAAAAGAGGTGGTCGTGGAAAGTGGAAGAAAAAATGACAACCTATTAAAACCTCAAATGGGTACTGAGACGCTAGATATGAAAACCATTAACAAGGTTCCAGTCATATTTGGAGAAAAAGATATTTTAAAAACACTTCAACTCTTGCCTGGTGTGAAATCTGCCGGAGAGGGGAATAGTGGATTTTATGTTAGAGGGGGAAGTGCTGATCAAAATTTAATTTTATTAGACGAGGCGCCCGTATACAATGCATCACATCTGCTAGGTTTTTTTAGCACATTCAATAGCGATGCTATTAAAGATGTCACACTTATAAAAGGAAATACGCCTGCACAATACGGCGGAAGATTGTCTTCGGTGTTAGATGTAAAAATGAAAGATGGAAATAACCAGGACTTTAATGTGAATGGCGGCCTGGGTTTAATCGCTAGTAGAATAAGTGTAGAAGGACCATTGCAAAAAGACAAGTCTTCCTTTATCATTTCTGGAAGAAGGACTTACGCGGATGCTTTTCTGCTTGCTTCTAAAGAATTTAAAGGCACCGTGTTGTATTTCTATGACCTGAATATGAAAGCAAATTATAAAATTGATGCTAAGAATAAATTATTTATTTCAGGTTATTTTGGAAAAGATGAATTAGGATTAAAGGATCTAGGTGAAATTGATTGGGGGAATAAAACGGGAACAATTAGGTGGAATCGAATCGTTTCTAGTAGACTTTTCTTAAATACCTCGTTCATCTTTAGTGATTATAACTATAATGTTAAAGCAAAAAATGGAGATAATAATGTAGCTATTAATTCTAATATAAAAGATCTTAATCTAAAACAGGATTATACTTTTTATGCCAATCCTAGAAATACATTAAGATTTGGATTCAATAGTATTTTACATACAATAACCCCAACCACAATT
>Ga0315907_10006009_pt1 | contig 13013 bp, 25 predicted proteins | sample LakEriMetagenome_3_FD_203525 | JGI IMG/M metagenome (GOLD analysis project Ga0315907, IMG submission 203525) | Freshwater fungal communities from buoy surface, Lake Erie, Ohio, United States - Buoy 12 MA123 | ecosystem: Environmental > Aquatic > Freshwater > Lake > Lake biofilm | place: USA...
ATAATATTAAACGATATTCCCTCTCAAAGAGAAAATTTTAGAGAAAAAACTTCCCAATATATTAGTAAACGTATTAATTACCTTATAAATAATAAAACAATATGAAATCAACAGAATCTATCACTACTTATGAAGAACTAATCCAGGATATTATTGGTAATAAAATCACAATGGTTAGTTTAAATGAGTTTAACACTATACTTAATAATTATGAAAATATATCTAATATAGATGGGGATGTTGTTGAATGTGGATGCTGGAGAGGAGGTTTTAGTATATTTTTAAGCCACGTATTCTCAGATAAAAATATCTGGGTGAGTGATTCATTTCAAGGATTTCAGCCTTTAGAAGGAGCTAAACACCAATATGAAAAAGAAAGACATACTCCTCTATTTACATATAATGCAATTGGGCCCCTTGCTATTAGTTTAGAAGAAGTAAAATCCCATTTTGAACATTATGGGTTAGGAGATCAAGACCGAATTAAGTTTTTAAAAGGATTTGTAAAAGATACTTTACCTACATCTGGAATTGAAAAAGTAGCCCTATTACGAATAGATGTAGATGCTTATTCTGCTACCTTAGAAGTACTAGAAGAATTATACAATAAAGTCCAACCAGGGGGATATATAATATTTGATGATTCTTGTTTATATGAAACTTTAGATGCAATTAAATATTTTTTCAAAGAAAAAAACCTACCTGAATTTATCCTACACCCAGTAACTAATGAAAAATTAGACCTTAATAAAACCCATACACTAGATAATTCAGGATTCCCACCAGGTTGTTATATAATAAAATAATGAAAATAATATATAGAATATCAGATGCAGGGTATAATAAGGTAAAACCTAATTATATCAATAATGAAAATTGTTTAAGAAATGCTTCTGTATGTTTTAAAGAAGCTGATTGGTTGGTTATTGCTGATAATACTTCTGAATTAACAGACGAAATAATAAGTAAATATCAATCTAATATTATAAAAGTAAATGTAGGTCACGGAGCTGGGACTTTTAATTTAGCATTAGATGAAGCTTTAAGCTATAATAATGATGAAATAGTTTATTTTATTGAAAACGATTATCTACATCGACCTACATCTGATAAAATATTACTTGAGGCCTTCAATATGGGAACAGATTATACTGCATTATATGACCATCCCGATAAGTATATGGACGGAGCTAATCCGTTTGTAGAGGGAGGAGGTGAATATACTAAAGTATTTCTATCAGAATCATGTCATTGGAAACTAACTAATTCAACAACAATGACATTTGCAGCTAAAGTAAAAACACTTCGTGAAGACGAACCTATACTCAGAAAATGGACCTCAACAACTCACCCTCATGATTTTCAAATGTTTTTGGAGTTGCGAGATAAAGGACGTAGCTTAATAACCCCAATACCAGGTTATTCAACTCATGGAGAAACAGCTTGGTTATCACCTTTAACTAATTGGAATGATATCTGTAATAATACCAGCATATAAAGAACCAGAAGCATTGGATTTATGCCTTCAATCTGCTATTGAAGGACAAATACATAATAACCAAATAATTGTTGTGGTAGATGGTTATTATGATTTAAATAAAGAGGTATTAGAAAAATATAAAGACAAAATTGATATACTCGATTTAGGTGAAAATCAAGGACTGTGTAGAGCAACTAATTTAGGAGTTTATAACGCCTCAAATGAATTAATTCTAATTGTTAATGATGATAATGTATTTCCCTCAAATTGGGATACATACTTAACAAAGATGTATACTCCTAATTCAGTAATATCTCCAAATCAAATTGAACCTACACCTAGTATGTTTAGGCAATTTCATATTAAAGATTTAGGACGTGATCCTAAAACATTTGATTTAAAAGCATTTTGGAAATATGAAGTAAACCTAATTGAAGATAAAATTGAGGAAACAGGCTCAACACTCCCTATCTTTATGTCTAAAAAAGACTACTTAAAAATAGGTGGATGGGATGAGTCATACCCAGGGCATTGGGTAGTAGATTGGGAATTTTTTATGAAATGTGAAATGGTAGGAATGAAAATGTTAAGAACATACAATTGTCATTTCTATCACTTTGTATCACTAGGAACACGATTACCTGAAGATACAGTAAAAAATCAACAAATTGAACAACAATGCCATGAATATTTCTATTATAAATGGGGAACCTATGCTAAACATAATCCTATTAATAATTCAAAATTAATCTTTTAGAGTCTTATATTTATGAGAGAAACTTGAGTATATGGCAAGGCGTTCCGACTACAAACCCAAACTTAGCAGAACACTAACACTAGGAGACATTGATTCAGAAATAATCAATGATATTATTCAGTTAATATATGAAATTAATGAGGAGGACGCTAAAAAAACGCAAGTAGAACCAATTAAACTAATAATCAATTCATTTGGAGGAGAAGTATATAGCGGGCTTGCCTTAATAGATGTAATTGATAATTCGCTGACTCCAGTTTATACTATATGTCATGGTTCAGCAATGTCCATGGCTCTAATAATATACGCGGCTGGACACCAACGAATGGCAAGTAAAAATGCTACGTTTATGTATCATGAAGCTGGGTATCCTGTTGAAGGTAAAGTGGTACATCATAAACAGGAATTAAAAGAAGTGGAACGTATCGATAAAATTTGTGATAGCTATTTATTATCTAGAACAAAATTTACACCTAAGATGTTAAAAGATGTTAAAGATAAGCAAGGAGAATGGTATTTTGATGTTAAAGTAGCACATAAATATGGGCTAGTAAACGAAATTTTATAATATTTATACATAAACATATTTGTAATGGCTGAAGTAAAACCTAAATTAAGAGTAGACGTTAATCATAACCCAACTAAAAAGGGTATCAAAGTACAATTTGTATTGCCACAGGCAATTGAAGGTGATGCTAAAGCAGAAGCAACTCAAAAATTACAAGCTAAATTAACTCAAGGATTATCCCAATATAATTTAACTGTATCTCAGGATACAGATGTACCATATTCAAATGTAATTGGATTCTTAATCCCAATTGCTGATTTTAAATTATTTATTAAAAATGCAATTAGTGGTGGGGGTAGTACTGAAACACCACCTCCTCCTCCTGCTGTGTAGTTATGATTAAAACTAAAAAAATGAGGCGAAAGATACCTGTATTCAGAGTAAGTTTGCTACCAGGAGTATCTTATAGTATACTAACAGAAACTCCTGAAATAATCCAAATTGTTATAGACGAAACTGTAGTTGCTATTAAAGAGGGAATTAATAAAAATAAAAAATCTATTTCATTATTCGAAGTAGCTAATTCAGAATACTATATCGAATTAAAAAAAGATAAGTGGAAATCATCTCTAGAAACAGCTCTTGATTATTATGCTGAAAAGGAAGAATATAATAAGTGTATTGAATGTAGAGATTTAATCAATAAATTGTAGTTATGGAAGAGCATACTCAAGGGATAAAAACGTCGATTGAAAGTATAATTGGTACTGATACAACGTTAAAGCGTAAGAGAAAAACTGAAGACGATATTAGTAGAGAAATGTTTGAAAAAGCAGTTCTGGCTATGGAGGAAATACAAGTACGAGGTAATTTACTTCATACTGAATTAAAGTTAGACCTTTATGAATACGATGAGAAATTTTTTGAGGTTATAGATAGATTATTTACTCTCCATTTTGGAAGAGAAGCAGGTGAAGTTATATTCTTCTACATATATGAAAGACTAAACCCAGATGGGTCAGTAAATCAATTATTAGATCAAGATGGACATCCAATTCCACTTGAAAATCCAACTGACCTTTGGAATTTGGCTAATCATTTAAGGAATAAAAAGAAAAAATAAGTTATGCCTTTAGCAAAAGTATTTAGCAGAGAAGACATTCTGCGCGCAATGCGATTTACAAAATCGAATCGTGCTGCTGCTCGTTACTTAGGCTGCTCGTATCAACATTATAAACCATATGCTAAATTATTTAGACTAGATGAATCCGACCCTCATTCGCCTACTCTATTTGACTCTCATAAAAACCAAAGTGGAAAAGGCATCCCAAAATTCCTCCCTAACCGAAAGCGAGATCCAAATGTTAAACTCATATTTGAAACCGGAACAGGATGGGAATCCTTCACCCCAGAAAAAATCAAATTTAAAGGAATAAAAGAAGGTTACTTAAAGGAAGAATGTTACCATTGTGGCTTCTGTGAACGCAGAGTAACTGATTATAAAATACCCCTATTATTAAATTTCAAAGATGGCAACCGCAATAATTATCTTCTTGATAATCTTGAGTTATTGTGTTACAACGATTATTTTCTACTTGTTGCTGACCCACTTACCCCAGATCAAGTGCGCCATATTGAAGACAATACTGAGGTTAAAGCAGTGGCTCATGAGTGGGACTTAGATGAGGCTCATCTTGAGAATATGAAAGCATTAGGTCTTTTGGATTAGGCAAAATAAGGTTGTATATTTAATCTATAAATAAAAAATATGCGTTACGAATTAGCACAACAATTTTCAGAGTTTCAACTATCAGCAGAAATAAAACAAGCTTGGAGAGCAGGAGTACAGTTAGTAGGTTCACTTGGGTTTACTAAGATGATGATGTTTGCAAATGAAACCCAACTAACTAATGACGACATTGACTATTTTATGAATATGAGACCAATGCGTAGTGAAGATGAAACACCAGAACAATTTAGACAGCGTTCCAAATTTTCTAAAGCGCTCCTAAAATACAGACCTCATTTATATGATTATTCAACATACGAAAAACAATAATAATGGCACAATATTTTCAAGTTAAAGTACAATTCACAGTAGAAGTGAATGGTAAATTAAAAAAGCAAAGTGTAAACTATCTAGTAGATGCTATGTCAGTAACTGAAGCAGAAGCTAGAATAGTAGAATACCTTACAGCTCAAGGCGAACAAGAATTTGAAGTTAAAGCAGCTTCAGAATCTAAAATCGCAGAAGTAATTTTATCAGCATGATCTTAGCAATTTATATAATATCAGTTATTTATTGTATCTATAAAATGTATAATAGTTACAGTAAGAAAAATAACGATCCTCTCTATGCAACTCCAGCCCTAGAAACACTAGCTATTCTAGTAATGGCTCCCGTTTTAATGGCAGTCGATGTCTCAATGACATGGATTAGGTTATATAAAGAGAGAAAACAATGATTGTAAGGTGGTGAAATGACCTAGGTCTGGCAGACACCCCCACTCGTCTCGTGGGCGCTGAAAAACGAAATAGGTAAATAGATATGGGTTGACCACAAAGCCGGCTATTTTGTCCATTACTGAATCGCAGCGTGAAGGTTCGACTCCTTCCCTTACAGCCTGAACACAGTACGTCTTAATTGACACGCACGACAACTTGGAATGGTGCACGCTGAACAAGCTCTGTGAACAACCACGAAGAATACCTCACTGGTGCGTAGGTAAGTTTCAAGTTCTTCTGACTGTGGGGAATAGACCCACTCTTGCCCTTGTGGTGGAATAGGTAGACACGCAGGACTTAAAATCCTGTTCGCCGAAAAAGCGAGTGCGGGTTCGATTCCCGCTGGGGGCACTAATAGTTATAGACATGGCATGTCATTATTTAAATTTAAAAAACAGTGATGAGTTTTACCTTAAACTCAAAGGTAGAGACCCAGATATTGTTTTAAAAATGGCTAAATGTGTGTTAAGTGCCTTTAAACGAGGTAAAGATCAGATAGATATATTTGATATTACCTTCAAAAATTTAGATGGATTAGTGTTTACCATTGATAAATCACAATACAAAGAATTACTTAGTAATTGTATGAATGATTTAATAGTAATGGAAGAATATGAATTGTGTGCTGAAATAAAGAAAATTTTGGAGGGTAAGAAAAGAGGTCGTAAATTGAAAACAGAAGTTCTTTGATAATATGGGGATGTTTGGTATTGATTGCTTTGCGATCGATAGTACTACATGCAGACGTTCGGTAGTGTCGTCTTAAAAAGCTACAAAACAATAACTGACGAAATGTCAACTATGACCTTCGAAGACTTGATGTCTTTCGTAGGCGCCGATTACGCTTTAGCAGCCTAGTCCGCATCGGGCGGTAGAGAGCCTAGGAACAGAACACAACAGCGAGTCGTACGCTATAGAGACGGCATCCGGACGCATATTGCGAGCCGTAGTTTTCCCTATAGTCATAAAATAGGGTGGTGGAAACGACCATAACGGTCAGCCCTACTGATCAGACTTGTTCAGATCTAAGCATGTGAAACGCTAGTATTATAGGTACTTAGTAAGACGTGGGTTCGAATCCCACCATCTCCACCAAATTTAATATATTTATATATACAAACTGTGGCCGAATAAGCTCTTGAGAGGGGCTAAGGCACTGGTGATATAGCTGAAAAGCTATTGAGCTGGGTACTACAGACGGATGAGATAAAACCACCATCACTAAGGGTAGAATGCGCAACCCAACAGTGCTCTGGATACGCCGAAGAAATTCAATGACGATCTCCGCAGGCGTCGCTGGTAGACAATCCAGCCTATCTCAACACATCGACTGATCATCTTTGTGGATAGTGGGTGAAAAGGGGTCCGTTCAGGGGTTATGGGTAATCGTTATTCCCATCAATTTACAGGGGCGACCGCAAGGTTGCCCCTTATTTTTTAATCTAAACCGTACCTAAAATGAAAAAGTTATTGTTATTTGTTATGTTGTTATTGTATTTGTTTGGTTACTCCCAAAATGGAGGTCAATTAAATGAAAACAATGTTTTGAGAATTGAATACGTTGGTTACAATGCTGGAAGTCACATATTCAAAATTATCAACAAAGTTAATTGTGATTTAGGAGTAAAAATAGATAAAGTAGGAGGTACATCCTCTCAAATAATGACTAGTCTACAAGAGACTATAGTTCTAATCACAGCACCTCAAACTCCCCAAGTAAATTTAAAAGTAAAAAGAGAATCAGGGGCAAATTGCAGACAAAACCCAGATAATGGTTGGGTTGAATTACAATCTACTGTTGTATTACCTATTAAATTTGGAGGTATTACCGCAGAAAGAGTAGGTCCTAATCTAATTAAACTTACGTTTGATGTTGAAGAAGATCATACTATTAAAAGTTATGGTATAATGGTTAGTAATGATGGAAAAACATTTAAGCGAGTGACAATTTTATTCCCTAATGGTATTGTACCTTATGGTTCAACAAGTCGTAAAAAATATTCTGTACTCGTAAAATTCTAATCTATGAAATATATTTTATTATTTATGGTAACTTTGTTATTTAATACTTGCACTAAAGAAAATACAACTCAAGTAACAGAGGCTCCAAAGCCGGTCTTGATTAGAGTTGAAGCAGAACATATTGATGGAGAAGTCATATATTCCCCTATTGTACTTGTAAGATAGAGAAATATTTATTGGTAGAACCCATTAAAAATTAATAATGAAGAACCTTCTACCATTTGCATTTGCATTTGTATTTACTATTTTATTATTTGCTACCTGTACTAAAGAAAAAACCACCACACGACCTGATAATCCAAAAGTTGAAGTCTGTGACTTTGGCCCACTTAACAATGATCCATTTAAGACAAGAGATGAGTTTGAAATGGCTAGAATAGGAGGATCAACTAGGTTAAAAGACTCAGATAGAGATGGTATTCTAGACAATGTAGACAATTGTCCAAAGGTAAAAAATGCAGATCAAAAAGACAGTGATAAAGATGGCATAGGTGATGCTTGCGATCCATATCCCTATGGTAATGAACCAACAACAGCGTCTGTTATTTTATTAGACTTCGATGGCTATTATTTAAATAACCCAATGTGGAATAATGGAGTAGCTAAACAATTATCACCAAGTGGACTATACCCAGCAGATATACAAACTATATTAGATAGTGTGTCTAAGGACTACGCCAAGTTTAATGTAATTGTAACTACAGACGAGAATGTTTATCTTAATGCTAGTATAGCAAAAAGAATGAGAGTGGTAATTACTACTTCTAGTGAAATATATCCTGGAGTTGCTGGTGTTGCATATGTCGGTAGTATGTTCTGGGGTGATAATACTCCATGCTTTGTATTCTCTAATACTATGTCTTATAATACATTAAGAATAAGAGTAGCTACCTCACATGAATCGGGACATACTGTAGGATTATATCATCAATCTGCATACGATGCTAATTGCAATCTCTTATATACCTATAAACCATGTGAAGGAATTAGTGGACCAATCATGGGATCTATTGGAGGTAATTGCTTAGCATTATGGTGGAAAGGACCAACTCCTAATGGATGTACATTTATCCAGGATGATGTTGCTGTAATTGCATCTCAAGTAGGATTAAAATAATTTGGTTCGGTCAAAATATCTTTATACATTTAAGTAAATAAAATAAAGTATATGAAAAAAGCAATTATTGCAGTTGCCGCTATGTTTTTGATCTCTTGCGGCGGATCAGGTGAAACCGTTACTAACGACTCAACAACTGTAGTTGACACTACCGTAGTAGTAGATTCAGTTAATGTTGATTCTGTCGGTGTTGGTGGTCAATCATCTCATGAAACCCCAATCAAATAAACTATACTTTTAGTATATTTATTGGTGCAAAAAATTGAGGTTGTATATAGAAATATATACAACCTTTTTTTATTTGACCATTAAAAATTAAAAGTATGAAAAATTTCTTCAAAGCGTTATTTAACGACGACAACAGCATTAATGAAAAAAGTTTTATTGGTTTCTGTGCATTTGTAATGATGGTAGTTTTTGCTGTAGCAGACATTGTTACTGGAACTCTTGGTAAAGAACTTGTAATTCAAGAGTTTATATTTAATGCCTTTATGTGGTTAACTTTAGGTTCTTTCGGTATTGGTTCTGTTGATAAATGGATCAATAAAGGAAAAGAATCTAATGATGGAGAACAGTAAAACATCAAATTTTTTATCCAATAACTGGAGTATCATTGTAGGTATCCTCACAGTAGCATTTGCCGCTGGAGGTATCTTCAGTGAGTTTAGGCTTATGCACAAAGAAATAGAAGAGCTTAAAAAAGAAACTGATAATAAAGTACAACAGATTATTGATGAACGCACTCGTAAATCGGCTTGGCTCGAAGAACAAGAACAACGCATCGATGATTTAGAAGAATGGAAAGCATTTGAAGACGGAAAACACAGTAAATAAAAATAACATGGCACCAAAAAAATCAGCAGTAGATTCAGTAGCAGGAGCAGTAAAACCTCCTATCTCATTTAAAGAATTTAGTAAAGACCCAGTTAAGGGTCTAATGTTTATTTGTATTATAGCAGTAGGCTATCTTTATGTTGATATCAAAATGTCAAATGAAAAGAATGTAGGTAAACAAGACGTCACAATTGAAAGATTAGAAGTAAAAGTAGACACTTTACAAACACAGGTAGTTAAACTTGTAGGTGAAGCATCTGCCCTTAATTCTAAGATTCAAGTATTAGAATCATTAAATAAAATACCCCAATAATGAGACTCATTTTATTATTAATATTCTTAGCTTCATGTAATGCTGTAAGTCAACAGCCGAGTGAAGAAATGAAGAAAGAAGCTGAATTTGAAGCGTTGCTTCGTAAAGCAGATTCTGTTAGGGCTGCAAATAAAGTCGCTATAGAAGCTGCTGATAAGAAAACAGAGCAAATAATAACTAAAACAGCTGAACAAATAACTGAGTTAAAACAGGAAGTAAACCAATTAAAACAAGAATTAAATGAGAATACTGTTAAGCCTAATACTGGCTCTAAGTTTAAATTTTTGCCAATCACAGACAATTCAGAAAATAAATAATAAGGAAGTTATTGTAATGTCTGTTGAGGATGGTGATAAGATAAATAAAGTATTTGTTGATAAGCAAAAACAAATAGATAGCTTAAAATTACACCTTGACTCAGTTAAATATTATCATAATCAATATATGATATTTAATGGTCAGCGTTTACAAAAAGTATATAACAGTTATAATCAAGAATTAAATAATTATAGATTAGCTAAAGCCGAAACAGATAGTATTAAAACACTATATCTAGCAAATAAAAAAATATATGAACATCGTGAGCGTGAATTTAGAAAGGAAAGAATAAATCAACAACTATTTACATTAGCAGTAATGTTTATTACAGTTGTATTGGCAATTAAATAATTTGGTTGTCCAAACAATAGGTTTTATATTTAATAGTTATGTATAAGATAAAACAATTCTTTAGGAATATTCGTAATTTAGTAAGGTGGTTTCCCATTATCTGGAAAGACAGAGACTGGGATGACCACTTTATTTTTGAGATACTTAAATTTAAACTCAAAAACCAAGCCGAATATATTGTTTACCACGATCGCCATGTTTCAGCTAAACGCGATGCTGAAATAATGATGTTGTGTGTTCGTTTGATTGAAAGGATACAAGATGAATTCTATGCGTGTGAGTACCAAAACTATCACGACTCAGAACTTATATTTGTTGATAGTGAAGATCATCCAGGTATGTATGAGATGATAACATTTGAAAAATCAGAACGCTATGATGAATATTTTAAAAAATACCCTAGAATAGCTAAACAATTTAAAATTAAGGATAAAGGTAAAAAAGCATTTAATATAGCTAAAACAAATCAAGAACGAGCTCACAAATTATTATTTAAAATACTAGAACAAAACATTACAAGATGGTGGGACTAATTATATTCATAATCGCATTATCAGCATCAATCGCTTGGCTATGGGTTGGTGGAATTGATTACATGATGAAAAATCACCCAGACTATAAGGGTGAAGATTTTTTTAATGAAGAAGATAAAAACGAAATATTATGAAATACGTACTAATATTCCTTGTGTTTGTAGCTATAGAAGTGATGCTACGAGCAGACCAACAGTATAAAATTATTGTTGCACAATCTAAATGTGATAGTATCCAACACGTTGCTGATTCATTACATTGGGAATTATTTCCAACTCAGGTTGAACTAGGTAGATATCAAGTTGCATATGAAATATTTGCCGAGCGTAATCCTAAAGCTGCTAGTCAATTTGGTGATATTATTTCAAATGAAACTGAATGAATAATCTAGATCGTCAATATAAAGAATTACTTCAACAAATCATCCACTTTGGTGTTGAAAAACAAGACCGTACAGGAACAGGTACTAAATCAATCTTCGGTTGGCAGATCAGACACAATATGAAGGAAGGATTTCCATTGTTAACTACAAAGAAGATGGCATTCAAAACAATGGTAACAGAATTACTTTGGTTCTTGAGAGGTGATACTAATATTAAATTCTTAGTTGATAATAATTGCCATATTTGGGATGGTGACGCTTATAAGAACTATCTAAGTAAAAATATGTTTGAGCATACTAAAACATTAGGTGCTAGACCTTATTCACAAGAAGAGTTCATCAACAAAATCAAAACCGATGATAAGTTTGCAAAAATATGGGGTGAATTAGGACCGATTTATGGTAAGAACTGGAGAAGTTGGGATGGTAAAAATAATGGCGGTGATGATGTGTACATAGACCAAATCGGAAACCTAATCAAAGAACTCAAAACAAATCCAGATAGCAGACGATTGATGGTTAGTGCTTGGAATGTAGGTGAATTAGACCAAATGGTATTACCACCTTGCCATTATGGATTTCAAGTTTATACGAGAGTGTTGAGTTTGGAAGAAAGAATGGACTTATCCCGAGAAAAACGACGTGTCTACTGGGATTGGCAAAATTGGAGTCTCGAAGATATGGAATGGAAAATGAATAATGAATGGAACACTCCAACTAGAGCAATCTCTTTAATGTGGAATCAACGTTCAGTAGATACATTTTTAGGTTTACCATTCAATATTGCTTCATATGGATTGTTACTTGAGATAATAGCTAAGGCAGTAAATATGATACCTGATGAATTGATTGGTAATTTAGGAGACGTACATTTATATAGTAATCATATTGAGCAAGCAGCTGAGCAATGTTCAAGACATCCTTATAAATTACCTAAGTTAAACATTAACACTGAATTCTGGCCTACTGAAAGCGGTTCGTGCGGTGAAGGACCTTTAGACGCTATCGCAGTATTTAATTCATTTCAAAATGATAATTTCTGTAAATGCCTATTAGAAGATGATATACAATTAGAAAATTATCAATCACATCCAGCAATTAAAGCACCACTTTCTAATTAAACTATATTTATGAGCATGATACGTACAGTCTTCGTTAAAGGGAAAGAATATCATGTTATTACAACATCCATTGAAGCCAATGGTATTGTAGCCCCTGTACAAATTCATATTAATATAAGTGGATTAGAGCAAGGAGAAAGGTTATTAATACAAAAACACGCTAATTTGTTATTAAACAAAGTACATAGAATACCTAAACCAAAACAACAACCAAAAAAACCTTGGTGGAAAGTTTGGTAATCCAAATCAACTAACATACTTTTATAGTTATGAAGACAGTAGTATTGGGTGATACCCACGGACGCTCTAACTGGAAATTAGCAATTTATCAAGAAGAACCTATTGATAGACTTATCTTTATAGGTGATTACTTTGATTCATATGACATTCCTGGTGTTGAGCAAATAGATAATTTCAAAAACATTATTAAATACAAGGAAGATAACCCACAAGTTGAGGTTGTAATGTTGATTGGTAACCATGACCATCACTATTTCCCCGAAATTGGATATACAGGCACAAGTGGTTATCAACATAGAATCGCACCATCAATTACTCAAGTCATAGATGAGAATAGACATCATTTACAAATGGCTTATGGGTTTGATAATTACTTATTTACTCATGCTGGCGTAAGTCCTGTGTTTATGGATCAAGTATTTGGAAAAGATGATTGGTCTAAAGAGAGTGTAGTAGTAGATCTAAATGAATTGTTTAGATATAAGCCTAAAGCATTTGAATTCAATGGATTCGATGCGTATGGTGATAACTC
>Ga0315907_10006011_pt1 | contig 13010 bp, 11 predicted proteins | sample LakEriMetagenome_3_FD_203525 | JGI IMG/M metagenome (GOLD analysis project Ga0315907, IMG submission 203525) | Freshwater fungal communities from buoy surface, Lake Erie, Ohio, United States - Buoy 12 MA123 | ecosystem: Environmental > Aquatic > Freshwater > Lake > Lake biofilm | place: USA...
TTTGAAAATGGTGCTTATACAGGAGAAATTTCAGCTGATATGCTGAAAAGTGTTGGAGTAAATATTGTTATCATTGGCCATTCTGAACGACGTGCTTATTTTCATGAAACCGATTTTATTCTTGCAGATAAAGTAACAACAGCCTTATCAAATAATATGACTGTGATTTTTTGCTTTGGTGAAGAATTAAAAGATAGGCAAAACAACCAACATTTCAATGTGGTTGAAAATCAACTTCGTGATGGATTGTTTCATATAAAAGATAAAAATTGGGAACAAATAGTTTTGGCATACGAACCTGTTTGGGCCATTGGAACTGGAGAAACAGCTTCGCCAGAACAAGCTCAAGAAATGCACCGATTTATCAGAGAAACTGTAAGAAAACGATTTGGAAGTAATGTTGCCGAAGACGTTTCAATACTTTATGGAGGTAGTGTTAAACCAGAAAACGCAAAAGAAATTTTCTCAAAACAAGATGTTGATGGCGGATTAATTGGTGGCGCTGCATTAAAAGCAACCGACTTTGCAGCAATTGTAAATTCGATATAAGAAAAATAAAATTTAAATTATAAACCTTTCATTAATTTGAAAGGTTTTTTTTATATTTTATTTAATATTTGTGCATTTAATCGATTTTATTTGCTTTTAATCGAGGTTATCTGTTATTTTTACCTCAACCTAAAGTCAAAAGAAATGAAAACAAAAATCATCCTACTATTTTTGTTCATATTCAGTTGGAATATGAATGCACAAGTTGATATTCAGAAGCGATTTCAATCCGATTCGAGGAAATATTATATTTGGAACAAAGAGTTTGAAAAATACGAACTCAAAGAAACCGAATACGAAAACACGATAATCGATATTCGTGAAATTGGCTCAAAAACAAATGGCTATATTGTAGTCAGTATGTATGATAATGGCCAAGTGCGACTACATCATGGCTCTATTATTGAATTTACACAAACCAGTGAAGAAGAAGGAACTTGGCTTATTCGTTCCAAATTTATGAGAGCAAAATTGGTTTACAATCCTAGAGAAAATACCATAACCTATCTTTATGATGCCGAAGGAAAACGTTACAGCAAATTGATGATTTTTAATGTGACTCCAGATCAAATTCCAAATGCGAGTTTAAAAACTATTGCCAAATCAGATGATTAATTTTTTGATGATATGTCTTCAAAGTAAGGGTATCGATTATTACCTTTGCAAAAAAAAGAATGTCAAACATCTATTTAGCTTATCATTTTTCAGTTGAACCAAAAGAACTGGGTTCAGAAATTTTAATTGCAGAACTTGGCGAAAAACCTTTTGAAAGTTTCATGGAAACTGAAAACGGATTTAGTGCCTTCATACAAAAAGACCTTTGGACTAAAAATATATTAGATGATATTTATTTGTTACATTCTCCTGAGTTCACTATTTCCCACTCAATCGAAGAAATTGAGCAAGTCAATTGGAATGAGGAATGGGAAAAAAACTTTGAGCCAATCGATGTAGACGGAAAATGCCATGTTCGCGCACCATTTCACCCAAAAACTAAGGCCGAATTTGATATTGTCATAGAACCTAAAATGAGTTTTGGAACAGGTCATCACGAAACAACTCACATGATGATTCAGCATCTTTTAGAAACAGATGTAGCCAATATGAAAACTCTAGATATGGGTTGTGGCACTGCAATATTAGCTATTCTTGCTGAAATGAAAGGCGCTAAACCTATAGACGCCATCGATATTGACAATTGGTGTTACTTGAATTCTATAGAAAATGCAGAACGTAATAATTGTCAAGAAATTACTGTTTATGAAGGAGATGCTTCTTTACTAAAAGATAAAAAATACGACTTAATTATTGCCAACATTAACCGTAACATTTTGTTGAATGATATGCAGCAATATGTTGATTGTTTAAACAAAAATGGAATCCTTTTGTTAAGCGGTTTTTACTCCGAAGACATTCCTTTTATTGACGAATCATGCACTGAAAAAGGCTTGACTTATGTTAAAAAATTCGAAAGAAATAATTGGGTTTCTTTGAAATATGTAAATTAGCAACCTGGAATTTTACACTTGTAAAACGAAATGAAAATGAGTACTATTGAAAAAGTTCAAGAAGACGTTTTAGTCGAAGAGCAAATTGGAATTAACAACGAAATTGTATTGTATAATGATGATGTCAACACTTTTGATCATGTGATTGACACACTAATTCGTGTTTGCAAGCATACTTCTGAGCAGGCCGAACAATGCTCAATTTTGGTTCATTATAAAGGAAAATGTATAGTAAAAACAGGTTCTTTTGATGAATTAAAACCACAATGCACCCAACTTTTGGAAGCAGGATTGAGCGCTGAAATAGTTTAATTTTTGTGTTCAGTTGTTTATGTTGTCATAACTGAACACTAGCTTTTAAACTTCCATTCAAATTCGTCTTTATCATTGATAATGGCACCTATTTCTACTCTAATAATATCAGTGTATTCTGATTGGAGAATCAACCAGTTACTTTCATTGAAGTGGTTTTCTGTAGTATCAATATCTTCTTTAGTCCAGGACTTGAATGGCAATTCGTTTTTAACAACTTCAATATTTCTTCCTATGACTTTTCTATCTAAAATCGTTGCCTCATGATGAGAACAAATGATGTAACCCAAACGAAAATCCTCATCTTCATAAAAAGTTAAACTCAGTTTTTCCTTATTATATAAACAAATAACGTTGTCATCTTCATCCTTAAACTGCTTGTTAGGTTTACCGTAAAGCAATTCAACATCCTTTTGTTTCATTCCAAAAAGCAATTGGTCGACTCCATTTTTTAGATTGATAATCATAGTAATTTCTTTAGCCACAAAGGTCGCAAAGTTTTAATAAAATTAGGATATAGATTCCTTATTTTTACATTATGCAAAACCTCAATAATTTAAGTACGTTTTCAGAAAGTTTAGCTATTACGGAACGAATGCCAGTTTTATTTCTTGGGCATGGAAGTCCAATGAATGCAATTGTAGAAAATGAATTTGTTACTGGATTCAGAAATGTTGCTAAATTACTTCCAAAACCAACAGCAATTATTTGTATTTCTGCACATTGGTTTACTAATGGAACTAAAGTTACGGCTATGGAAATGCCACAAACGATTCACGACTTTGGCGGATTTCCGAAAGCGCTTTATGAAGTACAATATCCCGCTAAAGGAAACCCAAAATTAGCTGAAGCAACCAAACTATTATTAGAACCAACTTTTGTAGAACTTGATGAAAAATGGGGATTAGATCACGGTGCTTGGTCGGTTTTGCGTCATTTATATCCAAATGCTGATATTCCTGTCATACAATTAAGTATTGATTATACGAAACCGGCACAATATCATTTTGAGCTGGCACAAAAACTAAGTAAGTTACGTGATAAAGGTATTTTGATTATTGGAAGTGGAAACATTGTCCACAATTTAGGCCTTATTGATTTCCATAATTTTCACAAAGACGATTATGGTTTTGATTGGGCAATTGAAGCAAGGAGTATCTTCAACAATTACCTTTTAGATGGTAATTTCCAATCGTTGATTAATTACCATAAAGAATCAAAAGCAATTCAATTGGCTATTCCAACACCGGAACATTATTTACCTTTGATTTATAGTTTAGGGTTAAAACAAAAAAACGAGGAACTTTCACTGTTTAATGATAAGCTTTTAGCAGGTAGTTTAAGTATGACTTCGGTAAGGATAAGTTAATACTCAAACTTACCAAACTCACTTTCAATAGTAAGTTTTTTGTTTTCAGAAGCCTCTACTCTACCCACAATTTGAGCATCAACACCGAATGATTTTGAGATTTCGATGATGTTATTGGCTATTTCCATTGGAACGTAAAGTTCCATTCTATGACCACAATTGAAGACTTGATACATTTCCTTCCAATCCGTTTTGGATTGTTCTTGAATAAGTTTGAACAATGGTGGCACTGGGAACAAATTGTCTTTTATCACATGAACATTGTCTACGAAGTGTAAAACTTTAGTTTGTGCTCCTCCGGAACAATGCACCATACCGTGAATGTCGTTTGGAGAGTATTTGCTTAAGATTGTTTTGATAATTGGCGCGTACGTTCTAGTTGGAGATAACACTAACTTTCCTGCATCAATTGGAGCATTTTCAACTTCATCCGTGAGTTTTGTGTTTCCGGAATAGACCAAATCATTTGGCACCGAACTGTCAAAACTTTCCGGATATTTATCGGCTAAATATTTGGCAAAAACATCATGACGTGCTGATGTCAATCCGTTGCTTCCCATTCCGCCGTTATAACTTTTTTCATATTTGGCTTGACCAAAAGAAGCTAATCCAACAATCACATCTCCAGCTTTGATATTTGCATTATCAATCACATCGCTGCGTTTCATTCGGGCAGTAACGGTTGAATCTACAATTATGGTTCTGACTAAATCGCCAACATCGGCAGTTTCGCCACCAGTTGAATGAATGGTTACACCAAAGGTTTTTAGCTCGGCAATCAATTCTTCGGTTCCGTTGATAATAGCAGAAAGAACTTCACCCGGAATTAAGTTTTTATTTCTTCCGATAGTAGATGAAAGCATTATGTTGTCAGTAGCGCCAACACAAAGCAAATCGTCAATATTCATAATCAACGCGTCTTGCGCAATGCCTTTCCACACAGAAATATCGCCAGTTTCTTTCCAATACAAATACGCTAAAGACGATTTTGTTCCGGCACCATCGGCATGCATAATAAGGCAATAGTTGTCGTCATTAGTCAGATAATCGGGAACAATTTTGCAGAAAGCTTTTGGGAATAATCCTTTGTCAATATTTTTTATAGCGTTGTGAACATCTTCTTTGGAAGCCGAAACTCCACGAAGATTATAACGTTGACTGTTATCGGAACTCATGTGTTGTAGTTAGTTGCCCTTCGACAAGCTCAGGGTGAAGTTGTGTCGCAAAGATAGTAATTTGAATTACGAATTACGAATTACAAATTATGTATATTATTTCTCGACGATTAAAATTTCAACACGACGGTTTTCATTTTCTTCTTGCTCAGTTTTTTCAGGAATCGGATGAATTGGTCTTGAAGTGCCATATCCTTTAAAAGACATTCGCTTTCTATCTATTTTACTTCGAATTAAAGAATTATAAATGGCTCGTGCACGTGCTGTGGAAACATCGTTTTTGTCTCCGTTTGTTTGGCAACAAATGTGACCTTGTATTTCTATTTTAAGTTTTGGGTTTTCTTCTAAAGCACAACGCAAATCAATTAATGTAGGTTGTGATTTGGGTACAATACGAGCTGAATTGTTGAAGAAATATATATTTGGAAGCGTAATGAGTTCGCCTACTTTAGAGCTTTTTATTTTTCTGGTCAGCTCACTTTCGGTTGGCAAAACTATAGGTTCATTATAAAAAATTATAACTTTTCTATTCTCAGCCTGCACTTTTGATTGTTTGAAATCTTTACCAAAAGCTGTTTTCTCCAAATTTTTATCAAATTTCAAACCGCTTTTATCCAATAAAATCTCTACGTTATCAATACGTCTTATCGCTAATTTTTTATTGTAATCCTTAGTGTCAATACTATCACAATAGCCCAACAATTTAGTAATTTCAACATTTTTGTTCTTTGAAATCCATTCATTGATTTCTAAAATTGATGTTGGATTTGGAAAATCTTTATTGAAATCAAAAAAGACTTCGACTTGTTTTTGTCCCAATGATTTGAGAGAAACCAGAAAAAACAATATGATGATTTTTAATTTCATTATTTATTTACAATTAAGATTTCTACTCTGCGATTGGCAGCTCTTTCTCTTTCATTTTTTTCAGGCAATTTATAAATTGGATCATTGCTTCCGTAGCCTCTGAATGCCAATCTATTTACTTCTACTCCGTATTTTGTCAAATATTTAAGAATAACCAAAGCTCTTCTATAGGATAATTTAGTGTCATTCGGATTTGGATTGCAGCAAATATGTCCATGTATTTCAATTATTAACTTTGGATTGCTAATCATAATATCCAGTAATTCATCTAAAAGCGGGAACGATTCATCCATCACTTTTTCTGAATTAAAATAAAAATTGATGTTATTTATTTTAATTAAATCGCCTTTCTTGGCATTATAAAATTTTGATTCTAATGTTAACCTTTCTTGTTGTACAAGTAATTCCCTATCTGCTAAATCTACAATGTTTTCTTCTTTTGTTTGTTCAACTGTAACTTCTTTAACTCGTCCTTTTCCAAAAGGGCCATCAGGTATTGTTTGTGAATTTTTTGCGATCTTATTTTTATCTTGTATCAAATTGTAAAACACTTCAACTTTCCTATTCTCACTTTGATTTTTGGAATATTTAAAATCTTCGCCGAATGATTTTAGAGCAACTTTATCTGCAATTTTAATATTGCTTTTTTTAAAAAACTCCACTATCGAATTCACTCTTCGCATGGCTAAATCTTTATTGTATTTACTATCATCAACACTATCGCAATAACCAAGAACTTTAAAGATTTCAGCAGTTTTATTATCTAAAACCCATTGATTAATTTTAATTTGAGACGCTTCATTTGGAACATCTTTATTAAAGTCGAAAAAAACATCAAGCTTGTTTTGGCTGAAACCAAGAAACGAAAGTAGCAAAATACAAAGTAAATAAACCTTTTGCATACTAATTTTCTAAAATTAAAATTTCAACCCTGCGATTGGCAGCACGTTCTTGTTCGTTTTTTTCGGGTAAAGCATAAATTGGTTTTGAAGTTCCAAAACCTTTATAAGATAACCTTTCTTTAAGGATATCATGATTCACCAAAAAATTATAAATGGCTTTGGCGCGTTGTGTAGACAAATCAGTTCTGTCAATAGGCATACAACATAAATGACCTTGAATTTCAATTTTTAAGTTTGGGTTTTTTTGAAGTACCAAAAGCAATTCATGTAATTTCCCTCGAGATTCATTAACAACTGCAAATGTATTGATAACAAAATTTAGGTTTTCGATATTAAGTTTTTCTCCTGTTTTGGCTTCACCTACTTTCTTCATAAAAGTGCGGTCGAGATTAAATTCAGACTTGGTCCCATTTGGATTTTCAAAGACTAATTTTTCGGGGTAAACTATTTCTGGCTTAGGTTCTTCTTCAACGATTTCCTTTTTTATTCCGAGAATTTCATCTTCTCGCGGTAAGTCTTTTTCGAGAATATAATAAATGACTACTCTGCGATTTTCCGCTTTGTTTTTAGATTGTTCAAAGCTTTCTCCAAAACTTCTGGTTTTAAAATCTTCTCTGATTTTGATTTGATTTTTGACTGTATTATAAATACAATTTACTCGTTTTTGGGCTAAAGTATCGTTGAAACCATTGGTTCCATCTTCATCTGTAAATCCGTGAATGGCTACTATTTTATTGTTCTTGTTTTCGGAAATCCAAGTACTTAGTTTTGTATTTTCTTTGGTATTTAATTCAAACTTATTACTCTCAAAATACAAAGTGAATTTCTCTTGAGCATAACAAGTGACTATTGAAATCAAAAAGAAAAAAAAGCTAAAATATGTTTTCATAGGTTAAAAAAACAATCGAAAGTTACGTAAAATTGTTTTGAGTAATCAAAAACAAAGCAATATTACGTCAGAAAAAATATATATTAGTAAACAAAATCATAAAAAAAACCCGCTCAAAGAGCGGGTTTTAATTTTTTGGGACAAAAAATATAACTAACGTGTAAATAATAATTCTCTGTATTTGGTTAATGTCCAAACTTCGTCATCAACCAAAAGCTCTAGTTTATCGCAGTGTATTCTGATTACATCAAAGTATGGTTTTACTTTATCACAATAAGACTCAGCCATTTTTTGAGCATTGGTTAAAGCGTTTGCTTTTTTACGCGCTTCGGTCATGGCCTCTACATTAGAATTAATTCCTTCAATGTGTGCTGAGATTTCTTTGATAATTGAAATTTGCTCCTTTGCTACTTTTTCAAAATCCTTTCCGAAGATATCTTTCAATCCGCGAACGTTTTCAATCAATGTGTTTTGGTAACGAATAGCAGTTGGAATTACGTGATTACGGGCAATATCTCCAAGAACTCTTCCTTCAATTTGAATTTTCTTGGTGTATTCTTCCAATTCAATTTCGTAACGCGCTTCTACTTCAACGTGATTCATTACATTCAAATCTTTGAATAAGTCTAAAGCTTTTTTAGAAACTTTAGCAATTAAAGCTGTTGGCGTAGTTTTATGATTACTTAATCCTCGTTTCTTTGCTTCTTTTTCCCAAGCTTCGCTATATCCATCACCTTCAAAAAGGATGTTTTTAGTTTCTTTAATGTATTCTCTTAATACATTAAAAATCGCTTCGTCTTTCTTTAAATCTTTTTTATCAATTAAAGCATCAACTTCTTTTTTGAAATCTTTTAATTGTTTTGCTACAATTGAATTCAAAGTCGTCATCGCATTTGCACAGTTAGCAGATGACCCAACGGCACGGAATTCAAATTTATTTCCGGTGAAAGCAAACGGTGAAGTTCTGTTTCTATCAGTATTATCCAAAATCACTTCTGGAATTTTACCAACAACATTCAATTTTAAATCTGTTTTTTCTTCTGGAGATAATTTCCCTTTGGTTACACCTTCTAATTCAGCTAAAACTTTGGTTAATTGTTGCCCAATGAAAACTGAAATAATGGCTGGTGGTGCTTCGTTTGCACCTAATCTATGATCGTTACTTGCTGTTGCAATAGATGCACGAAGTAATTCTTCGTATTCCTGAACCGCTTTAATAGTATTAATAAAAAACGACAAGAATTGCAAATTACTCATCGGAGTTTTACCTGGAGACAATAAATTCACACCAGTGTCGGTTGCCATAGACCAGTTATTGTGTTTTCCAGAACCATTTACCCCTTGAAAAGGTTTCTCGTGAAAAAGCACTTTAAAATCATGGCGTTCACCCACTTTTGACATAACATCCATTAATAATGAATTATGATCAACCGCTAAATTAGTTTCTTCAAAAATTGGAGCCAACTCAAACTGGTTTGGCGCCACTTCATTATGACGTGTTTTAACCGGAATTCCGAGTAACATACATTCTTCTTCTAACTCTCTCATATAATTTAGAGCACGAGATGGAATTGAACCAAAATAATGATCATCTAATTGTTGCCCTTTTGCAGAAGTGTGTCCGAGCAAAGTTCTTCCTGTCATAACGATATCTGGACGAGAATTTGCCAAAGAAGCATCTATTAAGAAATATTCTTGTTCCCAACCTAAAGTGGCAGTTACTTTTTTTACATTTTTATCAAAATATTTACAAACATCAACTGCGGCTTCATCAACTGCGTTTAATGCACGTAAAAGTGGTGTTTTATAATCTAAAGCTTCTCCAGTATAAGAAATAAAAACTGTTGGAATACATAATGTAGTTCCAAAAATAAATGCAGGAGATGTTGGATCCCAAGCTGTATAACCACGAGCTTCGAAAGTATTTCTAATTCCACCATTAGGGAAAGAAGAAGCATCAGGTTCTTGTTGTACTAATTGCCCGCCACCAAATTTTTCAACAGGATCTGATCCATCATAAGAAGTTTCAAAAAAAGCATCATGCTTTTCAGCTGTTGCTCCTGTTAATGGTTGAAACCAATGAGTATAATGTGTAACGCCTTTGGCTAGAGCCCATTCTTTCATACCCATTGCAATATAATCGGCAAGCTTTCTGTCAATTTTTGTCCCGTGCTGTATAGCGTCTTTTACTCCTTTGTAAGCATCTGAAGTTAAAAATTGCTTCATTGCTTTATCATTAAACACATTTAAACCAAAGAGGTCTGATTTTTTACCGGCTTCTTCAAATTTTACAGGCTTTCTACCTGACACATCTTTTAATGCTTGGAAACGTAAAGTTGACATAATTTTTAATTTTTTATTATTATACCCTATTATTTTGACGCAAATATAACAATATTTTAAATTAAAAATAATTAAACCCTATTATTTATAGGGTAAAAATAAAATACTTTGTTTATTATATGCAACATATTAAATAGTTAATATTACAAACTCTAACTATTCAATCTACTATATTTGTAATTTTAAATCATATATCATGATCGTTTGGGTACTATTCTTAGCCGCTATTTTTGTTTTTCTAGCCTTAGACTTAGGTGTATTTAACAAAACACCACATGTTATTAGTTCAAAAGAAGCTGGAATTTGGACCGGAGTCTGGGTTTTACTTTCCTTTGCTTTTTCTGGAGTTGTAAACTGGTTATACAGTAATGAATACATAGCTAATCCAACTGGAATTAAGCCAGCTGTCGCTACTATTAAATATATAACTGGCTATCTTATTGAATTATCATTAAGCATTGATAACATATTTATAATAGCCATAATTTTTGCATCTTTTAGAATTCCACAAAAATACCAACATCGCGTTTTATTTTGGGGAATATTGGGAGCAATCTTCTTCAGAGGATTGATGATTTTCTTCGGAGTCATATTGATTAACAAATTCAGCTGGATGACTTATTTTTTTGGAGGATTTTTAATTTTTACCGCTTTTAAAATGTTCTTCAAAAAAGAGGAAGAAGAATTTGAACCTAAAAAATCTTTAGTTTATAGAATGATTGGAAAAGTTATTCCCATCACAAGTCATACAGAGAAAGAACATTTTTTTACAAAAATTAAAAATGTTAATCACGCGACACCTCTTTTTGTTGCATTACTAGTTATTGAAGTTATGGATATGCTTTTTGCTTTAGATAGTGTCCCTGCTATTTTAGCAATTACATCTGATCCTTTTTTAGTATTCAGCTCTAATATTTTTGCTATTCTTGGATTGCGCTCTATGTATTTCTTTTTGGCTAATATGTTGGAAAAATTTAGCTTTTTAGAATATAGTTTAATTGCCATACTTACTTTTGTTGGAATTAAAATGTTAGTTGTTCATCATTATAAATTCCCTGAGTGGATATCGTTAGGCTTCATTGCTTTGTCACTTTTAATAGGAATAATAATTTCTATTAGGAAAAATCAAATTGAAGATTAATACTTAAATTTATTTGTATTGTTCATTTGATTAAGCAAATTAAGAATCATTTTGTTTTACACTTATATCAATTAGTCTTCTTTAGTGTTTTAAAAAGATCTTTTTGATACTATAATAAAAACAAAAAACCCTTTCTAAAACGGAAAGGGTTTTTATTTTAAATTAATTATTTAGTTATCGTTTAATTACTCGTTGAGTTTTTACTTCTGTTCCTTGAGTAACAATCACATTGTAAACTCCAGATGGGTAATTAGCACCTACCTCAAATGTTTCAACATCAGTAACTTTAACATTACTAGTTTGCAACAATCTTCCTATCATGTCGTAAACTTTCACGTTTAAGTCTTTATCACTGCTTGTTTTCACATCAATTTTGAAGTTGTCAGCAAATGGATTTGGATAAGCTACTACTGATAAACCACTTATTACAGATTGGTTTTTAGCAGAAGTTGCATTTGCTGCAGCGCAAGGAGCTACATTCCAACCGACAAATACTTTACATTCATCGAAAACATTATTGATTGCATCTACTGCACTGGTAATAGCTGAAAGACTTACACCTCCTTCTGTACCAACTATACCATCAGTATTTCCTAAGGCACGGTTAGCCAAGTCTATTAAACCTGCTACAGTACGATCACCACTACCATTAGGAGTAATTGCATTTACTACTGCTGCACTAATTGTTCTGTATGTATATTCATTGGTTGTATTAACCCATACACCTGACTCATTATAATAACCACAAACTCTTTCAGTTGGTGTTGATGAGCCACAACCACCTTGAGGATTTGCTGTTGCCATAGTACCAGCTTGTAGCTCAAAACTACTTAAATCTGAAGAACCTATACCTACATTCAACGATAAAGTAATTGTCTGAGCAAGTAATGAATTATTAATTATTCCTTTTCTCAAATATATGCCAGGCAATGTACAAATATCAAAGTTTCCTGCAATTAGCTCTTTTGAAGGTCCACCACCAGGTAATCTTTCAATAATACAATCTACAGAACTTGGTGAATTCATTACAACTGAACGACCGGTTTTACCTACAGTAATTGTACCTGTCGAATTCAAGATTTGTGTAATCATTTCAGCTGTTGAAAGACCTCCAAATGTTCCATCACACATTGCACCACCTTCAGTACCATATGCACCCTGAGTATATGTACACAATGCACATGGATTTATATAGAATCTTGCAGAGCATGATGCTGTTTGACAATTATCAGTAACCGTAAAAGTAATTACTAATGGCTGTCCAGGTTCAGGCATTTGATATTGAGTCACATCAGTAGCTGTTACTGTTGATGTACAACCACCAGTATAACCGAATGAATTTCTCCATTCAATAAATGCTGCATTTGCATCTTGTCCACATTCTACTACTCTAGCTTGAGGGCAATTAACAGTTAGAATAGGTGCTCTATTAACAGTGAATGTTTCAATAACAGGTTCTGGAGTAGAGCAAATATCAGTTACTATATAAGTTACTGTTGTTGTACCTCCTGTACATACTAATGGTGCAGTTGGTGTTCCATAATCACCTACTGGGTCACAACCACCGGTTACACTAAATTGACTTAACCATGTAGCAAAAGCTGCATCAACCGCTGCTTGATCAGTATAATCACAAGAACTAATAATTGTACTGTCTGGTGAATTTATTACTAATGGAAGTGTTTCAGTCCAAGTATATGTAATGCTAACTGATTCTGATGTCCAACAAGTATTGAAATAATTAGCTGTCCATGTTTGTGATTTTGCACATCTTTGACCTGTTGGTCCATCTGTAGACACACTAACAATCGCATTTGGATTACATTCATCTTTTACAGTGAAGGTTGGTGCAACTACTGTTGGGTTACATCCTAAGGCGCCACTAGTAGCAGTAGTGCTGATTACTGGTCGAGTAGTATCTGCTGTCCATGTATAAGTAATAACTTTAGGTTCTG
>Ga0315907_10006013_pt1 | contig 13008 bp, 7 predicted proteins | sample LakEriMetagenome_3_FD_203525 | JGI IMG/M metagenome (GOLD analysis project Ga0315907, IMG submission 203525) | Freshwater fungal communities from buoy surface, Lake Erie, Ohio, United States - Buoy 12 MA123 | ecosystem: Environmental > Aquatic > Freshwater > Lake > Lake biofilm | place: USA...
GCGGACGCGCTCGTCGCCCAGGGCGTGCCGCGCGAGAAGATCATCGTCGTTCCGATCGCCTACGAGCCGCCGCGCCACGCCCCCGTGGTCGCCCCGCGTCCGGTCGATCGCTCGCGCCCGCTGCGCGTCCTCTGGCTCGGGCAGGTGAACCTTCGCAAGGGTTTCCCCTACCTCGTCGAGGCGGCGCGCATGCTGCCGACGGTGGAGTTCGAGATCGTCGGACCGGTGCACATCACCGACCACGCGCGAAGCCTGTGCCCGCCGAACGTGCGGCTGCGCGGCGGGCTGCCGCGCGCGGAAGCCGAGGCGATCTACCGCTCGGCCGACCTCTTCGTCCTACCGACGATCAGCGACGGCTTCGCGATCACCCAGCTCGAGGCGATGGCCGCGGGCCTTCCCGTGATCGCCACGCCGAACTGCGGCGAGGTCGTCACCGACGGCGTCGACGGCATGATCGTCCCGCCGCGCAACGGCGAGGCGATCGCGTCCGCGATCACCCGTCTCGACGACGACCGCACGCTGCTCCAGTCGATGCAGGAGGCCGCGCTGCGGAAGGTCCCGCACTTCTCGCTCTCCGCCGTGCAGAACCGGCTGATGAACGCGCTCGGCCAATTGCCCGCGTTCGCGGTGCGCGCGTTCGTGACGACGGGCCCGATGATCAGCTGCTTCGAGTGAACCGCGCGATCGCGGCCTCGAATCCCGCCACGGGATCGGTGGCCTCGCGCCACGAGGCGAGGATCGCAGGCGCCTTGCGCTTCAGCGCATCGATCGCGCCGGGCGACGCCGCGCGGCGCAGCGCCGATTCGAGCGAATCGACCGAGCGCGGCGTGACGAGGTAGCCGTTCACGCCCGGGCGCACGAGGTCGACCGCGGCGCCGACGACGTCGCTCGCGATCACCGCCATGCCCGCGGCCATCGCCTCGGTCACCACGAGCGCCCATGGCTCGTATTCGCTCGGAAGGACGAGCGCGTCGCAGGCGTGGTAGCAGCGCGAGATGTCGTCGAACTGCAGGAACCCGGTGAAGGTGACGCGATCGCGCAGGGCGGGCGGGATCATCGCGACGAGCTGCTCGCGCAGCGGTCCGTCTCCGGCGAGCACGAGGTCCCACTCGGGATGCGACGGCGCCATCGCGACGAACGCGCGCAGCAGGACGTCGACGCGCTTCACCTCGACGAAGCGCCCGCAGTACATGAATCGGCGGCGGCCTTCGCGCAGCCCGTGCTTCGCGCGGAACGACGCCACGCCGGCCTCGTCGCGGGTCGCGAGCGCCGCGTAGTCGGGCTCGTACGGCACGATGAACTCGGGCAGGTCGTGGTCGAGGTAGCTCCGGAAGTACGCGCGGCCGCAGGTGCCCATCGGCATCAGCCCGTCGACGTTGCGCAGGAGCCAGCGCATGAACGCGCCCTTGACGAGGCGCTTGACGCCCTGCACGCGCGCGTCGCCGAAGATGTTCGAGTCGGCGGTGAAGACGATCGGCACGCCCTTGCGGCGAAGGTGCCGGATCAGCAGCAGTCTCGGCAGGTCGTTGTAGCCGAGCATCACCACCATCCGCACGCCCTCGCGATCGATCGTGTCGCGGATCGACCGGTAGAGGGCGAGCGAGCGCCGGTTCATGAACTGACCGGGCCGCTCGAGCCGGTTCGCCTCGTCGAAGACGATGCCGAGGTCCGAGCCGATCTCGATCTTCCACGGCATCGAGTTGCCATGGATCGAGTGGGTGAAGATGTTGATCACGCGCACGCCCTCGAGCCCGTCGCGCAGGCGCTCGAGCTGGTGCAGGCGATAGGGCGTCATCTCGTTCGAGACGATCGCGATCGCGGTCGCTGGCTTCGTGTGGTCCTGCTTCGACATCTCGCGGCCTCGCCGAGCCGATACCATCGGCTCCAGACGGGCCCGCCGCCATCCTTTTTCGCCGAGCCGGACCACCACCGGCGCTCCGAACCATGCTTATCACGCACGCCATCCGCTCGCTCGATCCGAAGTACGGCGGGCCCGGCGTCGTCGCGGTGCATCTGGCGGCCGCACAGGCGGCGGAAGGCATGGCGGTCGAGATCGTGACCGATCGCGAGACCTGCGGTGCAGAAGCCGTCTCCCGGATGACCTTCGGCGTGCCCGGCTTCGAGCGCGTGCGCATCCGCGAGGGCCCCGACGCGGACCATCTCGGCCCGATCGTCCGACCGCGCGCGCGCCGCTTCCTCGCGGAGACGGCCGCACGGAGCGGATTCGTCTGGCTGCACGGCATGTGGGAGCCGCAGCTGCGCGTCCTCGCGGCGGAATGCGCGCGCGCAGGCACGCCGTACGCGGTGGTGCCGCACGGGATGCTCGATCCGTGGCGCCTCGCGCGGAAGCACCTCAAGAAGCGCCTCGCGCTCGCGCTCGGACATCGCGCGATGCTCGAACGCGCCGCCTTCGTCCACGCGCTCAACGCCGACGAGGCGGAGTTCGTGGCGCGCGTCGCACCGCGGGCGCGGGTCGAGGTCGTTCCCAACGGAATCTCTCCGCGCGCGGCCGATCCGGCGAGCGACGCCGCCGCGCGCGCGCGGTTCCGTGCGAAGCTCGGGATCGGCGACGCGACGCCGGTCGCGCTGTTCCTCTCGCGCCTGCACGAGATGAAGGGCGTCGACATGCTCGGCCGCATCCTTCGCGGTGCGCGCGCCGCAGCACCCGACGCACTCCTCGCGATCGTCGGACCGGACGAGGGCGGCCGCGACGCGCTCCTCGCCGATCTTCGCGCGGCCGGCGTCGAGTCGGCGGCGATGGTGCTCGGCCCGCTGTATGCGCAGGACAAGCTCGACGCCCTCGCCGGGTGCGACGTCTTCATCCTTCCCTCGCGATCCGAAGGCTTCAGCATGTCGATCCTCGAGGCGATGTCGGTGCCGCGCGCGGTCGTGATCACGCGCGACTGCCACTTCCCCGAGGTCGCGACCGCGGGCGCGGGCGCGGTCGCCGCGACCGATCCTGGCGAACTCGGACAGGCGCTCGGCCTGCTGCTCGCCGACCGCGCGCTCCGCGAGCGCGCGGCCGCCGCCGGCGCGACCCTCGTGCACGAGCGCTACACGTGGAGCTCGATCGCGCGACGCTCGCTCGAACTCATCGCTTCGCACGCGCGCCGATGACGACCGGCACCGGCTTGACGCCGTGCATCAGGAGAAGGCCCTTCTCCGGATCGTCGATCGCGAGTCCGCTCGAGCTGCCCGAGTCGACGAAGCCGCCGAACTCGCAGCCAAGCGACGCCATGTGCTCGAGCGCGTAGTTGCGCTCGGCGTCCTCGAACTGCCCGAGATACAGCGTGCGTCCCGCGCCGCCGATCCCGAGGAAGCTCCACTTCTCGCGCTCGGGCGAGGCCGCGAGGAAGTACGGCTCGATCGCGCCGCCACGCAGCGGCACCGACTGGATGCCGACGCCCCAGATCGCCTCGGCGAGCGCGGCATCGGGCGGCGGCTTCGCGAGTTCCACTTGCAGCGCGCCGTCCCTTCCCTGCCAGACGAGGTACGAGTGCGGATCGACATGGCTCGTGCCGAGCGCGCTCACGATCGTCTCGAGCGCGCGGACCGGCAGCATCGGAATCGGCAGGATCTCCGCTCCGGGCGCCGCGTAGAAGGTTCCGTTCATCGCCGCGACGAGATCCTCGCTCCGCATCTGCTCGTGGAGGTGCCGCGTCACGAAGGGCAGCATCGGCTCCGGATTGACGGGCGGCGTGACGAAGAGCTCGACCCCGGGGTTCGACGCGTCGATCCGAACCACCGTCATCCGGCCCGACGCGCGTTCGGTTCCGTCCGCCTCGTCGCTGCGCCACGCGATGCCTGGCGCGATCTCGCGCCAGTCGGATCGGGGCGGAATCCGCGACTGCGCCCAGACCCATGCCGCCGCGAACGGCGCCGATGCGAACGAGAGCGCGACGAGCGCGGCGAGCGCGAGGCGCGGGCGACGCGCGGGGTCGAGCGCGGGCAGGCGCGGCAGGAACCGCGAGAGGATCGACATCAGGTCGCTCGTCGTGCGCGGCGCCGCGAGCGCCATCACGGCCGCGGTGCCTCCCACCACGAAGAGCGTCGCGACCGCGAGCGCGACCATCGACGCGACGCGGTCGCGCGGAACCGCGGAAAGCAGCCACCACGCGGGCAGCGCGACGGGAAGCGCGCATGCGAGCGGAACGGCCACGGTGCCGAGGATCTCGCGGTGGCTCCGATGCTCCTTCGGAATCGCGAGCGCGATCCACGGAAGCGCCGAGACCGCCGTCTGCACGAGGATCGCGCCCGCGACGAGCAGGCCGCCGCCGAATCGCGCCGCCGGGAACACGACGGCGAGGAAGAGCAGCGCCTGCGCCGCCAGCACCCAGAACAGGAGTCCGAACCGTCCGCGCGCGCGATACATCGCCGAGCACGGCGAGGTCACGACCGCAAAGGCCTGCGCGACCGACAGCACCGCGAGCATCGGGATCGCGGGGATCCACTTCGCATCGAAGAACGCATGGACCGCGGTTCCCGCGCAAGCGGCCTGCAGCAGGCACAGCGGGATCGCGATCGCGGCGACGGCGCGCACCGACCGCATGAACGCGCTCGCCTGCCGCGCGGGATCGGCGCCGAGATGCGCGAAGATCGGCTGCAGCGTCGACGAGATCTGCACCGCCACCAGCACGTTCACCTGCGTCGACAGGTTGAAGGCGAAGTAGTAGAGCCCGACCATGTCGTCGCTCTGGAAGATTCCGAGCGCGAGGTAGTCGCTTCCCGACACCACGTTCGTGAGGAAGAGCCCGAGCGAGACCCACAGCGTGTCGCACAGCATCGACCTCTGCAGGTCGGGGCTCGCCGCGCCGAGCCGGAAGCCCGACGCCTTCCAGAAGACCGCGCATTGAATGAAGGCGAAGACGGCCGGCGGCAGCAGGATGCTGGTCGCCCCGTAGCCGAGCCACGCCATCGCGATCGACATCGCGGTCATGCCGACGACGGACGCCACGTTGACGGTCGTGATGAAGCGGAAGCGGAAGTCGAGCCGCAGCCGCGCGAGCGGAACCGACGCGAGCGCCTGCCCGACGTTGCGCAGTCCGATCAGGATGAGCAGCCAGCCGAGCGTCGGCGTGTCGAGCACGCGCTCCGCGATCGGCGCCGACACGACGCAGACCGCCATCAGCGCGAGCGACAGCCACAGGCTCAGCCAGAACGCCGGCGTCGCATAGCGGTCGAACTGGTCGTTGTGGCGGATGACCACGTCGCCGACCGCCACGGCCTGGATGAAGGTGACGTAGCTCGCGACCGCGAACGCTTTCGCGACCGGCCCGAACTCCTCGGGCGTCAGCAGCCAGGCGAGCACGAGCATGCCCGCGAGCGACGCGACCTTGCTCAGCACGACCTGCGCCATCGCCAGGAGCGATCCGTGTGCAGCGACACCGCCGAGGGCACGCGCGTTGGAGGTGGTGGCTGGCTCGCTCATCTCTGTTATCGGCGCAGATGCGGGTGCAACGAACTTCACGCGACCTGCCCGCGTGCATCCTCTATTCGGCCAAACGAGGCCGGAATCGCGCATCACTGCCGTCCGAACGGCCGAAGTTTGCCTTGACGATGTCCCCCCGCGTCCACCGGTTCCTCGCCGCGATCGCTGTCGCCTTCCTCGCATGCCCGCTGTCGGCGCGTGGCGACGAGCCCGATCTGCCCGACGACATGCCGCCGCCGAGCACGCTCGAGTTCCGCGCGTGGTTCGACGCCCGCGTCCAGACCGCGATCACCGACGCGAATTTCCCGCGCGCGGCGACCCGGTTCGTGAGCTCGTCGCTCGGAGACGACAAGAACGCCGGCGACAGCCCTTCCGCGCCCTGGCGCACGCTCGCGCAGGTCCGGCTCTGGCTCGCGACCAGCGGAACCGAGTCGCGATGCGTCCGTTTCCGCCGCGGCGACGTCTTCCGCGACATTGCCGGCCTCGACACGACGCTCCCGGGCATCCACTTCGCCGACTACGGCGACGCCGCCGATCCGCTCCCGCGCCTCTCCGGCTTCACGGCGGTGTGGCCTGCCGCGAGTGCGAAGAAGAGCGGATGGCAGACGGATCCGAAGCTGCCCGCGTTCGGCTGGCGCACCGTCGACCGCGCCGTGTTCTGGGTCCGCCAGAACGGCGACGCCGACCTCGAGCAGCCGCTCGTCAAGGCGTCGTCGATCGAGGCCGCGCGCACGCGCATCGGCTCGTGGTTCTACGACGCGCAGACGAACCGCGTCTACGTCCACACGCGCGGAAGCGTTCCGATCCACTCGGTGCTGCTCGAGGGCGCCACGGCGACCGGACCGGGCATCGCCGTCGCCGGCGACCTCTCGCTCGTCGAGAACCTCCGTGCCGAAGGCTGGGGCATGAACGAGAACTCGCGCGAGCCGTTCGCTTCGTACGCCTGCGGCACGACGCGCACCGTCTTCCGCAACCTCGTCGCGTACTACTCCGAGCGCCACTGCATCGCGCACACCTGCACCCTCTCGGGCGGCTTCGCGCTCTTCATCGACTGCGTCGCGGGCCGGCCGAGCCCGAGCCCCGCGGGCCAGAGCATCTTCAACAGCTACGCCCAGCGCGGCGGATCGCAGGCGATCTTCCTGCGCTGCACCGCCTCGCACGACACGCTTCCCGACGACACGCCGTCGTTCCTCGACGCCTCGCTTCCGCTCTACGCGCACACCTCGTCGCCGTACTACTTCTACAACTACCTCATCGTCAGCGACCTGCGCTACGGAGACTCGCCGGCACGTCCGACCGCGTGGCCGCTGCTCGCGAACATGCGCTTCGCCCAGTCGCTCGAGAAGGTCCGCGCGGTCATCATGGACACGCGCGTGCGCGGCGTGCGCGGCGCCGACGCGTGGGCGCGCAACGTCGCGACCATCAACTGCGACATCTCGACGCTCGGCGCGCAGGTCAACTGCCGCTGCGGGCAGAGCGCCGAGGCCGACGGCTTCCTGATCAACTCGATCTACGAGCTCGACCTCACCGGCGGCACGGGCGGCCTCTACGGATTCCTCAACTCGAACGGCGACAACGAGGCGCGCACCTACCACTCGGTGCTTCGCCTGCGCAACGTTCCTCCGGGCAGCACCGTGCAGTGGGACTTCGACGGTCCCTTCGCGTCGTTCGGGTCGCGCGTCCACAACAGCGTCGTCGACGCCGGCGGCTTCTTCTTCGACCTCAACAACTGGGCCGGCACCGCGCCGATCCGCGCCAACGGCTACGTCGGCACTCCGCCGCATCCGTTCGATCCGTACGGCACCACGGTGGCGACGCCGTACGACCCGTCCGCGGAGGTTCCGCCCGGAAGCCCGCTCGTCGGACGCGGGATTCCCGTGCAGGAGCCCGAGCAGATCGAGTACGACGCGCTCGGCCGGCCGCGCACGCTCTTCACCGTCGGCCCGCGCGAGTACGCGCCGACCTGCATCGGCGACATCGACGGCGACCGCGACGTGAGCGCCACCGATCTCGCCGCGCTGCTCGCGGCGTGGGGCAACATCGAGTCGAACTACTTCGCCGATCTCAACGGCGACGGCGAGATCAACGCGCTCGACCTCGCCGCGCTCCTCTCCTCGTGGGGCGACTGTCCCTGACCGACCGCGCGGGCGCGTTCAGCGCACGCCGCGGCGCGCGTAGACCTCGATGGTCCGCGCCGCGATCGCTTCCCAGGTGAAGCGCTCGCGGACGAGCGCCGCACCGCGCGCGCCCGCCGCATCCGCCATCGCCGGATCGGCGATGAAGCGTGCGAGCGCCTTCGCGACATCGGCGGGATCGAGCGACGTGACGGCGCCGGCGCCGACCTCCGCGACCTCGGGGAAGTGGCACTCGGTGCTGATGACGACCGGCCGCGCGAGGGCGAGCGCCTCGGTCACCGCGACGCTGAATCCCTCCTGGCGGCTCGGCAGGCAGAACGCGGCGCAATCCGCGAGCGCCTCGTACTTGTCGCGGCCGTAGAGCGGACCGACCACATGCGTGCGCGCCGCGAGTCCGTGCCCGGCGATGCGCGCCTCGAAGGGCGCGCGCTCGCCGTCGTCGGGCCCGGCGACCACAAGCCGCACCGTCGGATGCTCGCGAACGAGGATCGCGAACGCGTCGGCGAGGTGGTCGAGGCCCTTCTTGAAGTGCAGGCGCGACAGGAAGAGCACGAAGGGATCGCCGCCGAGCTCCGGCCGCTTCGCCCGGAAGCTTCCGCACGCCGGAATCGGCTCGATCTCCGAGAGGAAGACGCCGTTCGCGATCGTCTCGAACGGCGCGCGCAGGCCGAGCGGCGCGAGTCCCCTGCCCTCGTCCTCGTTGAGGACATGCAGGAACGCCGCGCGGTCGAGCACGGCCTTCCAGCCGAGCCAGAGCGCGACGCGCTTCTTCCACTTCTTCTGCGCCATGCTCCAGCGGTCGAGCATGCCGTGCGGGACGAAGCAGTACGGGATTCCCTGCGCGCGAGCCCAGCGCGCGCACGCAGGAAGCACCGGCTCCCACACGCCGTGGATGTGCAGCATGTCGCAGCGCCCGAACGACGGCGCCGCGCGCGGCCGGCCAAGCGTCGTCGCCATCGCCGGATCGACCGTCGCGAACCGCACGCGCGCGATGCCGGGCACCGCGTCGCACGAGCGCCGGAAATCCGCCTCGCGCTCGGCGGGCAGCGGCAGATGCGCGACCGTCACGTCGTGACCGAGCGCAGCCTGCCCCGCGGCGATGCGAAGCACGACCGCCGGAGGCCCGCCGGCCTTCGGATCCACGCTCGCGAGGAGGTGCACGATCCGCATCGGATTCACGCCCGGACGAGCCGGTCTCCGAGGGTCGATTCGTGCGCGCGCATCGCGTCGCGCGTGTCGACCACGAGCTTCGCGGCGCGCGCGATCGTCGCGTAGTCGATCGTCGAATGCGCGGTCGAGATCAGGACGCAGTCGTAGGTCGCGAGCGACGCGGCGTCGCACGGCACCGAGGTCATGCGGAGATCGTGCTTGCGCCCCGCGCGCGTCGCCGGCACCAGCGGGTCGTGGTAGTCGACCTCGGCGCCGCGGCCGCGCAGGAGCTCGATCAGCTCGAACGACGGGCTCTCGCGCACGTCGTCGATGTCCGCCTTGTAGGCGAGGCCCACGACGAGCACGCGCGAGCCCATCACCGGCTTGCCGTGGCGGTTGAGCGCTTCGGCGAGGCGGTCGATCACGTAGTGCGGCATCGCCGTGTTGATCTCGCCGGCGAGCTCGATGAAGCGCGTCGAGCGCCCGTATTCGCGGGCCTTCCAGGTCAGGTAGAAGGGATCGATCGGAATGCAGTGCCCGCCGAGCCCCGGACCCGGGAAGAACGGCATGTAGCCGAACGGCTTCGTGCTCGCCGCGCGGACGACCTCCCAGACGTCGATGTCCATCGCGTCGAGGACGACCTTCATCTCGTTGACGAGCGCGATGTTCACCGCGCGGAAGATGTTCTCGAGGAGCTTCGCGCTCTCGGCGACCTCGGCGCTCGACACCGGCACCACCGTCGCGACGCCCTTGCGGTAGACCGCGGCCGCGAGCTCGGTCGAGTCGGCGTCGAGTCCGCCGACGAGCTTCGGGATCGTGCTCGTCGTGTGCGACTTGCGTCCCGGATCCTCGCGCTCGGGGCTGAAGGCGACGAACAGGTCGCGACCGACCTCGAGCGACTTCGCGCGCTCGCCGGCGGCCTCGAGGATCGCGGGCACCATGTCGTCGCGCGTCGTGCGCGGATAGGTCGTCGACTCGAGCACGACCAGCTGCCCGGCGCGCAGCGTGCGGCCGATCGCCTTCGCGGTCTCGATGATGTAGGAGATGTCCGGCTCCCAGTGCTTCCCGAGCGGCGTCGGCACGCAGATGATGATCACGTCGGCCTCGCCGAGGCGCGAGAAGTCGGTGGTCGCCTCGAACCGCGCCGAGTCGCGCAGCGAGGTCACCAGTTCGTCCCCGAGATGGCGCAGGTAGTTCCGACCGGCCGCGATCGCCTCGATCTTCCCCGGGTCGATGTCGAACCCGAGCACCGGAAGCCCGCCCTTGTGGAGCGCGTGCGCGAGCGGAAGCCCGACGTACCCGAGCCCGATCACTCCGACCTTCGCCTCGCCTCGCTCGATGCGCTCGAGCAGCTGCTTCGCCATGCCGATCATCCGGACCTCCGATGCAGGACCATGCGCGCCTTCGCGCGCCGGGTCGAGAAGTCTACATCGGCATTCGGCGCCCCCGGCCATGCGGGGTCGCGCGCGCTTCGAGCGAAGCCCGGGAACCTCGCCCGCGGCGGATCAACCCTGGATCGCGAGCCGGCCGGGAACGGCCGTCGGTCCGCTGCCTCCGACGACACCGCCGACGATTCCGCTGACGCGGGCCTTCGAGGACGCCGGAGCGGTCGGCGCGACCGCCGGGGCGGTCGCCATCGCGCTCGACTCGCGGTTCTCGCGGGAAAGCTCGTCCATGCACATGGTCCAGGTCTCGCGCTCGAAGCGCAGCAGCGTCACGACTTCCTCGAGCGCCGCCGGATCGCGCGACATGCTCGACTCGACGAGCGTCCGATACAGGAAGGTGTAGAGGCCCGAGAGGCGCGCGCAGAGTTCGGGCGCCTGGTCGGGCCGCAGCGCGTTCATCAGCTCGAGCAGGATCGCCTGCGCCTTCGTCGTGCCTTCGTACGCCGACTCGAGGTCGCGCGACTCGTAGCCGCGCCGCGCCTGCTCGGTGAAGCGGATCGCGCCGTCGATCAGCATGAGCCGGAGTTCGGCCGGAGAGGCCGTGAGGACCTTCGTGCGCAGGTACGCCTGTGAACCGTGTTGCATGGAGTTTCCGTCGATGTCGTTCGGTGCGCCTCGTGGCGCGCACGCGTTCTATCGGCGCGGTGCAGTCCGCGCTTTGGCGTCTTCAGCGGATCCCGCCCATGTTCGCGACGATCGATCCGAGCGAGCCCTGCTGCGCCTGAAGTCGCGCAAGCGCCGCCTCCATCCCGGCGAACTGCGCCTCGAGACGCGTCCGCTTCGAGGTGAGCCGCTGGTCGTACCGGTCGAGGCGCGTGTTGAGCTCCTCGATCTGCTTCTGGAAGTTGCGATCGGCGACCGTGGTGACGCCGTCGACGGAGTTCGTGAGCTTCTTCAGGAGCTGGTCGAAGATGTCGCTGAAGCCGAGCTTCGAGTAGGTCGTGGTCTGGTTCTCCACCGTGACGCCGTCGACCGGCGACGAACTCGACGTCGAGCGGATCTCGAACGAGGTGAAGAGGTCCTCGACCGCCTGCGGGTCGGTCGCGTACGCGGCCTTGAACTTGGTCTCGTCGAGGACGAGCTGGCCTTCCTTGCCGAAGCGGATGCCGACCTGCGAGAGGAAGCGGTAGCGCCCGTCGACGCCCTTCGCCGGCCCCTGCGCGGCCTGGATGATCTGCTGCCGCACCTGCGCGACGGTCGAGTTGCCGAGCAGCGGCCCCTTCTTCTCCGTCTCGATGTCGTACTTGTCGTAGTCGCGGATGCGGCCGAGCGCGTCGTTGACCGTGGTCACGAACTGCTTGACCGCGTCGAAGATCCCCTGCTCGTTGCGCGCCACGTCGACCTGCGTGGTCTGGCCCGCCTTCAGCGCCGTGACCTCGAGCCCGCTCACGACGTCCTTGAAGGTGTTGCTCGAACTCGTGAAGAGGAAGCTCGTCTCCGGGTTGCCCGAGCCGAGGAAGAGCGTGGCGTCGCGGCCCTCGACCGCGCGCACGAGGCCGATGTCGACGCCGCCCGTGTCGACCCAGAGCTGTCCGAGCGATCCGCCCTGCGCCGACGAGAGGCTGAGCCGATACGGCGTCGCGCCCGAACCGGCGTTGATGACCGCGGCGCTCACCGGAATGCCGGCCGCGTTGATCTTGCGGACCACGTCGTCGAGCGTATCGGTCGCGTCGAGGTCGACGCTGCGCTCGAATGCGCCGCTGATGTTGCCGCCGACGGTCGCGGACTCGCCGAGGATGCCGAGCGACCGGCCGATCGATCCGTTCACGTCCTCGACCTTCATCTTGGTCGACGGCGTGCCGGTGTTGGTGTCGACGAGCTCGATGCCGTCTCCGGTCGAGTTCATCCGCGCCTCGACGAAGAGGCCGCGCGAGTTGATCTCGCTCACGAGGTCGTACAGCGTGACGGTGTCGGAGTCGATGTCGACGATCGACGACTCGCCGCTCGAGTCGGTGATCCGGAAGGTGCCCTTGCCGATCCCCTTGCCGAAGTTGAGCGACGAGATCTCGGTCGCGAGCGATGCGGTCTGGCGCTCGAGGTCCGAGCCCGCGAGGCGGTCCGTCGATCCGCTCACGGCGATGCCGAGCGCGGTCGCGCCGTCGCCGCTCGCGGACATCGCGCCAGTGCCGGTGCCGGTCGAGACGATCGAGAGGCCTCGACCGCTCGTGCCGACCTCGACCTTCATCTCGACGCCCGACGCCTTCAGCTCGAGGTTGATCGCCGAGACGAGCGATGCGACCGAACGGTGCGCGGCGAAGTTCGAGAAGGTGGTCGAGTTGCCCGCGCGGTCGGTGAGCGTGATGCCGGTCGGCGTGCCGATCCCGGCGCCGCCGTTGAGCTGCGACATCGCGACCGATCCGATCGTGCCGGCGACGCGCGTGCCGGTCACCGACCCGGTGCCGCTCAGTCCGAAGATCCCGAGGTCGCGCGCGGTGCGCTCCCCCACCGCCGTGCCGAAGCTCGATCCGTCGCCGGTGCCCGCGAGCACCGAGATGGCGCCGCCGCCCGCCGCGGTCAGGGTGAGTCCGGTCGCGCCGGTGCCGATCGTCGCGGTCACGGCGCCGTTCGTCTGGCTGGCGATGCGCTGCATCACGTCGCCGATCGTCGCTGCGCGCGGGGTCGCGACCTTGTTGCGCACGATCGCGCCGGTGAGGGTGGTCGGGCCGCTGTCGATCGCGCCGGTGAAGAGGCCGAGATCGCGCGCGGTCGACTCGCCGTTCGGGCCCGCGCCGAGCACCTTGACCGGTCCGCTGCCGCCCGTGGTGTCGGTGAGGACGAAGCCCTTGCCGTCGGGACGCAGCGACATGACGACCTTGCCGGCGCCGAGCGCTTCGTCGAGCTCCGAGTTCAC
>Ga0315907_10006015_pt1 | contig 13007 bp, 10 predicted proteins | sample LakEriMetagenome_3_FD_203525 | JGI IMG/M metagenome (GOLD analysis project Ga0315907, IMG submission 203525) | Freshwater fungal communities from buoy surface, Lake Erie, Ohio, United States - Buoy 12 MA123 | ecosystem: Environmental > Aquatic > Freshwater > Lake > Lake biofilm | place: USA...
TCCTCACATAATAATTTGTGGCATTTGGATAATCGGCAGCGTTGCCATTCAAAAGTAGAATATCAATGTAATTTGAGTTGATGTTCGCACTGTTCATGCGATTGCTGAGGTATATATAGTTTCCTGAGGTAAATGCGGGAGTTTTTATACAAGTCAGTGGACCATTGATGCCTTTTTTTATGTACAATTTGTCATATTTGATGCATAGGTAATAGATTTGCCCTTGGTGTTCTATTATTCTAACCCTATTAATTTCATCGGATTCTAGATTCAAAGGGGTAGAAATCACATTCCCTCCTTGATTAAGTTCTATTTGAGTATATGAGGCTTTCCATTCAACGATAGGGTCTAAGTAGCGTTGATAAATTCCAAGTACTCGATCATCGGAAGTGACAAATAACTCGCAGTTATCGGCAAGTCTATTTCTTGTAGAAGCAAGTGGATGTGTGCTTAAATCAATAAGGGTTTGGTGGCTCCAGCTGCCATTCAAGCGGTTGAAAAGTTTGTTTTTATGATAAATTGCCGGTAATCCAGGTCCCACATAATCGTCTTGTATTGCCAAGATACAGGGGCCGTTTGAGGTGGTGGCGACAAATGGATAATAGTAAGAATTTCCGAGGTTTTGTCCTGCGAATTCTTCACTCCATGATGCTGCGTTTTCTTGCTTGGAATATATCTTGACATCTTGATTAATTCCAAAAGAAACGTACAAGGAATTATCAGCACCAATTGCGGCCCCAATACGAATATTTACAGATTCCGGCTCACCTTGGTTATGGTCTTTAATGATTTCATTCAAGTGAGAATCAATATTGCCGGCAGAAGAATTAGGAAACCAATAATGCTTGAGCCTTCCCAAAGAACCATTTTCCGAAGGGTTAATCTCTGTAGGTTCAAACACAATAACGTGCAGCAAACCATGGGAATCAATCAATAGATTTACAGGGCGTGAAGTGGGTATCCCAGCTCCCTTTACCCAATTTCCTTGATTCGTCCTACAATAAATATAGGCTGTTGAAGGATTATTGGCATTGGGATAGCCATTGACAAGGTTTTCATTTTCAATAACTGCCATAAACACCTTATCCTCGAAGCGAACAATTTTTTGTTGATTGTACCCCCACCATGTAGCATTTTGATCGTGGTAAGTACTTCCTGGTATTGCTTCGAATGTTATCTGCTCGAGGTAGTTACTCAGCGGTACTTTGTCTTTATTGCAACTTGAAATAAAAAAAATAACGCAAAATGCAAGCGAATGGTTTATGAGATAAATGAGCTTTCTTCTGCTCATGAAAATTGCGAAATTTCCAACCCCAACCACTCCAAGGTAGCATTACAGAAAATATCTTCAAGTTGAACGGTGGATAAATCACTCTCTTCAATGAATTTACCAATCTCTAAATCGCCCAGCGGAAATGGGTAATCCGAACCCAAGCAAACGCGTTTTGACCCCTGCATGTTTAGGATATATTTCAAGGCATCTATGTCATGCGTGATGCTATCAACCCAAAACTTACCTACATATTCCCTTGGATTTACTTGATTGTCTATTGCCACCAAATCCGGCCTGCAATTGAATCCATGTTCAATGCGTCCGAGGGTGGGTAAAAAGGATCCGCCGGCGTGGGAGAAGCAAACTCGTAAGTTAGGCAAACGTTCTAAAACCCCTCCAAAGATCATGGAGCATGCCGCTCTAGAGGTTTCTGCAGGCATGCCAACCAACCAAGGCAACCAATATTTTTTCATGCTGTCAAATCCCATCATTTGCCAAGGATGAATCATGACGGCCAAGCCAAGGCGACTACACGCCTCAAATATGGGAAAAAATTCGTCTTCACTCAGGTTTTTATCGTTGATATTAGACCCGATTTGAATGCCGACTAACCCTACAGATTTAATGCGTTCTAGTTCTTTGATTGCCTCCTCGATATCTTGCATCGGAATAGTTCCTAGTCCGATGTAGTTTTTGGGATATTGTTGAACCAATTCAGCAATGTGGTCATTTAAGAAGCGTGATAATTCAGCACAATCCGTTGGGTTTGCCCAATAGGAGAACATTACTGGAATCGTGCATACCACTTGCACTTGCGTATTGAATTGTTCATATTCCTTAATCCGTAACGATTCATCCCAGCAATTTTCCACGATCCTGCGAAAGAAATTTCCGCCCTGCATCATGTTGGCCGAGCCATCGGTATTCGATTCCAGGTGAATAAATTTTCCATATCCGAATTTCTCTGTCCAATTGGGCATTGTTTTCGGGAGAATATGCGTGTGCATGTCAATTTTCAACATGGTGCGAAGGTACTAATTTTCACCAATCTAGGCGCATGATGTAGTCGTCCATCACAAAGCCATTGCCGATATCAAAGACCGCTTCTTCATGGATGTACATGCCGTTTTTATGATAAAATTGAAGGGCTGGATTCATCTTATTTACTTGTAGAATAAGGTGTTTGCAATGTTCCTTTTTGCTGGCGCTTACGACTTCACGAAATAATGCACCTCCAATCCCAATAAATTGCGTTTCAGGAAGGACGTACAGCTTATGCAGTTTGCTAAATTCTAACTGAGGGAAGTGCGTCTGATACCCTGCATATCCGACCGGGTTATGATCGCGTTCTGCGATTAAAAAGGTATGACCATCGCTCAGATTTTGCTCAAGTGCTTCTTGTGAATACATGGTGCTAAGCATGTATTTAATTTGTGCCTGTGTGATAATCTCTTTGTAGGCAATCGGCCAAATTTTGGCGGAAAGCTCCGTCACCAAGTGTAATTCTGATTCCGTGATGGTACGAATCTCTAGGGCCATTAATTCGCTTTAATAAAAGAAACCGATTGGTTCCTCCCGTTCATTGTGATTTGCAAGGTGTATTGACCGGATTTCAAGTGTTTTACAGACACGCGTTCGTCTTGAATTGGAAGTACGATGCATTTTCCTTGAGCGTCAACCACTGTGCACGCTTTGGGTAATTCATCCACCAACGTGAAATGTAGGGTTTCAATTACAGGATTTGGATACACGTTCCAAGCATTTTCAAGGGTATTTTCGGGGACGTCAACCAAGGCTAATGCTTCTTCGACGGCAGCGTAGGCATTTAATTTCCCCATACCCCACAATGGGCTTCCGAGTGCAGGTATCACTCCCGTGAAATTATCTGTGCGAGCCGTTTCCTTGATGAGTTGTTTAACTTGAGCTGCCGTAAGCCACGGATTGGCTTCTAAAATTAAGGCACATACCCCGGCAACTACCGGACCGGACATGGATGTTCCGGAGAACTTTGCATAATCGTAGGTTTTGTTGTTGAAGGTTATCGAGGAAATGGTGGTGTAGTTTGCATCAGTAAACGAAGAGATTGCACTACAAATTGATACACCGGGCGCTGCGATGTCTGGTTTCATAACGCCATCATAGCGTGGACCATGACTGGAAAAACTGGCTAATCCACCGCCTACACTCGCGCCACCTGGAGTTAGATAGGATGGTGCATAGGCCGCAACGCTGATTACATCGTCCGAACATGAAGGTTCAGAAATCCCGTGATCTGCATCTCCAGGAGTTGTTCCCGTTCCGGAATATGAAAATGGCATACCCCAGTTACCAACATCGGTAGTTAATTCCGTCACGTTCCAATAATTTACTGTGCCGTCAACCGCTGTAGATTTTAGTAGGATCTTAAGCGAAGTGTTCGTGCATTTTACACGTAAGCGCATCTGAGGTTTTTGATTCAAAGGATGGGCAGAATCTGCGGCAATGTTGTAAAAAATTGTATCAGCTCCGGCCACTAAGAAGGTATCAATGTACGTATTGGTAACATTCGTGCTATATAACGGGGATTCAACAAGGGCTGTGTTGCTTGCGTTCTTAACAACAATTCCATTCGAGAAGGCATGCCCAACTTCACCCCAGGCATGAATGCTTTGACCCCACATGTTCGCATTGGCGGCGTAGGAATAAAAGTCAATTTTTGAATTTAGTTGGTCGTTATTAAAGATTTTTTTAAGGTGAAAATTCACATTCCCGTTATTTCCGGCAGAATTTACAAAAACTACCCCTAAGTCAGAATACGCGGTAATGGCTTGACTTAACAGTGAATTCCCGTCTAAGGTACCGAAGTGATATAAGCCCCAACTCATATTTATAACCAGTCGTTTTCCGGCGGCTTGTGCTTTTTGATACATCCATTCCCATGCATCTAACACGGCTGCTTCGTCCACTAAAAAGGTAACGAATAGAAAATTTGCATCGTAGGCAACTCCTCGATAAGCGGTTCCTGCTCCACATCCCCCAGCAATCGAGGCTACGTGTGTTCCATGCGTACTGTAGCTGTAAATGTTTGCGGTATCGCTTCCTGCGGCCAAGAGCGCATTTGCCCCCACATGTTCTGTCCCATAATTAAATCCTTGCGGATGAGGTCCGCTCGTTTTAAATTGATCCCAAGCGGCAATGATGCGTGTTTGACTGAGGGTGCTGTCGTAAAAAGCGGGGTGGGTATAATCGAATCCCCAATCTGTTACTCCGATGTATACATTTTTTCCCTGGAATCCCTGAGGTAATCCAATGCCTTGTTGCACGCTATCGGCTCGGACGTCGTGAACCGCCTTATCCAATTGATGGTTTACTTTTCCCGCTAATGCGAGATATTCGATTCCTTGTATGGCAGAAGCGTATTCGCTGTCTTCAATCGGAACTTTGATGCTGACAATATTTCGAATCGGATTCCCAATGATGTAATTCGATTGGGTTAAGCGTTGCTTGTCGAATGTCGGATTGATTTTAGCCAGGAAAGATACGTAATATCGGTTGTTGATGAAGTTGATGGGGTAGGAAGTTAGGGTAGTGCTATCCAATATTCCGTCTTTGAAATCACTTGATATAAAGTCCAGTTCGTTTTTGTCTGCAAGGGAAAGTGCGTTTTGCCCGTGAAACGGAAATAAACCAAAGAAAAACAACAAGAAGACACACCAAGTTCTCAACATCTCTCAAAAATACGGAATAGATTTGAATCCACTCGGTTTAATGCGATGGATTTCCCCTAGATTATGAACGTGAAGGTGTTGAAATTATCGCGTTTCGAACAAGTCCTCTTTGGTTTTTCGAACCTTTTTTGCAGTGATGTTCGCATCTTCTGGGTGACGAAATCCAATGGGGCACAACAAGGACGCGCTAAGGCCTTGACTGGGTAGGTCAAGGAGTTCGTTGAGTTTGTCTTTATCAAATCCTTCCATGGGCGTAGCATCGATTTTGAGAAGGGCGCAACTTAATAAGACCTGGCCGAGTGCAATGTACGTTTGTTTAGAGGTCCATTGTTTCACATGCTCCTCTTCCATGTTCGCAATGGCTGATTTAACATGGGTGCCAAACCCCTGTAGTTTTTCTGGGGAAACATTTCTGGTATCGGCCATTAAAGTCACATGTTGATCAACATAGGATTCTGATATTGCAGTGTGATGACAGAATACCAACAAATGAGAAGCGTCAACCACCTGCGCTTGATTCCAAGCAATCGGTTTGATTTTCTCTCGAAGTTCCGTTGTTTCAATGAGCAACACTTTTATTGGTTGCAGTCCGTAGGAAGTGGGGGTGAGGCGTATAGAATCCAAGATGGTCTGAAGGTCGGACTCTGAAATCCGCTTTTCAGCATCAAACTTTTTACAGGCATAACGCCATTCCAGTGCTTCTATCAGTTGTTTATTCATGTTGATGTTTAAAATTGCATGGGTACTTCAATGAGCAGTAAACGACCTTGTTCTTTTGCTTGAATTTCTACGCTGGGTGTTTCCCACACGCCAAGGGCATCGCAAGCCCCCAGGGTTTGCTTGGCGATTACTTTTTCTCCTTCGATGTTCATCAAGTATACCCCATTTCCCGGATGCTTAAGGGGGTAAGTTTGCATGGTATTGGGAGACATGTCGATCATGTGTATCCATGCCGTTTGGTGTATCCACAAGCCGTCATCGTCTGGGTTGGGAGATACGAGTTGCAGAAACGCGTCCTTCATGTCCGAATTTTCATATCCCAATTGCTGATATCGGGGAGTAACTTCTTGTTGGTTTGGAAAGATCCAAAGTTGAAATAAGTTGATTTCTTCCGTTTGACTCGCATTAAATTCACTGTGATAAATTCCAGTCCCAGCACTCATAACCTGTACTTCTCCGGCATGAATCACTTCCGAAAACCCCATGCTGTCCTCATGTTTTAATGAGCCTTTCAAGGGGATTGTGATAATCTCCATGTTGTCGTGGGGGTGTTTCCCAAAACCCATTCCAGGAGCCACGATGTCGTCGTTCAGTACACGCAGTGCGCCAAAGTGCATGCGGTATCGATTAAACCAAGATGCGAAGCTGAAGGAGTGTTTGGCTTGTAACCATCCGTGATCAGCAAATCCTCGCGTTGAGCTGGCGTGAAATTCTTGTTGCATAATGTTCTTTTGAACACAAAAGTACAGGCTTTGTTCGTTCCGTGTGCCTCGCCAAACTTTTCAATAACGTATGTTAATATCATTTAAGGGCAGGATTGTTTGGCAACGGATATTTCTACGAACTTCGTTCTTATGGTATTAAGTAGATTTTGGCTTGTTATTTTTATTTCCTCCCTGGTCTTTATCTTGGTGGGAATTTCTTTTAATCAGCAATATAGCATTGATTCGGTCATTAATGGGAAACAAAACGACCCTGTTTTAATCGGAGAGAAATATCTGTTTCAGTTACCGAGTGCACTCAAAGATTCGCTCAAGAAAACTCCGGAGGGAAGGCTTGTATTTAACTTCAATGAAGCGGACGTGGATACCACCTACCAACTTACGGAACAACAAGTAAAAATTTTCAGTGGCGTTCAAAAAACAGATGGATTGCTTCCAACCGCCAAGTCGACCATCCTAGATATTATTCTCCCGCTCTTGGCATACCTGGCGTTTTTTGCAGGCCTCATGCAGTTGCTTATAGACTCAGGGGCTGCCGAAGGCTTAGCGAAATGGTTAAGTCCCTTCTTTGTGCAGGTGTTCCCATCGGTACCGAAAAACCATCCGAGCATTTCGTACATGACCTTAAATTTTGCGGCTAATTTTCTTGGTCTCGATTCTGCGGCAACGCCCTTTGGACTTAAAGCGATGGAAAGTTTACAGGAGATTAATCCAGATAAAGACAAGGCGAGTGATGCACAGATTATGTTTCTCTGCTTGCATGCGGCGGGTTTAACCTTGATTCCAACCTCGATTATTGGTTATCGAGCGGCAGAACACGCAACCAATCCGGCGGATGTCATGTTGCCTTGCATTATTACCTCGTTTATTGGAACAATAGCGGCCTTGATTATTGTTGGAATCCGTCAGCGGGTGAATTTATTCAGTGGCTTGTTAATCGCAGTGGTATTTAGCATTATTGCGGCCATGCTTGGCTTGTTGTTCTATATTGGTTCCTTAGACTTGATGGCAAAAAATCATTTTACTTCCAATTTTTCTGGGGTATTGCTCATTGGAATTATCTTACTGACCTTAGGGTTTGCCTTTTGGAAAGAGAAGCGGTTCAAGGAAAAGAATACTACCGTTTTTGATTCTTTTGTGGTTGGCGCAAAAAATGGAATGAATACCGCGGTGACCATTTTCCCGTATGTCCTGGGCATGCTCGTGGCGATTTCTGTATTTCGAAACAGTGGAATGTTCGAGTTGTTGAGTCAAGGGATAACTTGGGTTTTTTCTCAAGTAGGCTTATCCAAAGAAATTACAGATTCGTTACCGGTTGCGATGCTGCGTCCGTTCAGCAGTGGCGGATCGCGTGGGTTTATGCTGGATGCCATGCGGGTGTACGGACCGGATTCGTTCACGGGTCGATTGAGTTGTATTTTTCAATGCAGTGCGGAAACGACCTTTTATGTGGTGGCGGTTTATTTTGGTGCGATTAAGGTGAAGAATACGCGCTACACCCTATCTACCATGTTACTGGTGGATTTAATTTGTGTAATCGCTGCGATCTTAGTAGCAAGTTGGTTCTTTTAAGATGTTTGGTTGGTTTAAGAAAAAGAAAGAAGAAGCGCCTAAAGAGCAGAAGCAAGTTCAACTAAAGCCCATTAATTATTCAACGGAGGTGATATTGCTTTGGGCAAAGGCGGTAGATGGCGATAAGGTAATTCAGCTGGGTCTGAGAGAGTCTGGATTTCCTGAATTATTTCATGCAACGAATGCCATTTATTTGATTCAAGAATCAAGGGATTGGTTGATGGATAATGGGTACGCGCATATTATGGCGATGATTAATGCAGCGGAAGGACTTGAAAAAGCACAGGCATGGTTATATGCCAATGACATGGAATTACTCTACCACATGGGGCGTGCCGTGGATCATGAGATGGACAGTTGGGATTGGTTAGGTAAGCATGCGCCACCCGATTTGTTTATTTTAACCAAATCAATTCAGGTCGTTAAAGATCAAATTGAAGAAACCCACCGAGAAATACATTACTTCGGGAAGGATTAGTTGGGGAAAACCGCGATTAATTTCTTTTAGTTTTTTTCTGTTCCTTGTAATTTTTCTTTAGATCTTTCAACTCATTCCGCGAGAAAAAACCCATGCCACATCCGCAATCTTCCGCCATCGGTGTATTCAATAATGGGTCTTTGTTTTCCAAATAAGGCTCTATTTTTTGTTTAAAATAATCAATGTTGAATTCAACAGTTTTTATATTGGTGTTCTCATTGTCTAAATTCATGTAAATTAAGTTTGATTGTATGATTTCATTCGCAATTTGAGTCGGGATGATATTTTGAAGATCACACAGGTCTATGGGTTCGAAAACATCGATCTTTTTATAAATAGGCTTCAAAACGAGATAGGTTTCATCAAACAAAGCTCTAGGGATTACCGGTAAATTATTTTCTTGGATATCTAGTGAATCTAAGTTGAAAGAAATATCAAAAGGTTCTACCAAGGTCTGTCTGTTCCCAGTCGGAGACTTTTCATCCAGTAGAACTTCGAATTTTGGTGAATAACCGACCTGAACAATATAGGCCATTGGTTGCCTTCCAACTTCTCTTTTGTACAGCCAATTGTATGCTTTTCTACAATAACGAGTTTCCGATATTATCTTTTTTTCTTCAATCTTAAATGCCTTTTCTTGATCTTTTTGATTTTGTTCGAATCGTTTCGCATCGTATTTACTCATGTTTCGCGAGCTAAAAGAAATTTCAGAGGCTGTTGTTTGAAACAATCTATTTGTTTTTACTTTATTGATTTTTTCTAAATCATCGAGGGTTAAATCGTTCAGAATCAAAAAGCCATTTTCTACTTTTTTCTCTTCAAATTGTTTTTTAGAATTTTTATCCCAAGGACCGTTTATAAAGTTTACGGCCCAACCGTTTTTATAGGATTCAAAAATCAACGGAAACCAATCGTTTTTTTGAACAGTGTTTACTACTTCACCTTGGTCGTTTATATTTTCAATGGTTCTTCTCCACAGGAAATTCAAAATGTAAATGTCTTTATCTTTTTTGAGTATAACCGTGTCGGATAGTCCGAAATTCTTGCTCCAGGTTTTGTTAGTTTTTAAATCAGTAATTGAGACATTCAGAACCCTAGACTCAATTACAAGTGATATTTTCGATGAAGGATTTTTTTCTTCCTTTCTCGGATATTCTTCTGTAATATACTGCGCAAAATCATAAAAATATGTTAATGTATCTTTTTCAGTAGAAATAGCCTCGAATGTCCCTCGTTGTTCAAGCGGAAATTCCATTAATCTTTCACCACTGACGGGTTGTGGTGCATTGAATAATACAGTTCGACAAGATTGCAAAAGTAAGGCCGCTAAAATGCAAGATAAAAATTTCACAAAAGTTCTGAAAGAAAAGAAATCCATGGTAACAAAGTTAGTTTCATAAAATTACACTAAATCGCAATTAACGACAAAAATTATGTAACATAACTCTTAATATTTTACATGTCAAAGTCCTAGTAAAAGTCGAAGTATTTTTTGAGGCGTATCTTAAGGGGGTTAAATTCAATAAGAACTTTATGTAAATTAACCCAATAGGGTGTTTTACATTAAGAAAGATCTTAGATTATTACCAAGTGCCTTTCAGTGTATTTTTTCAGCAAAGTCAATTTATAAAAAAAAGCCCGCCGAAGCGAGCTTTAATCCGTATGTCTGTAAATCCTTAGATTTTAGAAAATTTACCTTTCAATATTTTTCCTGAAACTGTCATTACGCTGTAATGATAGATTCCGTTGGGTAGATTCGTGATGTCAACGTTTGTTGTTGTTGCACTCAAAGCCAACTTCCCATCCATTCCGTAGATTTCAACCCCTGAAATCGCTTCAGAAGCATCAAAAGTTAACACGCCATTCGTTGGATTTGGATAAACATTCACCGTTGCAGCCAATTCAAGTACACTTACTCCACCTGAGATGGAAACGTTGTCTAACCATAAGGTACTGTTAGGAACTCCAAATCCCGTCCCAAAAGCAGCACCGATAGAAGAGGACGCAAGCACGATTACACTGTTCGCTGTTCCCATGGCTCCCGGAACTGGGTCCATTGGAATAGAAGCCATTTGCCATCCGTTTGAATTTCCACCAAATGCACCAAGAGCCTGAAATAATACCACGTCATCGTTTGGACCTGCACCCATCGTATCACTAAACTGACACGCCACTAAAGCCGTATCTCCCGCTGAAACGATGTGGTTATAGGCAAAATTCAAGGTTAACGATCCTGCATTCGGCCAAGAACCCGTCACAACTTGCTGCATCACGCCTGCAATTGTATCCGATGGCCATTGTAAGATTCCTGCTGTAGCTGCATCCGCAATGGTCATAAGTTTCGCAGATTGAGTTCCAGCGTAAGCATTCGCTGTTTCCATGGTATACAAACCCAATCCCCATCCGGGACAGTCTGTAGCAACGCCCGGAAGTAACGGGGTAGCCGCTTGTTCAAAATCCCCATTCGTAAGGACTTGTGCATTCATTGAAGCGATTGAAGCTCCAAAAATTAAACTAAGTAATAATTTTTTCATGTGATCGATTTTAATGATTTAACTCAAAGTTAGTGAATTTAATACGCTTATTATTAGCCAAACCCATTCTTTTCAATAAGTCCTTGTTAAATTCTATTAAGGGCGTATGATTTGAACATCCACGCGTCGGTTTGATTTTCGACCATCCGCATTGTCATTTGTTGCTACCGGTTTTCCTTCACCGTGATGCTTGATAATTATACGTTCAGCTGCAATGCCATTCATTACCAAGAAATCCCGTACTGCATTCACCCGATTTTTAGATAATCCCACGTTATATGCTTCAGTTCCTACCGCATCCGTGTGGCCTTCCAAAGAAAGTTTATACGTAGGATTCATCTCCAATAAATTGACGATACTTTCCAGTTCTCCGAAACTTTCTTTCTTAACTAACGATTTGTCAAATTCAAACAAGATCGTTTTAGAAACAGCGCCCAGATTGTCTGGTGTTTTCGATGGTTCAATCGATTTATCTACATAGATAGTATCCACGAAACGCTCCGTTTGGGTAATGAACACGGTGTCAATTCGCTCAATGGTTTTGATTATGGTATCGAATTTTGTTTTTGCCACCTTCGTGCGTTCTGGACGGCAAAGTGTCATTTTCAACATCACTTCATGCGACCCACTGCTATACGATGCAATATTAGCGATAGGAGCTTCATAGGCATACCCAAAAAAGAACTTTTCTTTTACTGTGATTCCTGCGCGAGCAACTACCCCTACCTGGGATCGAAATCCAGCCCCGAAATATATAAATTGCTTGTAATTGGCATCCACATTCAAGTCTGCTTGCATGACGTTGTTGATGCTTCTTAACAATACATTTGGCCGTATTTCCCAGGTATTATTCAATGGGATGTCATACCCTGCGCCCATCATATAGTGGGCCCGTTGCACGTATCCGGGTAGGTTCGTATATCCAAAATTGGAATAGGTTTTAAGGAGTTGTTTTACACTTCCAAATACATAAAATCCACTTAGTTTATATGCGATACCGATATCTGAACTTATCGCTCCTGCACTTTGGTTTCCTCCATTCACAATGGGGTCAAGCAAATCGAATGCTACCGCATTCGTGGGATTTACGCGATAATTGTTGTATCCCAAGGATAAGCCCAATCGTAGGGATTGTTGTCCTGAATAGAATCCATAGGAAACATTTCCGAGCGCAGAGACTTGTTGCAACATCCCGATCTTATCCAACATAAATTGTCCTCCCACACCCCAATGGTTTCCAAGGCGGGTAGAAACAGTCAAGTGATTCGTAATCGGTGCCCCTTCCAATTTTACCCATTGGTTGTGATGCGACATGCTGATTTCCGTACAATTGTTTGTACCTGAAAGCGCCGGATTGATTAAAAATAGATTGTACCCGTACAAATAGGATTGCGGAACTTGTTGTGCTGATACCATCCCAGTAAAAGCAAACACAAAAGCGAAGATGAGTTTATTTTTCATGGCTTATTTTTTAAGTCTCAATAAGTTAATCGCTCCGTTGTAGCTTTTTTCACCACATTCAATCGAATAGAAGTACACCCCATCCGGTAAGGGTTCATTGTTTTTTGTTCCGTCCCATTCATTCTGATAATCGCTGGTTTCGTAGAGTGGTTGACCCCAACGGTTATAAATTTTAACCTCACATCCACTAATTTGATTCGGGTTATCTATTTTCCACGTATCATTCTGTCCGTCACCGTTCGGAGTAAGGATGTTTGCAATTTCGAAATCCCCAGAGCACGTCGTTACGGCTAATTCGAGGGTAACTAAGGAATCACACCCACCTGCGGTACTCAGAGAGTCCACATAAATCCCGCTTTCCGTTAAGACCGTTCCGTTAAAGGTATAGCTTTCTCCTTCACAAATTGACGCGTTCACATTTTGGCTAAGTGGTGGATTAATGTAGAGGGCCAATATAATGACAGAATCACATCCTCCGCTTGCACTTAAGGTATCTGTATATATTCCTTCCGTACTGAGTAGCGTTCCATTGAAATTATA
>Ga0315907_10006019_pt1 | contig 13001 bp, 9 predicted proteins | sample LakEriMetagenome_3_FD_203525 | JGI IMG/M metagenome (GOLD analysis project Ga0315907, IMG submission 203525) | Freshwater fungal communities from buoy surface, Lake Erie, Ohio, United States - Buoy 12 MA123 | ecosystem: Environmental > Aquatic > Freshwater > Lake > Lake biofilm | place: USA...
TATGGGCGGACTTCAGGCTAGAGCTAACATTATTACTGGCGCTGCCGGGATGAAGCAAGCCGCTGCTCAGGGTGTTGGTCAAGGGCTGATGGGCATGGCAAGCTCAATGTTTAGTAGTGGTGCTGTTGGTGGTGCTGGCAGAGCAGCCGGAGCAGCTGCTGGCGGTGGTGTAGGTGGAGGAATCAATTTTGCAGACTTCATGAGATCAGTAAGACGATAAAATAAAATGGCAAGAACTATAACAGTATCACCAGTAATTCCTTCTGATGGCGGTTCTTATGAACTTCTTGCTAGATCTATTCAGGCTGGTCAAGAGGCAAACAGAAGGAGAGAGCAGGCTACTCGTGAGGCAATCATCGAGCAGCAAAAAGCTAACCAGTTAATCTTTGGTAATACCAATGAGGAACTAAGAAAGTTTTACTCAAATGCCTCCGAAGTCCCAACTGAAATAAGGGATAACATTATCGCCGCTGGTATTAATAAATTAAAATCCTCTGTTGGTTCTCCCAATTTTTATGCTGACGCTCAAACTATAATGAATACAGCGTTTACAGCATTTAATCAATATGATACATACTTTAAGGGAGTGGGTGAGGCTGTTAAAGATCTTGAGACAAAAGGGTTCGATGCTAAAACATTAGCAGCATTTGCTAATAAAAATGTATTCGATGAGCAGAAAGATCAAAATGGTAATATAGTTTCTAGATCATTAAAAGATGTTTCTAGCATAACAGATCCTAAGTTATTTATCACACAAGAGGCTACAAATAATCCAGAGCTTTATATAAATAGAGGCAAACTAAATTCTAGTGCCTTTAAGGAGATGGATGAATTAATGAAGAGCGATGCGTTAGTATCTAATAAGCTAACCTTAGATCCTACTGGCAAGAAGGTTCTTAGTTTAGGATACGAATACAAGTTAAGCCCATTTGAAAGAGAAGAGGAAAAGACAGACGCAACTACTGGGCTTAAATATAAAGTTCCGGTTCTTGATACAAAGCCGACTTCAATAACTATACCCGGTTCAACAGATACATATAAGCAGTTAGATCTTGTTAAGTATGATCAGCTTCAAAATATGTTAGGGCCATCTGCTAAACAAAAGGTTTACATAGGCGCCATTGATAAAATAAAAGAACACAATGCTAGACTTCTTAAGCAGGCTGGAAGTCCTAATCCTGTAGAATCTGCGCTTGCTATATCTTCTGAGAACTTTAACAGCTTTGCTGAAAAGGTTCCCGGTCTAGTAAATCCTTACGAGAGTTCTAGTATAGATACATTCTCTAGAATATATATGCCAGAGTTCTTAAGTACTGTTAAACAATATGGTGATCAGGGCGAGGCTAAGGCGGTAAAGATAGATGCAGGTCTTAAGGTTGATACTCCTAAAGCTCCTACAGTTATTAAAGTTGGTTCAGAAGAAAAGATAGCTGGGCTTACATGGATGCAGAATATGGAAAAGGCTATGAAGGCTAATGATATTGATTCAATTAATAACTATCTTGGTGCTTTATATGGAGGCGGAGGAAAGAAACTTGTAGGTGAACCTAAGGTCGTTGGTAATATTGTCACCGTAAATTATGAAGGTGATATAGATAGAAGACCTATGATACAGGTTGGTAAAACTTATAAGCCAAATCCTAATGAAGGTAAAGCTATCACACAAACCATTACCTTTGACATAACCTCACCACGTGCGGTTCAACAGGCAGCTGGTCTTTATCAAAAGATTATGGGAGCTGATAAGAATGTAGAAGGATACGCTGTTAAAAAATCCGGTGCTAAGTCACTAAATAAATAATTATGGCTGAAAACACAAACTTCGCTAAAGACGTATACAATAAATTAGCTTCTAATTTTGACGACTTTGAAATCAGCGAACAGGATTTCTACAATAAATTAAATTCAGATCCTGAGTATGCTAATAAGGTATACGATGTGATGTCTTCTAACCTAGAAGATTTTAAAGAAGACAAGGATGTCTTCATCGGCAACATATCTTCTTTTAAAAAAAAAGACCAGTCAGACCCTTCTCTATTGACTGGTGCTCCAGTATCTGGAGAAAAGCCTGCAGTTACTTCCCAATCACAATTACCGTTACAATCGGAAGAAGAGCCTAAAGATCCACTAAAGATCGCTAAAGAAAGAGCTAAGCAGGCGGCTGATATTTTAAACAACAAGGTAAGACAAATTAACGAAAGAGGTCAGTTGGGCATTGTTAATCCTAGGTGGGCTAATAGTATATACAATTTATACAAGCAGGAGTACGATGATGAGATTAGCAATATTAAAGATTGGTATAACGGAGAGACTGCAAAGCCTGAGAACGTAGACCCCCTTGCATTAGAGACTGCAAAAAAAGATTTCTTAGCTGATGATGCTTTTGTATTAAAGAAGGCAAAAGAATATTCTGCTAACAGGCAAGAGTACGAGAAAAGTAAAGCCGCATATAAGTGGAGAAGTATATTTAAAAATACTTTAAAGGATAGAGGTGTATCTGATGAAGAAGCTAATTCGCAAATTGAATACACAGCAAAGCTTGGTCAGCTTAATATAGATCCTAATACTGGTCAGCCTTTGCAGACTGGGTATCAAGCTTCAATGGATAGGATTAAACAGATTAAGAAGGCGATTGACGAGAATATATTTGATGTAGATAAAAAGAAAGAGGCTATTGACGCATTCACTGTTGATGCGTATGCTGCATTATATCAGGGGTTAAAAGATCAGGATGTGGTTAATAACTGGGCTAAGCAGGGTAACGTATTTATTGGTGCTGGTTTAGATTTATTAAAACAGATTGATCCCGATAGAGCAAAGAACTTAGAGGAGAGAATCAATAACCCAGTGGCGCCTGCTTCTGACAAGCAATTATATTTAAGAGAGCTTGAGAATATCGGACTGAATGCGATTGCATTTGAGTCTAATAGAAATATGAACAGGGTTACTGGTGAGCAGGAATTGACAGGTAAGAAACCTGCTGCTGGTTTTATCGAAGGGTTATCACAATGGAAACAACTTGCTGAGAAAACAAAAAGATCACAGCAATCTAGATACCCAGATGTTGCAGCTTCTGATATAGACAGGGTGTTGTTTGATGTAACAGAAGGAATCGAAACGCCAACTATTACAAAAGGTATTTACAACATAGCAGTTGGTGCTAGTGATTGGCTCGACAGAGGAGTGTCTGCTGTATTTGATTATGCTACTAAGAATAGAGATCAGAGACTAGCTGCTGATATGCAGCGTGATCATTCAAAATATATATCTGAGGAGATATTAAATTACGGAGACACTGGTTCTGCTTTACGTGGTGAGGATGTTATTCCAGAAATTACAGATGCTGCTGTTAAGCAAAAGGTTGATGGAATTATTAAGGATAACAATCTATCAAGAGAAGAAAAGTATAAGCAGGTATATCCATTAATTAAAGATGCTTATAATAATGGTGGTATAGAGTTCTATGCTAATCCTAACAAAGGAAACGTTAGCCTTACCGCTAAAAATATTTCACATCTACTTTCTACTTCTGGCGCTAGATCATTAGGCAATATTGCTCCAACTGTATTATCTGGTGGAGGATTGATTATGTCTGGCATGGTAGCGGGATTAGATGCTGCAGCTAATAAATATGATGAGCAGTTTAGAGAGGGAAAGAATGATCCACTCGCTAGAGCATTAAGAACTGGTGTTACTGTAGGTGGATTAGCAGGAATAATGGATGAGGCTACTGCGTTAGCGAACGCATTTAAGGGTGGACGTATGACGCTTGCTTCTGCTAGACCTACAGTAGCTGGAGCAGTTAAAGAATTTGGTAAGATGCAGGTTAAGGAGCAAGCTGAAGAACTTGCAACTGAGGCGTTAGATGGTAACATTGTAAAGAACTGGAAGGATGTATTAATCTCTACAGCTTTAATGACTCCACTTCTTACTGGACCTACTGCTATATTAAGTAACAGAAGAGACTCTCAATTGTATAAGCAACTTTGGTTTGAGGCAGGATCTAATCCTGAATCAGCAAAGTCAGGTCTTAAGGAATTGTTTGATAATGGAGATATTAACGAATCACAATATCAAGAAGGACTAGCTCGTGCTAACAAGTTAGCACAGGTAGTATCCACTATGCCAAGGGTAGATAGGAACGGTAACCCTTTGACTGACTTGCAGAAGGCAAACTACGCTGACAATGTGATGAAGAAGTTTGACGCATCTAAGATGTCAGAGGATATGCCAGAGAGTGTGGTAAATGAAATGAAGGAGCAGGCTAAGAAGGCAGATCAACAGAATGCTGATATCCTTAATGGTGTACAGCCAGAAGTTAAGGAAGAAGTTAAAGAGGAAATGAAGCCAGAGGTTAAGGAGAGATTAAAGAAGGAGCAAGGGTTGACTGATGCCGACTTTGTATCAGAGCCATTCACTCCTGAAGAAGACACTGCTGACCGTCAGGCTTTACCTCAGTCTGAATTTGCTAGCGAAGCAGATCTTAAAACTACTTTAGAGACTGGTGAGTTTGCGATGCTTAGTGGTATGAACCCAGAGGCTATGCAGATTAGTAAGGCTGGTAATAAAAAATTAAACGAAAAGGCTAAGGCTTGGCTAGAAGAGCGTGGTCTTAAGCCAGTAGAAATCTTCGGAAAGTATGAAGGTAAGACAGAGCGTTCTTTCTTTGTACCTAATATGACTAAGCAGCAATCGATTGAATTTGCTAATGCGTTTGGTCAGGATTCTGTTGCACATAGTACCGGGCTCGTGTATAAAGATGGTTCATTCTTCCCAAGAAGTGGAACGGTGAATGTTGAGCCTAGATTTGAATCAGGCGCGGATAACTTCTCTACTATCAATATTGGTGGTAAGCCTGTAGACTTTGAGGTTGGGTATAACTTTGAAGAAAAGGTTCAACCTAAACCTGAAACAGATTTTGATAAGAAGATTCAGGCAGCTCAAAAGTCATTAGAAAAGACTGGTGTAAATATTAATGTGATAGAAGATCCAGATGAGTATGATAGATTATCTGATGCTGTTGGCGTACAAAAAGGTACGGAAGGAATATTCGTAGCAAATGACGGTAAGATATATATCAATAAGGCAAAGCTTGAGAAAGGTATCGCCGAAGGATTAGTGGTGTGGCATGAGGCTGCTCACCCTGTTGTAAATATTGTAAGGAACACGAGCCCCGAGCTTTTCAACAAAGTAGTTAGTGGATTAAAGTCTGCATCAAAGGATAGTAAGACTGTAGCTAACGCACTTGATTGGGCCACCAAGAACTACGAAGGACAAGAGACTGTGGATGATGAGGCTGTGGTAGAGGTAATCGCCAGAGTAGCAGAGGGTGTTATCAATCTTGATAATGTACCAACTGGCCTTAAGCAATCTATCATCGACTTGATTAATAGAATGGCTAAGGCTTTAGGTTTTGGTCAGGTGTTAAGTGATACAGATGTGGCCGCATTTAAAAAGCTAGCAGGTGATGTGGCTAACGCACTAAAAACTGGTCAAGATATTTCAGAAGTAGTTGGCGCTGAAAATGTAAAAGAATATATCAGCAATCTTGATTCTCCAGAAGTAGTTGCGGGCGGACAACTGAATGTCCAAAAACGTGTAACAAGTCAGCCAGCGGTAAATATATACGAGTCTAAGGAGGTTACAGCACTACCACAGAAGTCTCTTGAGGAGGTTTACAAACAGTTCGGGGGCAAGGCAGTAGTGATTAACTCAGACCCTACACGTGTAGGAGAGTTAAAACTCCCTTCAGGTAAAACTGTTTTCATGTACGGGGGTCCTGCTTACTTGTCTGTAAAAAATAATGTGGATGGTAATGTAGGATTTGCTACTACACAACAATCTAAGGTAAACACTTGGAGTAAATACGTTAATGAAGTTTTTGGTAATCAACCCGGAGTAACACTTATTGGTACACAAGCGCCTACTTCAATGCTGAGTAATTCTTATGCGCTTCGTTATGTAATGGATGCTATCTCAATGCTTCCTAAGACCGTGTTAAGATCGTCAGATTTTAAGAAAGAGTTCTTCGGAAAGGATCTTGTTGCGCTAAAAGACGCATTCGGTGAAGAAGGATACAAGAATTTTGTAAATAAATATAAAGGTGCTGACCTATCCAATGCAGATACCATAGATAATATGATATCTGAAATGGCTTATACTGTTGGGGATAATAACTCCCCTGCAAGTTTCAAAGCTAGAGGGGTTTTTGTTTCAAACCTTTTAGGTGGTCTGGCTGCTAAGGCTGATATCAAAGCCGTTGAGGGTGATAAGGGATATGTATCTAAAAAGCCTCAGAAGTTTATTGCCAAGCAATTAATGGACAGACTCGGTATCAACGCTGAGAAGGTGATGTATGAATTGGGAGAAAAGGGTTTGGTGGATATGTACATGAATGAAGGTAAGTGGGGATTTGCTGTGGCTGGATTTGAAACAGATCCCAATATAACTATACAGGAGGTGCAGGATAAGGGTGTTACTCATCCACTATTTAACGCTAAATTCCCCGGCAAGAATGCTTTTATACTAGATGGCGCTTATGATCTAAACCAGATGTTTACTCCTATTGAAATGATTGGGCCTTCTGGTGCACCATACACTAAGACCGCATCACAGATGTTAGCCGGTAGTATGTATGTAAAGGGCCAGCCTCTAGGAGAGCAGGGTTCATTTGAGTATAAGAAAGCAGAACCATCAGGAACAAGAATACAAGCTTCTAAAGGTGGACGTAATCTAGTTGCTGATGCTGGGCTAAATAAAGAAATGACCAGTGACGATCAGGGTAATTACGTTTTCTATCACTATTCTGGTTCTAAGGTTAAGTCTATCGACCCTAAGAAGTTTGGTAAGAATTTAGCTACTGGTAGAGATGAACGCCCCGGTGTAGGCATCTCTATGTATTACACCAGACCTGATATTAAAGAGGTTAATGTGCCATCTGAGTTTGGGTATGTAGTGCGTATACCCGAGAATCAAGTGTATCCTTTTAATGAGGACCCACTGAATCTTTTGCCTGAGGCGGAGAAGCAGTTTAAAAAACAATACCCCGGACAGGCCTTTGATTTTAATAAGCAGGTAGGATTTGTTACCAAGGTTGCGGCAGATCGGGGGTACCCAATGACCGTAGCTGAATGGAATATTAAGGGACGTAAGGTATTAAGAGCACAGACTACAGAGGCTATGAAACCTGAGGTTTATCAAGAAAAGGTATTCCAAGATGGATATCAGGTTACTAAGACTACTCCCGAACTGGAATTTAAGCCTAACGCTAAACGTAAGCAACAGTCTGTAGGTAGAAGAAGCGCTGCCGACATTATTGCAGATAATATCCAGATAGGTAAGCCAGAAAGAAAAGGTTCAGTTCAGAAGTTTATCGAAACCATTGGAGATGAGAACTTTTCTGTTAACTGGATGGATAGACTGAGCCGTGAGATGTTAGACAATCTTACTGTATTTAATAAGGCGGCGGATCGTGTGAAAGGAATCAGAGGTCTTGATCAGGTGTTACCCGCTAATGATCCAAAGGTATTAGTTAGATTGTTAAACGGATATGACGCTGCATTTAATGAAGCGGTAAGTGGTGGGATGTTTGACGCCAAATATAAGCGTTTGAAATCTGCAGATGGTAAGCCGATGAATATCGACTGGTTACTTGAACCACTTGGTAAAGACATATCTAAAGAAGAGTATAACAAGAATGTTAAGGACACCCTTTCATACATGGTTGCTAAAAGAACTGTTGAACTTAGCAAAAGGTTTGACAGGGATGATATCATCAGCGGTATTGGTGATGAGAATGTAACGGACTTAAAGGTTGCAGAAGAAGCACTAAAAGAATTTGAAGAGAATCCTAATCTTGATAATATAAAAGAGGCAGCTTCTAGATATCAGCAAATGGCTGATGCTGCTTTAAGATACATGGTAGATAAAGGCCGTATGCCTGAGGCTATTTACGATAAGGATGGCGAGCTGATCGGGGGTTATAAATTCATTAAGGAGAATAACCTAGAGTATGTAGCACTTCAAAGAATGAACGAGACTCCTGCAGGCGAACCTGTGGAGTTTACTATCAAGGGTAAAAGAGGAACAATTGGTGGGGTATCGGAGCCTGTAAAAAAGATTAAAGGATCTGAGAAAAGAATTCAAGACCCATATGTTTCTTTGCTTGACAATCTTAATAAGATGATGAAGGAGGCTAACCGTAATGAGGTGATGCTATCATTTAGAAATCTTATTGCAGGCGAGAAAGATTCTGAGACAATAAAGAAACTAGAAAGTATTGGACAGCAGGTTAAAGAAAAGGGTGAGGGAGTAGTCACAATCTTTGTAGATGGTAAGCCAGAATACTGGAAGTTCCAAGAGGATATTTACAACTCTGTCAAGAATCTTGATAGCGAGATGTATAATCTTCCCGGTTGGTTAACTGCACTTCCATCGATAATGAGATGGACGGTGACACGATTCCCAACATTCGCTGCTAGAAACGTGGTACGTGACTGGCAATCTAGATTAATCTTGTCTAATAATAATCCATGGGAATCTATTAAGAGATCTATTACCACTAAGGATAAGTGGAGTGAGTCAGCGAGAACTGGCGCACTGAACGCAGGATTATACACACAAAGCAAGGAGTTCTATTACGAGTTGCTGACTGATGCTGCTAATAAGGTAACAAAGAGCGGTAGCTTTGTAGTAACGCCAGATAAAATTAAGAATCTTTGGAAGGCGTATGAGCAGGGACTTTATAAATCAGAGACCACTGGTCGTGTGTCTGAGTATGAAGCTGCGTATAACGAGGCAAAGAAAAAAGGTATGGATGATTATAACGCCATGCTGTATGCTGGATCTAAGGCAAGACAACTAATTGACTTCGCTGTGGCCGGTAATACAATGCGTGTTATCAATCAGGTAATACCATTTACTAACGCGGCTGTTCAAGGTTTACGTGCTGCATCTAAGAGTGCTAAAGAAAATCCGGCAGGGTTTGCTACTAGAATATTCCTGTTCTCTTTACTCCCCGAGCTGGCAGTATATGCGTTATCAAGTGCAGATGAAGAAAAGAAAAAGCAATTCGAAGCACTTCCTGACTGGCAGCGTGATATGTTTTATAACGTACCAATCGGAGATAATAAGTGGTTAGCTGTTCCTAAACCATTTGAGCTTAGCTTATTTGGTAGTGCACTTAGCCGTGGCATGAGTTACTCTGAGGGTAATAAAAAAGCATTTGATGGTTATGCTGGTACTGTATACAAATCACTAGTACCTGTAGAGGGGACTGATATTGTTGGACCTTATGGTAAGATAATAGAGCTGACTGCTAACTATGATTTCTTTAGAGGTACAGAGATTATTCCTAGATATGAGTCTGCATTAGACATGTCTTTAAGAAATACTGAAGATGCTTCTAGAATAGGTAAGGTTATAGGTAATGTGGTAAAAGCAGATCCAAGAATGGTTGACCACTTTATTAAAGGTCAGTTCACATATTTTGGTAAGCTTGGTATTGAGCTATCTAACGTAGGTCGTGAAGAAGCTCGTGATAAATTTAAGCTAGCTGAGAAGAGTGGATTTGTAAAAGAAAATTCTGCATATGTATCTAAGCCTGTTCAGGAACTAAGAGACTTTGTAGACAAGTGGGGAATAGCTGCGCACCCATACATGAAGTATTTCAAGATGGTTCAGGATAATTACTTTGCTGCTAAAGATCCTAAGGAGAAGGAAGCTATAGGAATTGAGATGATGAACTTCGCAGAGGATTTGCTGAAGATATACAAGGAAACAAATATTGAGCAGCAGCAGCAGCTTAAGAAGGAGATGAGAAAGTAATATGCAAATATCTAAACATCTATCACTGGCTGAGGTTAGCCGTAGCGAGACTGCTAAAAGAAGGGGGATTAATAATACCCCGAGCGGCGAGCATTTAGAAAACTTCAAGAAGCTGGCGGAGAATATCTTCGAGCCTATCCGTGAGCACTTCGGCGTGCCTATCCACATCAGCTCTGGCTACAGAAGCAAGGAGTTGAATAGCGCCATTGGTGGTAGTGCCACATCCCAGCACTGCAGCGGCGAGGCTATCGACATTGATATGGACGGGTCTGCCAGCGGTGTGACTAACGCTCAGGTGTTTAACTTTATCAAGGATAACCTGCAGTTTGACCAGCTTATCTGGGAGTTCGGGAGCGACAGCAACCCTGACTGGGTACACGTATCTTATGAGACTACTGGCAAGCAGCGCAAACAAATATTAAAGGCGATAAAGTCAGGCGGTAAAACATCTTATGCACCTTATAAATAATTGATAATGAAAAAATTTATACACGACCTATTCAATGACAACAACACCATCAATGAGAAGGCGGTGGTTGGTTTCTTGGCATTCATCATGATGATGGTCACTCTGATAACAGACGTGGTTACTGGGGTTATGGGCAAGGAGATGCCGATCCATCAATTCATATTCGATGGCTTCATGATAATTGTGCTTGGCGCTTTTGGTATTGCATCTATTGATAAATGGATTAATAAAACAAAAAACAATGAGCAAGAAGGAACTGAAGGTTAACGCCCTTCCAATTAGCTTTGCAGAGTTTGCAAAGGAGCCCGTCAAGGGGTTGATGTTTATCTGTCTTGTAGCTGTTGGCTACCTGTACGTGGATGGTAAGGTTAATTACAGTAACCAGATCGAAGCGCAGGGGAAGAAGATTGAGCTGCTAGAGGGTAAGGTAGATATTTTAACTAACCAATTGCGCCGATCAGATAGCGCTCTTAGTTCTGCTATGTCTAAGATAGCTACTCTTCAGGAGCTTGGTAAAATTAAATAGCATGAGGCAATTATTATTAATACTTCTGGTTGGGTGTAGTGCGCCAGAAACAAACTTAAACGTAAATGAAAATAGTAAAGTTGATTCAGTCATTGAGCACAGTCAAAAAAACTTTGTCTCAGCTGACAGCGTTAGTAGACAAAGCGATAGCTTCATTAACAAAAAAGTAATCAAGGCGGTGGATCAAATCACCACCCTGAAACAAGAAGTCAAAACCCTTAAAGAAGAAAACAATGTTCTCAAGACTAAGCTTGATGATCCTACTGATGACAGTAAGCCTTTCCAGCTACTGCCAGTATCCGGTGGTAAAAACCATCGGTAAAGATACGGTGGTAATAATGACCGTTAAACAGGGCGATGACATCAATAAGAAGTTCATGTCTCTAAACGATTCATTATCAGCGCTTAACCAAGAGATACTTTCGCTTAGGCAATCCGTTAGCAGTCTTGGCGCCAAGAATATAGAGATCATTAAGACATACGGAGAAGAGATTAGTGAGGTCAACAAGCGTTATACCAAGTATAGATCTGGGTATGAGAATGCTGAGGCAGAGATTGATATGCTAAGAAGGGAAGACAAGAAGGCTGTCTGGGTTATGTTTATGATGCTGGTTGGAGTGGCGGTCTATAAATCTGGGGTATTATAAAGTTTAAGTATTAACTTTGCTGTATGGGTTTATTTGATATAATGAACGATGGCAAGAAGCCAGACAATGGTGAGAAGGGGTTGGTAAGGAAGTACGCCACGAGCCCCCTGCCTATGGGTAAAGGACGCACACTGGCTGATGTATCTAAGGAGGTTGGAAAGCAGCTCGGGATCAACCCTAACATGCTGGCTAGCAGCTCATTAGTAGAAGGCGCTAATATTTTATTTAACCCAAAGTCCGGATCAGAATCCTCCGCCTACCAGATAGCTGCTGAGGGTGGGATGGTGGACCGTAGTAAGTACCCAGTTGATGCGTTCTTATTTGCCGGTCTGGATAACTTCGGGCCTGTTGCTGATAAGTTAAAGACTAAGGGGTACCTGCCCAAGGACGTGGACTTCAAAGTATTCCCAGCATGGAATGAGCAGACTGAAAAGAGCATCGCTAAGTTTGATAAGTCTGGGAATATATCCAGCTATGTGATGCCAAAGGATATTGTAGATAAGGCCTACTTTGGCCAAGGGAAGGAGAGGCAGTCTGCAGTACAGGAGATCAATAGGAGGCTCAAGGATCAGGGGGTATCGCCAGTACAGACAGTTGCCTTCTCCAACACAGAAGATATGGTAAAGGCCAAGGGAGCCTATTTAAAGCTACTTCAGGACGAGACCATAGATTATGCCAAGAAGAAAGGGATCGCCCCTAAAGGCGAGGAATTAGACTATCTGGTGATGTCTGCATATAACGGTGGTCCCGGTGCCATGCAAGAGCTGGTTGACCAGATCAAGGCTGGCGAGAAACAGATTACTAAGAAAGGCGGGAAGAAGCAGCAGGTGCATCAGAATGTATCCAAGAGACTCGGGTACATGGGGTACATGTCTGACATATTTAATTAGTCTTGGGCGAACCATACGTTTGCTATACCCTTGTAGATGCTGACCCCCATTCTTTTAAATGGCCTATCCCACCCCTTCTCAAGCATAACATTGCGGTGTGGCGTTGATGCCACCCATCCGTCGAAGGCGTCTTTAGGAGTTATCTTAAAGTCTTTTGGCTGTAGCATGTAGGATATCTCATACCCCCGAGCCTTCATCCCGAGTAGCTCATATGGCTTGTTGTACATAATGTGCCACTGATCGTTCTTCCCTTCCGGTATACACCCGCCAGTCCAGAACTTGGAGAATGACCAAGTATGCAGGCTGCAGGGGTTGTCTATGTCGAAGTGGAAGTACATATCTATACTGTGCGTCTCTGCTACATAAGACAATGAGTCACAATACTTTAGGGCGGTTTTCCCGTGACTTATCCTGTACTGATTAATCTTATTAAACAGTTGAATCTCAGCCGGTTCGGGGGTGTGAAGCAGTAATAGTATCAATGATAGTATCATGGTTGATTGATTATGTCCTCTAATTCTTTTAGTGTCTGGCCAATGACGATCCCGATCTTCAGGTTATCGCCCTCCTCTATAGCCTTGGCTAGGGCTACGTAGATTTGCTTAAGATTTTCTTTCATATGTTTCGTTGTAGTATTGTTCTGC
>Ga0315907_10006020_pt1 | contig 13000 bp, 8 predicted proteins | sample LakEriMetagenome_3_FD_203525 | JGI IMG/M metagenome (GOLD analysis project Ga0315907, IMG submission 203525) | Freshwater fungal communities from buoy surface, Lake Erie, Ohio, United States - Buoy 12 MA123 | ecosystem: Environmental > Aquatic > Freshwater > Lake > Lake biofilm | place: USA...
TGGAGCCCTTTGACGGCGACCTGGACGATTACCAAAAATGGCTGTTGGACAACTCGCGGGAGCAGGCCAAAGCGCTGCGCGATACCCAGTCGAAGTCCGCCGGAAAAAGCAAGGGCGCAGCCCAACAACAGGAGACACCCAAACCCGCCTCCCATAGCAAAGACGACCGCAAGGCCGCGACCCAGGCTCGTCTGCAACGCACAGAAGACCTCAAGCCCCTTCGAAAAGAACTGAACAAAGTCGACAACCGCCTGGGCGTTCTTTTTGCCGAGCGCGACCAGTTGGAGGCGGCCTTGGCCAGCAGCGACACTGCCCCCAAAGACCTGGCGGACAAAGGTAAAAAACTCAAGGTGGTGTTGGACGAGATCTCCACCTTAGAGGGCCGTTGGCTGGAGCTGAGCACTGAAATCGACAGCTTGAGCGCCTCCGCCTGAAACACATTAAAAACCGCACCGCCGTTGGTGTCATCTCTTGGCGGCATCATGCAACCCCCTCAACCTTTCAAGGAATTCAACATGGCACTCGACAAAATCCTCTACACCGCCCACGCCACCTCCACCGGCGGCCGTGATGGCAAATCGCGCACCGATGACGGCAAACTGGAGGTCAAGCTCGCGCCCCCCAAAGAAATGGGTGGCAACGGCGACGGCACCAACCCGGAGCAGCTTTTTGCGGCGGGTTACTCGGCCTGTTTCCTGGGTGCGATGAAGTTTGTGGCGGGCCAGCAGAAAATTGCGCTGCCAAACGACACCGCCATCACCGCGGACGTGGCCATTGGCCCCATTCCAGCGGGTTTTGGCATCCAAGTGGCCATGGCCATCAGTATTCCGGGGATGGACCGCGCAGAGGCTGAAAAGTTGGTCGCTGCGGCGCATGGCGTCTGCCCCTATTCCAACGCCACACGCGGCAACATCGACGTCACCTTGACCGTTGTATGACGGTTTTGGTGGACGCGGGATAATCTCCTTTTATTCCCTCCCGCACCAACGACCGTTGGTGCGTTTTTTGATGGCCTGGGTCGCAGGCCTTTGTTCAGCATCACCATGACCCGTTCTCATACCGCCCCCAACGCCGCGTCCACCGATCCCAGCCTTCCAGGCCTGATCCAGGCTGAGCGTTTTATCCAGCAGCGCCAATTCAAGGAGGCTGCAGGCGTCTTGAATCAGCTGCAAACCCAAGTGGTTGGTGACCCGCGGATTTACATGATGGGCATGCGTCTGGCTGAAGCGGCGGGCCAGCCTGAAGGGGCATTGAAAGCGGCCCGTCACGCGGTGCAAATATCGCCGCAGTGGGCCCCTGCGGTGTTGGACCTGGCCTTGCTTTTGGCCCGGCAAAACAAGTTTATCGAGGCTGCCACCGAAGCTCAAAAAGCAGTGACGCTGGCACCCGGGCACCTCCCCACATTGCAAGGTGCGATCGACATTGCCCACCGCGCAGGTTTTGCCGCGCTGGCGCTGGAGTTTCTCCCCAAAGCAATCGAGCTGGCCGCACCGAACCATCTGCCCTACCAAAGGCAAATGGCCCAAGACCTTTTTGCTTTGGGTCGTAATGCAGAAGCCATCGCGCTGTTCAAAGAAATACTGACCAAGAACCCGGATGATCAAGTGGCTTTGATGGGTCTGGCGGATGCCTCCTTGGCCAGTGGCGACACGGCCACGGGACAACAAACCTGGGACAAACTCGTCGCCCTGGATCCGAACAACGAAACCTACCGCTTCAACCAGCAAGTCGCGCACGGCCAAATTCCACCGGTGCTGCCTGAAAGCGCCACACGCGCTTTGTTTGATGACATGGCCGGCGTTTTTGACCAGCATTTGGTCGGAAGCCTGGGCTACAAATTGCCCAAACAAGTGGCCGACTGGATCCTACAAAAATACCCTAGCCGGGAACTGAACGTCCTGGACCTGGGCTGCGGCACTGGCCTGCTGGGCGCATGCCTGGGATCGCTGCAGGGCTACATCGTGGGTGTGGATTTGTCTCCCAAGATGATTGAACAAGCGGTACGGCACGGCGTGTACTACAGCATCCACCAAGTGGGCATCTTGGACGCCCTGCAAGGGACGCCCGAAAACCTGTATGAAGTCGTGGCGGCACTTGATGTCTTCACCTACCTGGGCGATCTCAGCGTAGCCATTCCGAATGCGCACCGTGTGGCCAAGCCCAACGGGTATGTGATTTTCTCGTGCGAGCGAGCCCTGGAGACTGAGGCCGACTGGCTCTTACGCCCGACCAAGCGGTATGCACAAAAACAAAGCCATGTGGAAGGTCTGTGCCGTGCGGCAGGTTTTGCCGACGTGACGGTGCAAGACACCACCATTCGTTTCGAGGGCACAGAGCCCATCAACGGCTTTTTGGTGGTGGCACGCAAAGCAGCGGCCGGCGAGACGGTGGAAACCAAAACCCCAGCAACCAAGCCCAAAGCGGTACGCAAACCCCGCGTCAGCAAAAAGAAAGACTCGGGCGAAGAGACCTGACCCGGTGGGATTTCTCTTGAACGCCCCTTGTTGAAGGGGCGTCAGGGGCTCAGCCCTCGTCCTGTTCGTCGTCCACCTTCAAATGCCCGGCACGTTCGGTTTTCGTGCGGATATAGCGCTCGTTGTGCGGATTGGTCGGGGGAATCAAAGCGATGCGTTCACGCACCTGAATTCCACCAGCGCGTAACGCCTCGATTTTTTTCGGGTTGTTGGTCAGCAACTTCACCTGGGCAATTCCAAGGGCTCGCAACATGCTCACGGCAACCTGGAAATCGCGTTCGTCGCCCTTGAATCCCAGGTGCCGGTCGGCATCAATGGTGTCTAGGCCTGTGTCCTGCAGACGGTAGGCGCGCAGCTTATTCGCCAACCCGGTTCCGCGGCCTTCCTGCGAGAGGTAAAGCAGCACACCACCCTGGGTTGCCAACTGTGCCAATGCGCGGTTGAGTTGTTCGCCGCAGTCGCAGCGCAGGCTGCCAAAAATGTCGCCCGTCAGGCAGGACGAGTGCAAACGCACCTGCACAGCATCGCTGAAATCGGGCTGGCCTACGATGATGGCGACGTGCTCGGCGTGGCCATGAACATCACGAAAGAGCACCGCCGTGCAGGATCCTGCCAGTGCCAATGGCAGTTCGGCATCGCTGACACGAATGAGAGCGGGACGAGACAAGTCCCCTGCCCCTTGCAACAGCACCATAACGTCAGACTCATCCACCTTCAACCACGGGCTGTTTCTAAGCCGGATGTCGTCAGCGGCCAACTCAACGATCAACAAAGCCGGTGTGAGCCGGGCACGTTTGGTCAGCCACAGCAAAGCGTCTTCCCGGGGGCTTGCGGCTTGGGGATCGCTCAACAATTCAAGCTGGGGCGGCGTTGCACGCACAGCAGCCAGTGCCTGAACATCGGACAAAGTTGATGCAGGTGACAACAGCATGGAGCGGGCGGTGGACGCCGTTGTCCAACCTAAGGCATGCAAGCGCTCAGACGTCAAGATCAAACGCCAGGGCAATCCACTGGTGTGAAAACTGTTCCAGTTCTCGGGTGTGAGTGACTCAACCGCCACCGCGAGCAACACTGCACCCGGCGCGCATTGGCTCGACACGATCACCATGCGCCCCTGACGCAATTCCGTCACCGCACGGTCTACGTGCAGCTGAGCTTGTTGGTGCACGTCGCCCTGCAGCGAGAGCAAAAGATTGGAAGGTGTCATCTCACCAGGTTCGCAAACAAGATACGCCAGCAAAACGGGCTTGAATAAAAAAGCCACCCGAAGGTGGCATTGTGTTTGGCGACGCCGGCGTCTGCATTCGATCAGTTTCACCGCATCCGACAAAAGCCCAGTATCGTGAATGAGTGCGGCATACCGCAGGATTCACCGAAAACGCCTTGATCATATCACTCAGCCCCGCCCTGGCCTCGTGGCGGTATGCTCGGCAGGTACCCTTGCGTTCGTCAAGACAGGGCACACAAGCCGTGGACTCAAGACCTCATGGCAAACACAACGCTGCCACTTGGAGACGCTGGGTCGCCAGCAAGACGCGCCGGTCTTCATAGGAAATTTGCAAAGCAGCGGGTGCACCGCCTGCGATGTTGCCTTGGCCGGGCGGAGGGATGCGCACCGTGGCCAGTACGACCCAGGGGTCGCTGGGGCACGGTGGGCAAGGCGGCACCGGGAAGGTGTGCAAGCGCTTGAGCAGCTCCGGTGGTGCGGTGCGTACCGTTTGACACCACTGTTCGTCGTCCAGCCTGGCCTGCCGATGCGATGCCGGCAATTCCCACAGCACCTTGATCTCGAAAGAATCGCGCACGCGGCTGTATTCGCAGCCGGTCTCATCGCAACCACAACCGCTGGGATGCACCCGCACCGGCCGGGAGAAACATTCGGCGTATCGAACAGCAATGTAGGCCGTGGTACCACGTTCTCTGTCGACACCGGGCATCTCACCTGTGGGTGGACAGGGCCATCGCACAGAACAAGGTGGGTTTTGCGGGCCCAGCTGCAAATCGACGTCGATGCAATCGTCGATCAGGATGGCGTCCCCTTGTGGCGCCACCGCATAGCCCGGGCAAACACGCACCTGCCAGGCACCTGGTTTGCTGCTCGTCACTGCCTCCACGGTACAACCACAGGACACGCCCCATCCATGCAGGTAGCGGTTGTGACGCCGCGCTTTTTCGCGGAAGTAATGCTGCTCGGCGCGCATGTCGTCTGCGGTCATCAGTTGGCGGGGAAAGTAACGCAGGCGTTCCAGCGGTGCGTCGCAGTCACAGCCGCAATCGGTGGTGGTGCAAGGAAGGTCGGACAAGTCGGACATGGTGTTCTCCGGGGAGTGGTCGTGTGTTGTGAGGCTCAGGCACCGACGGTGAAGCGGGTCTTGAAATCACCGCCCGCGACACCGTCGCCGGACAGCGGCCCGCCAGGGGTCGGGGTGATGGCGTCGCCATCGAGTGCGGAGGCGGTGTTGGCATCGAGCAAGGCAAACCGTGTTTCAGCCGTGCTGTCGGTGCCGCATAAATCAATCACGTAGTTGCCCTTTTGCCAGCCGTCCGCGCCGCGTGAATACAGCGATTCCAGCGCCAGGTCGAAACGCAATGTCTGGGTGTTTTCCCAGAACAGGGTGCCGGGCACGAAGGGCAACGCGCCACCTGGGCGCTCGGGCAGCACGAGCACGTTATGGCGCCGGAAATTGTTGTCGCCCAAGGCGGGCGTGGTGGCACGGTGCAGATGGGTGGCACGCTGTTCGACAGGCCGATTGAAACGGATGCGTATCGCATTGGTGCGGCCATTGATCTTCACGTCGGTGCGGTCCTGCGGTGAGGTCACAGTGGCGATGAGTTCTTCCTGCGCGTTGGGGTTGCGGCGGATGAATTCGATGCCAAGCACACGCAGCAAGCCGACAGGCGTGGGCGGCTGCGGCGCGGGCGGTTCTGGTGCCGGAGGTTGGGGCGCAGGAGGCTGAGGTGCTGGAGGATGGCCGTCGCAACAAGCATCGATCTTGTCGGCCAGGCACAAAATCATGTCCAGCAGCATGGTGTTGCTGTAAATGCGGGGCCGCACCAGACAGCTTTCCACTTTGATCTGGCCGTCTCGCACCATCACGATGGCCAAGGGCACGCAAGGATCGGTTTCGGCGGCGTCGCAGGTGTCGTCAAACAACTCGCACAGCAGGTGGCGTCGGCTTTGCCGCGCAGCCAGCACCGCTTTGCGTTCCTCTTCTGTCAGCGACAGGCCAGTGACTGCGCCGGCTGCATACGGGCTGTCGACTGCATGCAGGTGGAGGTTTGAATTGGATGAAGACGCGGCGGTGAAGCTGTCGCTGGCGTTGGGTTGGGCCGGTGTTGGTTTGTCCGGATGTGCCGGCCACAGGTTGGCGCACCAGTCAGGATCGCCTTGCAGCGCGGGAAGACCCGGGGTGACCTTGAGGCAGAAGGTTTCGACCGTGGTGCCGGCCGCGCAGTGGTCGCGGCTGTCGCAGTCAGAGACCAGTGTGGGTTGGTAATCGGCCGCGCATTCGCGGTAGCACAACCACAGCGTGAACAAACCCGCGGGCGCCCGCGGGTTCACGGTGCCGCGTCCCGGTTCATACACGGAGGTTGGCGGGGGCGGCTGGTACAAGGTCGGATTGGATGGATTGGAATTGGGGGTGCCCGCCGCACCGACCACTGCACCATCAGGCACACCTGCTGGCGTGACCGTGCCGGAGGGTGTGGGTGCTGGCGGTCCGTTCGGTGGCGTGGGTGCCGGCGACGCTGCGGCTTGACCACAGCAGCCATCGCCAGTCGCCAGCGGGTCGATGCAGGCCCGCACTGGCACCACGATCTCCCGACCCAGGCCGTCGATGGCCACGCCGGGGTCGACACAGATGCGCTCGCCATCGACCGACACCTTGAGTCCACACATCACGCCCTTGCCCAGACTCAAGCGGTTGAGCATCCACTGCTTGAGCTTGCCGTAGTCCTGCTCCATGCGAAAGTGCTGCACGTCCATGCGTTTGCCATAGAAGTACTGGTTGCGCCGCGGCGCGGCGAGAACACGCAGCTGCGCATCGAAGTTGTCGTAGGGATTCATGCTGATCTCCTCTGTGTGTTCATGAAAGGGTGAGCGTGCCGTCGAGAACCGCGTCGCCAAAGCGGGCGCGGTCAGGTGGTGGCAACTGGGTGTTCAGGCCCAAGGTGGCCAGGTCGGCGCGCCAGGGCGGCGCGTCGCCGCCGACGATGGTGTCGATGCCAATGCGCATTTGCAGGCCCACACGCATGTCGGCCTGCACATGCTCAATGCGGTAGTCAGTGTGGGCGGGTTTTTCGCGGTCCACGATGCGGCGCAGCTCGTCCAGCAAGGCGGGGTTGTGCACCCGGTGGCTGTCGACCACCACACAAAAGCGGTAGGCGGCGTCGGCATACAGCGGCAGGCCGGTTTGCGATTCACCAAGGGGCCCGCCTTCACCGACGATGGCGCGGCCAATCGGGCCCGCGGTGACGGTGGCGACGGTCTCTTGGCTGTTGCTCTGGCAGGGCGAGCATGCAGCGTCAACCTCATTCATTGGTGGGCAGCAACCATCACCATCGCTTTCATCCGGCACCACCCAGCCGTTGGGGTCCAGCACCGCCAAGCAGGTGTCGAAGTCCAGGCGTGAACTGCTCCCCAAGACCCAGACATGGCGATCGGTGAATGCCTCGATCAACGCTGGCCGCACCCCCGTGTGCAGCTCACAAAACTCGGCGATCGAGGCCTTGCTGCCGCGCCGGGCAAAAAGCGAGTAAGCGCGTTGCATCAACGCACGGCGTTCGTCGTCGGTGGCGACCTTGGGCAGCTCCAGCGCCAGCCACTGGGCCAACCACGGCAATTGGCTGGCGGGTTCAAAGGTGGGGTCGGCCACACGCGGCATGTCGTCGAGCAACTCTTCGACACGGCCAAATTCGCCGCGCAGCAATTGGAGCCAGCGTTCTAAGAAGCCGTCCGCGTCGTGGCGCTGGTAGGTTTGCGGCAAAAAGTCCAGCAGGTTTTCTGCTGCTGTGGCGCAGCGTGCCTGGGTGAGTCGAGGGGTTTCCTGCGGAGAGCGGCTTTGCAGGTGCACACGCATCCACACATAACGGGACGCCCCCAAAGGTGAAAGCAGCGCATCAGCACAGGGCAAAGACTTCCACTGCGCCGCCGTGGGTTCGGTGGCTTGGAATGCAACATCCAACAGCACGGCGGTGTTCGCATTCATCTGGGCTTCGACCCAAACGCGTTCCCAGACACGTTCTTCACCCGCATCAAACGGGCCCGCGGTCAATTCGCCGTGTGGAACAAAAGCGGCGCTGCCGATCAAGCGGTGGTAAACCGCATCCAGCCCCGTTTTAACGACGAGGTCGCCGTTGGCATGCACCGCCAACGCGGTGACCGGCCCTCGCCAGCCGTGAACCGCACCGATGTAAATGGCGCTGTCGAAGGCATGTATCTGCCCCGTTGCAGCATCAGCCACATAAACACGCGTGCCCTGACAGGCCACGGCACCTGGAAGCCAACCTGCAGGGCCGGGGAGTTGATGCAAAAAGACGCCTTGGTCGTCAAAGACGTGCACCTCATTCAGAACGCTGTCGCAGACGAATACCGCATCGTCAGAACCCACGGCAACGAAGAGCGGCCCAGGCAGCGGACCCTGTGCCAGCAACGTGGCTTCAAACGCTGCATCGACGGTGCCATGGGGCCCGTGGCGATGCACACGTTGGTTCACAGCGTCCACCCACAACAGGCGGTCTTGGCTGTCCACCGCAATGCTGCTGGCGCGCCAGGGCCAGCTCAGGTGGGCGTCGAGGGTGGGCAAGGCCAGGCCCTGCGCCCGTTGATGGCCGCTGTCGGCCACCCACAAGGCGGTGGTGGTGAGGGCGAGTCCACGCGGGCTGTGGAAATGACCCGGCGCGTCGGTGAGCGGCAGCACGCGGTGCGGCAACCAGGTTTTGGTGTTGCACAGCCCATCCTCGAAGAGCACGCGGTGGTGGGCCGTGTCAGCGACGAACACCGCGTTGTTGGGTCCCAGCGCCAAGCCTGAGACTTCACGCACGTAGGGATAGGTCGTAGGGATGTCGATGGCCTTGCCCCGCGCGGGCGCGGGCACACGGGCCAACTGCAGCGCGCCGTCACCATCGATGACCAGGCCCGCGAGCGTGCCTGACCACGACCGTCGGTCGCGCAGCAAGGCATGGGCGGTGGGCTCGTTCATGCCAAGTACAGGTTGTATTGCAAGGTGCCGCCCACCCCCGGCTGTGTCACGCGGAAGGTCAGCGTGTGACGGCCCAGGCCAATTTCCAGGCCGGGAATTTTCAGCAGGTCGATCTCGCCGGTGCCGTCCCCGAGGGCCAGGGCGTTGCCCGCGGTGTCGCCCAGGCTGGGCCAGTTGGCCGCTTGGCCGGGTTTGCTGCGCAACTGGTCGAGCACGCGGTCGGTGATGTCGTCGATCTCGTCAAAAATCACGCGCACATTCACGAGGTAACGCAGTGCCTGGGTGGTGGTGGCAGGTGCGATGGGGGTGCGGATCGGTAAGTTGGAGACGCCGCTGGCCTTGATCGAGAAACTGACGTCGTGGTCGTGCTTGTAGACGCTGAGCGACTTGTTGAGGGCGATGTCCTTCAAGTCGTGCTCGTGGTCGCCTGTTTCGCTCACGATGCGGTCGCTCCAGTCGATGTTGCTGTCTTCGCGATCCACGCCTGGCGCCTCTTCGCCATCGTTCACCATGATCTTGTGTTTGTGTTTGCCGTTGCTCGTCGTCTTTCCGCCCGAGACGGTGTGCCCGTGTTCAAAGTCATGGCTGTCCTCCGACACGGTGATGCTGGTGGTGCCATGCGTGTGCTGGCCCATTTCCGTGTAATACAGCGTGGGAAATTTCCGTGAGCGCAGGTGCAACACGGCGCTGTCGGGAACACCGCCCTCCACGTGGAAGTACAGCACCTTGGGGTTGGACTGGTCGATGTCTTTTTCGCCCTCCAGACTGATGGGGCGCACGGTTTGCGGTTTCACCGGCACGGCATACCGCCGCACGCCAGGCGAGATTCGAACCACCTGGCACTTGGGTCCCAACTCCACCTGCGCCAGCACCATTTTTCCGCTGTTCTCTGCAGGCCAGCTGTCGAGGAATTCAAACACCGCGTCCGCCACGATGCGCGTGGGCGCGCCCCAGGGCAGATCGACGCTGCAAGGCTGGTAGGGCATGCCGACCATGCAGTGGCCACCAGCGTGCTGGCGTCGTTGCTCGCGGTAGGAGATGGCCAGTAAGTTGCCAAACACGACGCCGGGTGTGCTGCTGGGTGCGCCGCTGACCTGTACCTTCATGTCGGTGGGCAAATAGATCTCGCGGCCCAGGTGGTCAAACGCCAAACCATGGCGCACGACCACGCGGTGTTTGTAGCCGAGGTCGCCGGGTTGGGTGGGATCGGGTTTGTCGGGTTCGACCTCCAGACCGATCACGATGCCCGGGGAGTAAAGCGAGCGGTTGAGCACGCGACGCATGCCCATGTGAAACTGCTGCTCGGTGCGCAAGTCGGCAGCGGCCAGGCGCTGGCCGTTGAAATAGTTCAAGCGTGCGAGGGTGTCGTCGGGTGTCTTAGCACTCATGGGCCAGGCTCCTGGTGAATGAACGGGGGGTATCTGCGGCCAACGACCATTGGTGGCGGCCAGGCAAGACCAATTCATGGGCGCACAACGCCACGTTGTCGCAGTGGCCAGGGGGTGAACCACCGCAGCCATTGCAGGCGGTGAGCAGACTCAGGTCGGTGAGTCGTTCAATGCCGGTCACACCCACCAACAAGGCCATGATTTCGCTGCGGTACACCGTGCGGCCCAAGGGCCAGCCCGTGCCGTCGGGGCCGCCGCTAAGCGGGTCGAAAAATGCGGCGATGCGCTGTGTGGCCGCCGCCAGCACCGTCGATGGGTCGGCGTTGCAGCCCAAGTGCAGCGTGGCCTGCACACCCACACGCCGGTAGCGCGGCGCGATGGCATGGATCTCACTTGTGATCAGGCGACGTGGTGCGAGGTGGCGCTCCACGGCGTTCAGCAAGGCGCGACTGGGCATGGGTGCAGGCCGAGGGCAAGACGGGATGACGATCACGCTGACCACCCCCACCGCCGGGTAACAAGGCAAGAGCGGGTCCAAGCCCGCCACCGCATGCACACGCGCCACCGGGACGCCGGGTGTGGCCAGGGCCAGGCGCTCGATGTCTTCCAGAGTGACGGCTTTGTCCACCTCGGCCACGGTTTCATAAGCGCGTGCCTGGGCCTGGGCCAAAGTCTCTGCCGCCGAACCACCGCTGGCAGGCAGCGGTTGTCGCACACGCAGCGGCTGGCCCAGTGGGGGCAGCAGCGCCAAGTTGGCTGGTGTGGCAGGCAGCCACGACAAGCTGCCCGCAGGGATGTTGCCTTGAGGCCCTGCTCCCACTTGCCAGCTTGCCCGCAGCTCATGCTCTGCGGGCAACAAAGCGCCACGCAGACCATTGCCACCGGTCACCGTGCCGCGCTCAAAGTCCAGCAGCACCACACGGTCGTTCGGGCCCGCACGGTCCCAGTCGGACACCGCCGCCCAGTCGGTCGGCGGATGGTTGCCATCGTCCAAACGCAAGCGCAGGGAACCGGCCACCACAGGCGCCTGGCCCAAGGCAAACACCGCCCCCGCATGGCCGCGTGACCGGCCAACGCTCCGCTCAGCCTGGCTCAGCGCATGCTCGCAGCGCACCGCATTGAGCGCCACATGCAGCAGCTTGGGTGGACACTCGAAGCGGCCTCGTTGGATGCGGCACCGGATGTAAAAAGCGTTGCCCGGCCCACCCGCTTGGTGGCCCTCGGGGGCGGCGAATCGCACAAAACCGGTCAGCGACAAAGAGCGCGTTTCATCCTCCACCGATGGAATCGGCAACCACACATCACTGCCCGCGTGGTACTCCCAGACCGTTTTGACTCTGTAGTGCTGCCGCCAATCGGGCGGCGCTGGGCAATGCGTCGGTGAGACCATGCTGGCTTCATCCTGCAACGCAACCCGCACAGCGTCGTCTTGTTGCCAGTTCGGGGTCCAGACATGCAAGGACAAGGTCGCACCCGGTGCATCGAGCGGCCGATCAAACCCCAGGTACAGCGCGTGGCGCGCACGCGGACGCGGGCCAAAGGCGGCAAATCCACTGAGGCCGCTGTTGGCGGTGGTCACATCCAGCAGCTGGGTGCCGCCCGTCATCACACTGACCAGTTTGGCCGGCGATGCGAATACCGCCTCGCTGCTTTCAAACAACGCGGCATCGGCGCTGCCGAGCTGCAAACGGGGGGCTAGCCACATCCCAGCGTTGTCGTTCTCCAGTGCCGTCACCGTGTAGGCCACACCGGCAGGCTTGGGTTCAACGCCGGCCAAACGAACGAAGGCGCGTTCTGCTTGAACGCTCAGCCGGTCAAAGCGGTAGATGTTTTGTTCGGCCAGCCAGGCGCCCAGCTCCAGCAAGGTGATGCCGGGGTCGGAGGTGTTGTGGTCGGTCCAGTGCGGAGCCAGACGCGGCAACTGCGCCCTGCCCTCCGACACCAACTGGTCGAAGACACGGTTGTCGAGTGAAGGTTTAGGCAAGGGCATAAGGGGTGCTCTGCACAATGAGTTTGAGTTGGGGGTTGCCGGCGGCGATTAACTGCAGGGGCTGCAGCTGCACACGATCGCCTTGCACCGCCAGGTCCACCAGCAGTTGCAGCGAGCGCACCGCGTCCACACCGGGCGTGCTTTCGATCAAGGCGGCGATGTCGGAGGCATAAACGCCGACACCGAAAGGCCAGCCACGCCCGTCGTGACCGCCGGTCAAAGGGTGCAAAAACGCCGCGAGCTGGCTGCGCATCATCGCCTCGATGCGGCCCGCCTCTTCCGGCTTCAAAGCCAACACCTCGGCCTGCACCACCACGGGCACATAACTGGGCGCCAGCAGCACCAACCCTCCAGCCACACCCGCAGGCATGCGGCGGGTGAGTTGCCTGCGAACGCGATCCATCAATTCGGCCGACGGCAGCGGCATGGCATCCACCGCGTGGGGCACCACGACGAGTCCTACAAAACCGCGACTGCCCTGCCCCGCAGGTCCCTCCAGCGGTAAGGCGCGTGCCTTGGCCACTTCAGAGGAGGCTTGCAGCGCAAGCCACTCGTAGTCCTCCAAAGCCACAGCGCGGTCGCGGTGCCGGGGCTGCTGGGCGCTGCGGTCGCGTGCAGCGCGCAGAAGCTCCGCCGCCGCACCACCGCCAGCGGCCAGCGGGTTGCTGACAGACTGAACGAAACCGACACCGCTGCGCAACTCACGCAACGTGCCTGCAGGCACGTTGCCGACCACGCCACCGCCGGTGATGTAGTTGGCCGTGATCAAACTGCCCGCGGGCGGAATGAAACCTTCGGACGACGGGAAACGAAAAACGCCCTGTGCCCGCTCCAAAACATAGTGGCGGTCCTGCGGGCCCGACCTGAAAAAATGCGGCTGCGGCTGCCACCGCACCCAGGCAGCCACCACCACGGAGGGCATTTGAGGATCGGTCTCCAGCCGCAGGT
>Ga0315907_10006022_pt1 | contig 12994 bp, 10 predicted proteins | sample LakEriMetagenome_3_FD_203525 | JGI IMG/M metagenome (GOLD analysis project Ga0315907, IMG submission 203525) | Freshwater fungal communities from buoy surface, Lake Erie, Ohio, United States - Buoy 12 MA123 | ecosystem: Environmental > Aquatic > Freshwater > Lake > Lake biofilm | place: USA...
GCGTTGATAGCCGTGGCGTTCGCCACAAACGTATAAGCTCCCGAGGAGGTATTCACCTCCAACGTGCCGTATGTTCCTACCTTGGTGGACTTGCCGGAGGCCACCGTTCCACCGGTGATGCCATAATCGAGGGTGCTGGAATCGATATCCGCTCCAACCAATGTCCCAGTCTGATCCGTGAAGGAATCATTGTTGGCTGTGTCGGTCAGCGTGATAGCTGTCGGAGTCGTCAGGGTCGGGGCATCGTTCACCGCCGTCACGGTCACGGTAACCGTCTCGGTATTGGAATCCACGGTGCCGTCGTTGGCCTTGAACGTGAAGGTGGCTGTGCCGCTGAAATTGGCGGTGGGCGTGAAAGTGACCTTGTTTCCAACAACGGCCCCCAAAGTACCCATACTTGAGCTCGGGCCGGCCACGATAGAGTAGGCCAGCGAGTTGCCGTCTGCATCGGAGGCGATGAGAGTAATTTCGTTGGCCGTATCTTCAGCCGTTGAGGCCGTCACAGCGCTGGCCACCGGGGCGCTATTTCCAACGGCACTCGCCGCGGCAGCCTGCGACAAGGCTGTCAGGTATTCGAATGTCGAACTAGCTCCCGTGGCCAGAGTCCCCAAGTTGAAGACGATTTGAATCGCTTGGTCTGCCTGAGCACCACTGCCGGCAGCCTTGGGGGACGAAACCGGGTCAACTCCGCCAATGGAGAAGGGATTCGACTCGGCAAAACCGCCGAAAAACCCGTAGGAATTTGAATCTGTCGAGAAGAAGCCGACTAGAGATCTGCTCCCTGCTGCCAGCGTATAGGCAGTGTCCGTTTCAGTGTTGCGCGCTGTCACCAAAGTCTGGCCCGAGGATGAATACGTTGAAACAATTTGGTTGGTCGTTGTGTAGGAGCCTCCGCCTGAAAAGAACACTGTGTTGTCTGGATCGAAACTCCTCATGAACCGGAGATCAGAAATCGGTGCACCGCTGAGGTTCTCTAGCGTCACCGTTGTCTTGTAGCCACTGTCCAACTCGCTAAACGTGTGCACTTGCGTCACTTTGACCCAATTGACACCACTTTTTTGAAGAGTCCCAACAAACCGAGCCGTCAGAGTGGTTCCCGAGGATTCATTGACCACGGAGTTACCCACCAAAGACAGGTTCCCACTATTTCCCCGTAATTGTGAAAAGCCTCCGTTATACACGGAGCCGGACTCCTTAAATCCTACCGCCCAGCGCTCTTCAGCAAAACCAGGCACAAAGTAATCAATTCTGAGGTCGGAACCTACTCCATAACCATCGATATCGGATCCCATGCCGATATTTGCTGAGGATCCTGCCCCAAAAAATCCACTCGGCTTGCTGCCAGTAGTTCCAAAGCTGCCCCGAGCCGACACACCCAACTCGATGTATTTGCCCCCTAGAAATACCTCACCTCCCGACAAAGCGGAGCGCGCCGCATTGGACTGAGCACTCAAGGATGTTGCAGATACCGCGAGCAACGCACACAAACTCGAAAGCGAGGCCCAAGACGGGATCATTGAATGTTTCTGCTCTCGCCCGACTTGAGCACTTTTTTGCGGACTCACCAGTTGTTGGGTCATGACCTTTTTAAAAATCGATCTGTTAAAAAATAACGCTCGGGCCATTGGCGTTTGAGCGAAGGCGGAACGGAGAAATCCGCCGAATTGAGGCTCTACAGTGTTTGGGGTCTTCATTATTACACTGTGGCCTGCCGAAACCCCTTGAGGTTAAGATACCCATGGTCCAGCGGGGCAGCCCCCCTGCCCGTCCGTGCGCCCGGCAAGCGGATCCGGGTAGGCCGCCGGGTTGGTCCAGTGGTTGATCGTCACGGGTCGCGACGGACGGCCTGAGGGCTCCCAACTGGACAGCAGCAATCCCGCGGGCGCATTGCGGATCGGCAAGCCCAACGCAGCATGGACGTTCATGAGATCGGCGCAATAACCCCTCACAGCGACCACTCCACTCTCGCCGGACGATGGGTTCTGCGACCCAATGGTCCAGCGGGCCCAGCCTTGGAGGCGGCCCAAGTCCGTGGAGAACTCCACGGTGCCCCCCGAAATGGATTGGGCGGCCATCGGGTCGATCCTGAAGTTCAGAGCGTTCAAGACATCGCCACTGTCGGCAGCAGTCCACTGGCGTCCCATCGGTGGCTCAGACTGAGTGTCCGAGTCTGCGAGGTGACCCCGACGTACGGATATCGGAAGATCCAGGAATAACGCCAGATCCCCGGTGATTCCTTGGCAAAGTGATGGGTAGACATGGTCTGAGTTTCTTAGAAAGTCCAAGACGAACACTGGGAATCTGCTCGTGCCGCCCTGCACTCCGATTTGGGCAATTTACCCAAGGTTCGATAGGCCTATCCACCAAGCCATCGGGCTATTCTCGGGCTATGCCGGGAGCGAACGGCGAGCTGCGAGTTGAATTCAGCAGTCCGACTGTTAGCCCTCTGACAAACCTCTCGAAGCAGAGAAGGAAATCGATTTGATTGGAGCACGAGGCGGACCCCAAGCCGGGGATCGAACCGGTTGACGGTTACGTTCCTAGAATCCCGCGCCTCGCACGGTCGAGCCGAGCGAGGGGGCAGAACGTGTTGTCGCGGGGGCCGGCGACGCGGCGGCTGTTCATCTAGGAGCTACCCGCTCAGCCAACGATTCACTTGGATCAGTTGCGCTGGCTACGTTTTGTCCCAACAGAAAATACTAATATTAGGCAATTAAATTAATAAATATGACCACACTCATTGCCCAGGGAAGAATTCAAAGAGGGCCTTGAAATCGAATCTATCCAGAGGACGGCCCGTTTTTTCAATAGGCACTACCTGTTCGAGACACATTACCAGCCCGCCCCATATAACCCAGGCGTGTGGCAATGCGAACAGCCTCCTCTCGATTGGCCGCGTGGAGCTTCTCGTAAATGTTCTTCACATGGTTGTGGACGGTGTGCGGGCTGATGCCCAGACGCGCACCGATTTCCTTGTAAAGCATTCCCTCGGCCACCAAGCCAAGGATCTCGATCTCCCGTTGGGACAACTGTCGGTTGGTGGCCTTGTCTTGGGATTTGCCGAGAAATTGGTCGATCAGAAACCGGGCTACCGCGGGACTGACCGGCATATGACCCTGGCTCGCTGAGCGCAGGCTCATGAGGAGATCGTCGATCCCCTGCCCTTTGAGGACATAGCCACGGGCGCCGGCGCGTAAGGCAGTAAACAGACTCTCGCGGTCATCATGGACCGTGTAGACCAGACTCACCACCTGAGGCTCCACCGCGGCCACGGCCGCGATCAAGGCCACGCCGGACTCTTCGCCCAGATCCAGGTCCGCCAACAAAAGGTCCACCTTTGAGAAATCGACTGTCCGCAGGGCTTCAACCACCGAGGCGCTGTGTCCCACCCATTGGAAATCAGGCTCCTGCTGGAGGACCGTCTCCAGCAAGGACACCAGCCGCGGATCATTCTCGAGAAGGAAGATTCGGATCATGGGCCGGTTTTCGATCGGTCATCGCTACCCGAAAGGATGGCCACAGGCATGGGCACCACAAATCGCAGCACGGTGCCGGATCCCAAACTGCTGCCGATCTTCACGCGGCCTCCCAATTCCTCGATGCGTCGACGGATATTATCAAGACCCCGCCCCGGTCCTGAACGCTGGGCTATGGAGAAACCGCATCCGTCGTCCCGGATGACAATCCCCATCGCCCGGGATCGAAACGCGAAGCGGCAAGAAATATTGGCTGGCTGCCCATGGCGTGCCGCGTTGTTCAGTGCCTCCTTCACGGCCCGCAACAGGGAGAGCATCGCCGGAACATCGTGCCATGCCTCGACCGGAGGCCGGCCGCACACGGTCCAATTCAGGGGAAGCCCCGGGGCCGCACAAACCTTGTCGGCATGAGTCCGGCATTCGGAGAGGAAGTCCCCCCAGTGGATGAGGCCCCGTTCCAGGGTATTCATCAGCAACCGCAGCTCACGGTTTCCCTCCTGAGCGAGCTGTTGAATATCCTCCAGCTTTCCAACGCGGTTGACCGTCGTGCCATCGGCAGCTGGCCGGGAGGTCAGGAGCGCGAGATGGGCCGTGATACCTCCGAGGCCATCGTGGAGGTCGCGGACGAGCAGTTGCCGCTCCCGATAAGCGCGCTCGGCAAGGACTTCCTTCTCCAGGGCAGAAGCCTCCTCCTTGGCCCGCAACGCCTCCTCGGAAGCCTGCTGGATTTCCAAAAGCTGCCGCTGATTGATCAGCATCATCGCACCGAAGGTCCAAAAGAGTGCAAAGAGTATTATGATTCCGAACAGAGCCTGTTGCGGTCCGTCTGGTTCCATCAGTTCGGAAACCTGAGGACGGAGAGGCAGAGCGATCATCCTGTAGAGGAACACCAGGCTGATAAGCATCGCGGCCGCTCCAATCAGACGTGCCGAAAACTGGAGGCCCCGGCGACGCTCGCGGAGCAGTTCCAAGGCACCACTGCCGATGAACAAAACGAAAACCGGGGATGTCACGAGCGGACGAAACCTCGGCTGGTAGTCACCGAGAGTGAACCAGAGGTACCCGAGGAATACAGGGGCTGATAGGAACAAGGGCCACCGCAACTGGGGAGTCTTCCCCGAAGAGGCTGCTGCTCCGAGGTAGAAAAAGACCGACGCGGCCATGTTCATCGTCGTCGGCAGTGCCTTGGTGAGAATCGGATTCTCAATCACTGAGCGCATGGGCAAAACGACCATCGCCAATCCAGTGAGAAGCGTCGCCATCGTCCAATACCCGATGCCCAAAGCCCGCCGGTTTAAATACCACACCACTCCAAAGGCAAGCGCCTGCAGAGCGCTGATCACCCCGGCAACGAAGGACATGGTGGAGGGGTCGATGGAAACCAAGAAATGCACGGCTAGACAACACTGTTGGCAAAAACCTCTGGATGACTCCAGATCATATAAAATTTAAACCTTTTTTATAGAATTTTACCACTGATTCAACGCAGAGAAGTGGTGGAACGGATTCATTCTTGGCTGCACCGGGGCAACGGCGAGTGAGGATGGACCCTTGGGCTCGAGCGTCGCCAACACCACCGGATGCCAGTTACGTCTGCTATGGCGACGGGCTGACGTGAGTGAGGTCCAGATCCGGATCTGCGTCACCGGTTGAGCAAAGGCGCTCACCTGGACCGGCGGAGCTCCCGCACTGGGTTCCGCAGCGGACACCCCGGCGAGGGACGCATTGTGGGCGTGGATCCAGAATGCCGTGTCCGAATAGGCCATTCCCCAAGTGTTGCGGAACGGCAAACCTGAAACTCTGACCGATTTTGGCTTGGGCACTGGTCTCACGCCGCCTGCCGCTTCCAGTTCCTCGGCTTCTACTCGGCCAGCCTGTCCTCAGTATGCCGTGAGGATCCTGTGGTTCTCACGGTTCCGGCATTGCCGGAGAGAGAGGGGCGATTACCCTGCACCGCAGATCCCGATGCTCACCCCACTCCAACAACTGCTCCGTGTCTGGACCACTGTCTGGACTGTCTGGATGATGGCTGGAGCCACGATCGCCTTCGGTCAGGAGCCATCAACGCCTCAGTTCTCCCGGGAAATCCTGCCGCTGCTCTCCGACCACTGCTTCGCCTGCCACGGCCCCGACGAAAAGGGCCGTAAAGCCGGCCTGCGACTGGATACGCTCGCCGGTGCCCGAGGTTCCGGAAAAAGCGGGAAGATCGCCATCAAACCAGGGCATCCGGACGAGAGCGAAATCCTGCGCCGGATCCACAGCAGTGATCCCGACGAGGTGATGCCGCCCCGCGATTCGGGCAAGGCACTCCAGCCCGAGCAAGTGCGTCTCCTTCGCCAGTGGATCGAACAAGGAGCGCCTTGGGGACAGCACTGGGCGTTCGAACCACCGCAGCGGGCGACCGTTCCCGTGATGCGCGGAACCTCCCACACAATCGATGCCTGGGTGCGGCACTCCTTGGAGCGCGACGGACTAAAACCCGCACCCGAGGCCGCACGACCCACCCTCCTCCGCCGACTCACCCTCGACCTGACCGGCCTACCTCCGACTCCGTCCGAGATCGACGCCTTCGTGGCGGATCCGTCGCCTCAGGCCTATGAGCGGCAAGTGGATCGATTGCTGGCTTCCCCGCGATACGGCGAGCGGATGGCATGGGAATGGATGGAAGCCGCCCGCTACGCTGATTCCAACGGATACCAAGGCGATGGCGAGCGCACCATGTGGCCGTGGCGCGACTGGGTGGTCGACGCCTTCAATCGGAACCTGCCCTTCGACCAGTTCACCGTCTGGCAAATCGCCGGCGACCGGCTTCCGGGAGCCACCGATGAACAGCGCCTCGCCACGGGTTTCCTGCGCAATCACGCCATCAATGGCGAAGGCGGCCGCATCGCAGAAGAGAACCGCATCGACTACCTCTTCGACCAAACCGAGACGGTGGCCACGGTCTGGCTGGGAGCCACCTTCAACTGCACCCGGTGCCACGACCACAAGTTCGATCCCTACACTCAGAAGGACTACTTCGGACTGATGGCGTTCTTCAACCAGACCTCCGTCGACGGCAGCGGCGGCAATCCCCGGACGCCTCCCGTGTTGCCCGTGCTCGATCGGGAAATGCAGGCCCGAGTTGCCGATGCCGAGCAAGGTCTGGCCCACTTCATCCGCGACACGGAAGCCCTCGAGCGTCGGCGATTCCAGCCCGAGTCCGGCCAAACTCTGGACCAAACACCGCTGGCCCAAGACTTCTCCGCGGCCCATCGCGAACAACTCAAAGTCTCCGCGAAGGATCGGGACGCCGGCCGACTCCAGAAAATGGCCGACCTCTGGCGGGATTTCGACCCGCAGTACGTGACGGTGCTGGAACGCCAACGCGCCTCGCGCATCCACTGGGACAATGTCCAGAACCAGATCCCGAAAGTGATGGTGATGGAAGACCTGCCGAAGGTACGACCGACTTATCAATTGGTGCGTGGCAGTTACCAGAACCTCGGTCCTGAAGTTCCGCCATCGCTGCCAGGCCATCTCACGCCGGGTCATCGCGTGCAGCGCCCCGACCGGCTCGAACTGGCACGGTGGCTTGTTTCGCCGACCAATCCCCTGCCCGCCCGGGTCACGGTCAATCGATTGTGGCAGCAATTCTTCGGGCTCGGATTGGTGAAGACCTCCGAAGACTTCGGTCTCCAAGGTGAACGGCCTTCCCACCCGGAGTTGCTCGATGGGTTGGCCCTCGAGTTCATCGAGTCCGGCTGGGATGTCAAAGCCCTCGTCCGCTCCATCGTGCTGAGCGGCACCTACCGGCAATCGTCGCAAACCTCGCCAGAGGTCCGGGAACGCGATCCGGAAAACCGCCGACTGACCCGAGGCCCGCGATTCCGGATGCCCTCGCCCATGATCCGCGACATGACCCTGGCCTCCGCGGGCCTGCTCACCGAGCGCGTCGGCGGGGCCGCGGTCAACCCTTACCAGCCCGCGGGCGTGTGGGAGGAAACCACCTTCGGCAACAAGCGCTACACGCAAGACCATGGCGAGGCGCTCTACCGCCGCAGCCTGTACGTGTTCTGGAGGCGCATCATCGGTCCGACACTCTTCTTCGATGTGGCCAACCGCCAGACCTGCACCGTCAAGACGCCGCGAACCAATGTCCCCCTGCACGCCCTGCTGACGCTCAACGACACCGGCTACGTCGAGGCTGCGAGGATTCTGGCCCAGCAAGCCCTGATGAGCGACACGCGCGACTCCGAGCGGTTGGTGCGCGTCTTCCGCCAGGTGCTGTCCCGCCGCCCCAGCGCCGCTGAAAGCCGGATCCTCCTCGACGGGCTCCAGCGCCACCGGGCCTCTTACACCCTCCAACCCGAACTGGCGGCCCAATGGATCCGCACCGGCGAAATGACGCCCCCATCCCGCGTGAACCCCGTGGAATTGGCCGCCTGGACAGTCGTCTGCAGCACGGTGCTGAACCTCGACGAAGCCCTGACCAAGGAATGAACCCATTGACGCCCAACCACGAATTCCTGCTTCGTGAAACCCGCCGCCAATTCCTCGGCCGCACAGGCACGGGGCTAGGTCTTGCGGCTCTGAGCCAACTGCTCGGATCGGGCCGGGCCTCGGCAGCCGACCCGAGTCCAACGCTCCCGACGCAGGCACGGCCTCATCATCCGGCCAAGGCCAAGCACGCCATTTATCTGTTTCAAAACGGCGCGCCCACCCATGTCGACCTCTTCGACTACAAGCCGGAGCTGCTCAAACGCCATGGAAAGCCCCTGCCCGATTCCTACATCGGCGGCAAGCGCTTCAGCACCATGACGGGCAAGGCCGACGGCAAGTTGATGCTCGCTCCGGTGGAGCCATTCCGCCGGCACGGGCAAAGCGGTGCCTGGGTGAGCGATTTCTTGCCTCACACCGGCCGGATCGCCGACGAACTGTGCTTCGTCAAAAGCATGCACACCGACGCCGTGAACCATGCCCCGGCCATTTCATTGATGCTCAGCGGCGCTCAGATTCCCGGACGCCCCACCCTGGGAGCCTGGTTGACTTACGGCCTGGGTAGCGAAACGGAAAACCTGCCCGCCTTTGCCGTGATGACTTCGGTGAGCAAAGGGACCAGCTGTGGTCAGATATTCTACGATTTCTACTGGGGGTCTGGCTTCCTGCCTTCTCGCTATCAGGGAGTCAAATTCCGGGGCGGCAATGAACCGGTGTTGTACCTCGGCAATCCAGCCGGCCTGCCCTCGGCGACCCGCCGTTCCATGCTCGACGATCTGGGAGCGCTGAACCGCCTGAAGTTCGAGGCGCATGGCGACCCAGAGATCGCCACGCGCATCGCCCAGTACGAAATGGCCTTCCGCATGCAGACGAGCGTGCCGGAACTGGCCGACCTCTCGAAGGAACCGGAGTCGGTTCTGGCCTTGTACGGCCCGAGTGTTCGGGAGCCCGGCACCTTCGCCTACAACTGCCTCATGGCCCGACGCCTCATCGAGCGGGGTGTGCGGTGTGTCCAGGTCATGCATGCCGGTTGGGACCAGCACAACAGCCTCACCACCGAACTCTACACCCAGTGCCGCGATACCGACCAACCGTCCGCCGGCTTGGTCGTCGACCTCAAGCAACGGGGCCTGCTCGATGAAACTCTGGTAGTCTGGGGCGGTGAGTTCGGACGAACACCGTTCATCCAAGGCAACCTTGACGACCGCAAACGCTGGGGGCGTGACCATCATCCCTACGCCTTCACCACCTGGATGGCCGGTGGCGGGGTGCGGCCGGGAATTTCCTACGGTGAGACCGATGACCTGGGTATGAACGCAGTGCACAAGCCGGTGCATGTGCACGACCTGCAGGCGACCTTGCTGCACCAAATGGGCATCCACCACGAGCGGCTCACCTACCGGTTCCAGGGCCGCGATTTCCGACTCACCGATGTCCACGGCAACGTGGTGAGGGAAATCCTCCAAGGCGCCTGAGCTTCTCAACCATCCGACTCACCTTCGGATCGTTCTACGTCCATGGCTAACCACCGAAGGTGATCACACCCTTGGCCAAGCGTCCGGCCAGAAGGTCGTCAAAGGCCTCACCGAGCTGTTCGAGCTGGTAAGTGCGGGTGACCAGTTCATCGAGCAGCAATTGCCCAGAGGCATGCAGCTCGAAGATCCGCGGGAAATCGCGACTCGGAACGCAGCCACCGTAGAGCGGCGTCACGTAGGTTTTGTCCCACATGAAGAGCGGCATGGGAACGGTGACCGGGTCGTTGATGCCGCTAACTTGCAGGGCCATGCCTCCATCGCGGATGAGTTTCAGTGGCGCAAAGGCCAGTCGCGGAACCGAGGTGGCCTCGAAGGCGTAGTCGGCACCGGCTCCACCGCAGCGCCGGCGCACCTCGGCCGCCGCCGCATCGAGTTCGCGATCGGCCGGATCCACTTGGATCACCTCGGTCGCTCCGAATTGGCGCGCGCGTTCCAACGGCCCAGGTTGGAGATCCAGGGCAATGATTTGGGAGGCCCCGGCATGACGCGCTCCCTGAATCACATTCAGCCCGACCCCTCCGCAACCAATGACCGCCACCGAGCTCCCCGGAGCCACGCGCGCGACATTCACCGCGGACCCAAAGCCCGTCATCACCCCACAACCGACGATGCAGGCCGACTCAAAAGAAACCGGGGTCTCGAGTCGGGTGACCGCCGCCTGACGCACCAAGGCCAACCCGCACAAGGTGCCGAGATTGAAGGATCGGTCCACCGGAAGACCTCGAAGCTGGGTCCCGGCCGCATGGGCGTGGGCCGCAGAAGGCTCCATCACATGGGCCGGCCGGCTGCTGTGGCAATGGACGGCCGACCCGCGATGGCAGGCCGGGCAAGTGCCACACGGAATCACCCAGTTCAGCACCACTCGATCTCCGGGACGAACACCGCTGACCTCCGGGCCGACCTCGAGCACCACACCGGCTCCCTCATGACCCATGACCAGCGGTCGTTTCCAGCCCAGCGAGGCATGATCGGTATGGCACAGGCCCGAAGCCCGGATCTCAACAAGCACTTCGTCCCCCTGAGGCGAGGCCACCTCGATGGATTCGATGGCGAATTGTCCTTGGCCAGAAGCAATCGCCGCGCGGGTTGTTCGAATCATGTCAGAGGGAGTTGAGCGGGCGGCTTGGAGTCAGCGCGAGTGCTGCAACAACCAGTCGAACAGGGCCGGATCATTGTAGGCCTGGGTCCAGGAATCGTGCCCGGCCTCGGGATAGACCGTGTGCTTCACCGACTCATTCCCCGCCTTCTTGAACGCCTCCACCATGCGCTCGGTTTCGGCGGGCACCACGACGTTGTCCTTGCCGCCATGGAAGGCCCAGACGCCCAGCGTCTTGAGAGCCTCGCGTTGCGCCGGAAGCAACGTGCGAATGCGCTCCCCGCCTCCGCAAATGGGAGCCACGGCCGCGAAGCGCTCCGGATGCTTCACTGCCAACTCCCACGTGCCGTAGCCGCCCATGCTCAAGCCTGTGACATAGACACGGCGGCCATCCACCGGAAGGCTCGCTTGCAGTTCATCGAGTAGCGCCAAGAGCGTGGTGGAATTCCAAACCTGTCCCGACGGGCACTGCGGCGACGCGAGGATGAAGGGAAACTCCCGACCGGCGCTCACCAGCTTGGGTGGCCCATGCACGGCCACGGCAGTGAGATTGGTCCCGCGCTCGCCGGCTCCATGCAGGAAGAGCACCAAAGGCCAGCGCTTGGAAGGCTCCGCCGCCGCTACCTTCGGCACATACAGCAGGTAGTTCAGGCGATGCTCCGTGCGAATTTCACGGCGGAACTCCTGCGCCGTTTGACGCCCGGGCTCAGCTTGCGGCGGCGCAGCCATGACGGCGACGGCCGCGGTGAAAAAAACGGTGCCCAAGAGGTGATTTAACCCACGAGTCATGGCTGAAACGTGCCTCGGAAGAACTGCTGCGAGCAATCCCGATCCCAATGGTTTGCAGTTCGGCGGGCTGTGTCGCCGTGGCTACCGGGGACTTGAGGCCGCGGTGCCCCCTTGAGTCTGCGCCCGCGAATAATAGCGGAACCGATTCACCCGATAGACATAAGCCAGAATCTCCGCCACCGCGGTGTACAATTGGAGGGGAATATCACCATCTACCTTGCCGTATTTGAAGAGCATGCGGGCCAGCGGTTTGTTCTCCATCACCGGAATCTGGAGCTTTTCGGCCATCTCACGGATACGCAACGCGTTGAAATCCTTGGCCATGGCGATGATCCGAGGCGCTGCCATCGTGTCCCGATCGTAGCGCAGGGCCACCGCGATGTGAGTCGGATTGGCAATGACCACGTCGGCGTTGGGAAGATCCTCCAACTGCGCCTTGAAGGATTTGCGGCGCATCCGTCGTTTGCGCATCTCCCCCTTCACATGAGGGTTACCCTCGCTCTGCTTGCCCTCGTCCTTGACCTCCTCCTTGGTCATCATCATATCGCGCTGCGTCTTCCAGAGCTGATAGGCGTAGTCGATGGCTGCAATCAGGATCAACGCCAAGAGCACCCGACTCCCGATGCGGATCGAGGTCTCGGAGAGGAATGTGCCCACCCGGGAGATATCCACCGGCGCATTGAAGATCGGATCATCGAGCACCGAGCGCACCTGATTCCAAGAGAACAAGCTAATCGCTCCGAGCTTCAGGAGATTCACCGCCGCCGGAAACAACGACTGAAAAGAAAAGATCCGCTTGAATCCCGCCATGGGATTTATGCGCGCCCAATTGAAACTAATGGGGTCGCTCAACATCCGGAAGCGGCTTTGCACCAGGCCCGCTACCAAACCGCCCACCCCCGTGGCAATCACCGGCGGAGCTACGCAACCGACGAGGGTGAAGGCCGAGTCGGAGGCCTTATCCTGGAGGCTGTTGACGTCGATGGTCGTGTCATGGAGGTGGAAAAAGACCGACTTGAAAACACCCGTCAAATCATCGAACAACGCCCCACCATAGGACTGAAGCGCCCACACCCCGGCCATGAGCACGAAGGCCGTCTGAATCTCCTGGGACTTGGCGAACTGCCCCTTGCCCAATGCTTCGCTCAACCGCCTCTCTGTCGGTTGCTCTGTCTTGTCGCCACTCTCTTCAGACATGCGCGTTCAGGGGTTGGGTGGGGTGTATCCCAAGATCTGGGCGACGCGGACAAAATCGTCCGGAATCCGTCTTAGAAAATTGGCCGTGTGATCGCCGATGAAGCGCATGCTCATCGCCAAGACGAACAGCCCAGACAGCACCCGGATAGGCATACTTTCCGAGAACACATTCATCTGGGGCACCGCCCGTCCCAGCATCGAGAACACCCAGGTGACCAAGAAGGCCACGGCCATGATGGGAGCCGCCACCTGAATGCCCGCCGACAGGATCCACCCCGTATGGACCAGGACATTGCGCATCAGGTCCTCGCTGCCATGGGCAGCCCCCATGGGAAGCACCGAATAGGTCCGGATAAAGAACGCCAGCACCCAGTGATGGATGTCCAAGCCGAAGAAGGTGACCACCCCCAGCCAGTACAGCA
>Ga0315907_10006024_pt1 | contig 12989 bp, 9 predicted proteins | sample LakEriMetagenome_3_FD_203525 | JGI IMG/M metagenome (GOLD analysis project Ga0315907, IMG submission 203525) | Freshwater fungal communities from buoy surface, Lake Erie, Ohio, United States - Buoy 12 MA123 | ecosystem: Environmental > Aquatic > Freshwater > Lake > Lake biofilm | place: USA...
ATCCAGTCGCGGATGTTGCCGGGACGGTCGACGTCCCGGTCCTTGATCTCGAACATCTCCGCGTCGAGGTACTCCTCCTTGCCCGGCAAGGGGGTGGCCTCGCAGATCTCGAACCCGCTGTAGACGCCGTACAGCGGCGAGAGCGTCGCGGCGAGGGTGACCCGCACGAGGTGGACGGCGCGCCCGCCGGTCTGGAGATGGACGGGGTTGATGTCCGGCGTGTTGACGAAGAAGTTCGGGCGGAAGAAGTCCCGCGGCGGGCCGTCGACCAGTTCGGTCAGATAGTCGGTCAGCTCCGCCTTCGTCGTTCGCCAGGTGAAGTAGGTGTAGCCCTGCGTGAAGCCGAGCTTCGCCAGCCGGTACATCGGCTTCGGCCGGGTGAAGGCCTCCGACAGGAAGATCACGTCGGGGAAGCGCGACTGCACGTCGCGGATCAACCATTCCCAGAAGGGAAACGGCTTGGTGTGCGGGTTGTCGACCCGGAAGATCCGCACCCCCTGCTCCACCCAGAAGACGACGACGTCGCGCAGCGCCAGCCACAGCGACGGCAGCGACGACCCGTAGAAATGGACGTTGACGATGTCCTCGTACGTCTTGGGCGGGTTCTCCGCATGTTTCAGCGTCCCGTCGGGTCGCCAGTCGAACCATTCGGGATGCTCGCGGATCCAGGGATGATCGGGCGAGCACTGGATCGCGAAGTCGAGTGCGATCTCGAGCCCGTGCCCCTGGGCCGCGCGGACGAGGCGCCGGAAATCCTCGAGCGTGCCGAGGTCCGGGTGGACCGCGTCGTGCCCGACCTCCCCGGCACCGATGGCGTAGGGGCTGCCGGGATCGTCCGGGCCGGCCGAGAGCGTGTTGTTCCGTCCCTTGCGCCGGGTCCGCCCGATCGGATGGATCGGCGGGACGTAGAGGACGTCGAACCCCATGTCCCGCACGTAGGGAAGATGCCGGATCACGTCGTCGAAGGTGCCGTGGCGGGTCCCCTCGCCGGTCGAGCGCGGGAAGAGTTCGTACCACGCGGCGAACCGGGCGGCGCGACGGTCCACCACGACCTCGAGGTCGCGGACGTGCCGCGTCACGGTCTCCCGCGGGCCGTAGCGCCGCATGGTCTCGGCGAGGCACTCGTCGCGCAGGGCCGCGAGGCGCCCGGCGTCGTCGGTGGCCGCGTCGAGCGTGGCGACGAGCGCGTCCAGCCGGCGGCGCGCCTCGCCGTCCGCGGCGTCCCGCGCCGCCCCCACCAGCCGCCGCCCCTCCGCCAGCTCGAGGGCGACCGACTGTCCCGCGGCGACCGTCTTGCCCACGTCCGACCGCCAGGAGGCGAAAGGGTCCCGCCACGCCTCGACCGTGTAGAGATAGCGGGTGTTGCGCGCGAGCGGCAGGCGCCCGGCCCAGCGGTCGTTGTCGACGAGGACCATCGGCGCCGTCCGCCACTCCGGACGGTCGTGCTCGCGGAACAGGACCTGGGCGCCGATCGTCTCGTGGCCGTCGGTGAAGATGTCGGCGCTCACCTCCAGCACGTCGCCGACGGCCCGCTTGACGGCGAAGCGTCCACCGTCGATCTCGGGCCGCACGGCCTCGATCGAGACCCGCGCGGGCGCCAGCGACGCCAGGAGGGCGGCCGACGCCTCGGCGCCGAGGCCGGAGGGGCGCTCGTCGTTCGCCGCCGCCTCGAACACGCGCACCTCCAGCGGCGCCAGCGGCAGGGGGCGGCCCGGCTCCAGCGGGAGGGGTCGCATGTGCGGCGTCACGTCGTCGAGGCACCCGGAGCCGCTGCACGCCTCGAACAGGACGTGGCCGCCGTCGACCACGAGGTCGCCGGCGGGGTCGGGATTGATCAGGATGAGCGCGCTCGCCGTCCCGTCCCCGCCGCTCCGGCGCACGAGGCCGACGACGTCCGACCCGGGCGCCGTCGCGCGCTGGATCGGCGTCTCCACGTTCAGCGCGGCCACGGACGCCTTCATGGCGTTCGCGGCGGCGAGGAACCCCGTCAGGTCGACGCGCCGGTCCTCCCAGTCGCCGGGCACGGTGCGGACCGGGTCGAGGCGGCGGCGGAACCCGTACTCGTATCCCACCGGCATCATGATCCCGGTGCCCAGCGCCGCCGCCGAGAGGTAGGCGAAGCGAAGCCGCGCCGCCAGCCGGTCGGGATCGTCCGTCCCCGCCTCCGCCGCGACACGGGGGGTGTCGTGGCTCTCCGGAAAGGCGATGGTCGGCGCCACGCGGGCCAGTTCGGCCTGCTGGTCGAGGAACCAGGCGGAGCGGAAGTCCCACCAGCGCGCGCTCGACATCACATAGTCGAAGCCCGCGCCGGCCAGCGGCCGGACCCGCTCGGTCGCGACGCCCAGCGTGTCGGCGACGAACAGGCAGTCCGGCCGGACGGTGCGGGCGGCGGCGATCAGGTCGGCCCAGACCCGTGGGGGCATGTCGGCGGCGGCGGTGCAGCGGAACCCCGCGATCCCGGTGCGGACCATGGCGCGCAGCCAGTCCGCCCAGACGGCGGTCGCTTCGGCCCGCACCTCCTCGCGCCCCCACGCGACCTCGGCCAGGTCGCCCCAGGTGACGCCCGTGGGCGAGCGCGCGACCGCCGCCCGCCCGTCCGTGTCGCGGCGGACCCAGTGGGGCCGCTCCGTGGCGAGCCGGCCGTCGCGGGCGACATGCCGGACGACGAGATCGAGCATGACCCGCAGGCCGCAGCGCCGCGCGGCGTGGCAGAAGTCGCCCAGCAGCGTCTCGTCCGACGCATCGGCGCCGTCGCGCAGCGCGGGATCGAGGCGCCAGGGGTCGGACAGCGCGTAGATGTTCCCCGATCCGCCGGGGGCGTGAATCGGGTTCAACCCGATCCAGTCGAACCCCATCCCGGCGATGCGCGGCAAATGGCCGTGCCAGTCCGGAACCGGACCGACGAGACGGGGGAAGAGATTGTAGATCTTCGGGGCGTGGGGCACGCCGGGGACCTCGACCGCGGGCCCCCCGTCAACGCGGCCCCCGTCCCGAGGTTCCCGACGGTCCCTCCCCCGTCAGCGCGAGGGCGCGGGGGCCGGCGCGGGCGCCGCGGCCGGGGGCGGCGGCGCCGGAACCGGCTGCTGCGCCTCGGCCAACGCGGTGCGGCGCACCACGCCGAGGATCGCGTCCCGCCACCGGTCGGCGGCCACCGCCTCGCCCACCGGGCCGAAGTGCATGAAGCGCAGGAGGACGCGGTCCGGGGTCAGATAGGTGAAGAGCGCCGCGTGGATCGGCCCCTCGGGCGTTATGCAGCGGACCTGCGCGGTGCGCAGGACGATGGCGCCGATGGTCTCGGCGTCGTTCTGGCGGGCATTGAAGTCCGCCGTGCAGCCGGTCCGCAGCCCGTCGACCACGCGGACCGAGGCGTCCTCGAACCCCATGTCGGGCGGGATCTGGACCTCGAGAACGCTGCCGATGATCGGGCCGAGGCGCCAGTTGTGGTTGCCGGGCCGCCGCTCGGGCGGGACCTCGTCGAGGATCAGGGGCTGGGCGTTCTGCATGCCCGCCTGGATCAGCAGGTCGATCAGCGGCGGCGGCAGGATGGTGACCTCGCGCGTCGCCGCGACCGGCGGCCGCTGGCGCTGCTGCGCCTGGGCGGGCGCCGCCTGTCCGGCCTGCCCGGCCGGCGCGGCCGGTGCCGCGGCGGGCGGCGGGCTCTGGGCCGGCGGGGCGGCCTGAGCCTGCTGCGGTGGCGCCGAGCCCCGGCCCTGCGTCTCGACGCAGGAGCGCAGGTCGGCCACGGCCCTGCCCGTGCCGCGCAGCGCCAGCGACACCGTCCGTCCGCCGAGGTCGAGGGACATGCGGTTGCCGCGGCCCATCGCGGTCAGGAACTCGTTGTCGAAGTTGCCGACGATCAGCACGCCCGGCTGCGGCACCACGGCGCGGAGCTGTCGCTGCAGCCGGCCGTCGACGTCCCCGGTCACCGCGACCTGCTGGTCCGGCGCGAAGGGTCCGTTCGGCTGGTTGATGACCAGCGCCGTCTCGCCGTTCGCACGGCGCTGCAGGATCACGGTCGCCGAATTGTCGGTCCGGACCTGCGCGACGCAGCCCTGGAAGGGGGTGCCCGGGGCGCTCATCAGGCCCACCTGCCAGTCCCCGCCGGGGGTGTAGGTGACCGCGGGCGGACGTGGCTGGGCCACGGAACCGCCCGCCGCGAGGAGACCGACGGCCAGGGCGAGGGAGGGCAGGATCGGCTTCACGAACGAAATCCCCACGATTGATACGGTTCGGCGCGCGCCGCGGACCCTATCCACGCGGCGCGGGACGCGCAAGCGCACCCGGACGGAACGGGGCGATCGTGGCCCTTTCAGGGCCCGCCGGCGTCGACCCGGGCCAGGAGCGCGGCCCGCGTATCCTCGTCGACGAAGGCGGCACGCAGCGCCGTCCGCGTGACGGCGCCGAGCGCCCTGTCGTCCAGCCCGGCGTGGCGCGCGGCCTCCGCGTACTCCCGCCCGATCGAGGTGTCGAAGTAGGGCGGGTCGTCGCTGGCCAAGGTCACGGCGACGCCGGCGGCGCGCAGACGGCCGAAGGGGTGGGCGGCGAGCGAGGGATAGACGCCCGTCGCGACGTTGCTGACGGGGCAGACCTCCAGCACGAGGCCGCGGTCGACGATCTCCCGCACGAGGTCCGGATCCTCGACGGCGCGGACGCCGTGGCCGATGCGGGCAAGCGGGAGCGAGCGGATCGCGTCCCGCACGCTCTCCGCCCCGCACACCTCGCCCGCGTGGGCGGTGCAGGCGAGACCGGCCCCGGCGGCGATGGCGAAGGCCGGCGCGAAATCGGCCGCCCGCCCCACCGCCTCGTCGCCGGCCATGCCGAATCCGGTCACGAGCGGATGCGGGGCGGCGGCGACGCGGCGGGCGACGTCCACCGCCGGACCGGGCCCCAGATGGCGCAGGCAGACCATCACGATTCGCGCCTCGATCCCCGTCGCCGCGCGCGCCTGCGCGATGCCGGCCGCGACCCCGTCGACGAGGCCGTCGTAGCCGAGGCCGACGGCGGCGGCGTGGTCGGGCGAGGCCATCACCTCGACGTAGACCGCCCCCTCCGCCGCGCAGCGGGCCAGATAGTCGGCGGTCACGATGCGGTAGTCGTCGGCGGTTCGGATCGCCGAGGCGGCGGCGTCGTAGGCCCGCAGGAAGTGGAGGAAGTCGGTCCAGAGGAACCGGCCATCCCCGCCGAACAGGTCGGCCGGGAGCGCGATCGCGTGCCGGGCGGCGAGGCGGCGGACGAGATCCGGCGTCGCGGTCCCTTCCAGATGGACGTGGAGTTCGGCCTTGAGCGGCGTCACGGGGCGCTCCGGTCGACGGCGGTGGTCCCGGCGACGGGGCGGACCGACCGCGCGCGGACCGTCTCCCGCCACAGGATGTAGAGGCCGCTCGCAACCACCACCGCGGCGCCGAGGAGATCGCCCCCCGTCGGCCATTCCCCCCACAGGAACCAGCCGAGCGCCAGCCCCCAGAGGATCGAGACGTACTGGAACGGCCCGACCACGCCAGCCGGCGCGAGCCGATAGGCCTGGAGCTGGAAGAACTGGCCGACGGTGCCGATGACGCCGAACGCCACCATCAGCAGCACGTCGCGGGCGCTCTCGGGGGTCTGCCAGACGAAGGGCAGGAAGCCGACCGAGGCGAGGAAGGCGGTCGCGTTGACGGTGAACAGGATGGCCGCGTTGCTGTCCGTCATCGACAGCTTGCGGGCCAGCACCATGCCGAGGCCGAAGGTGAAGGCGCCGAACAGCGGCACCAGGATCGCCGGCTGGAGCGAGATCGAGCCCGGCTCGACGATCAGCAGCACGCCGGCGAAGCCGACGACGACCGCCGTCAGCCGACGCCATCCAATGCGCTCGCCCAGCATCGGCACCGCGAGGAGCGTGATGACGAGCGGGGCCGCGAAACCGATCGCCTGCACCTCCGCCAGCGGCAGCGTCTGGAAGGCGTAGGTGAAGGCCAGCATCGTCACGATGGAGACGAGCCCGCGAAGGACGTGCAGGCGGGGCGAGCGCACCCGGAGCGTCGCGAAGCCGCCGTCGCGGCGGATGAGCCACGCGATCATCACGGCGGCGAACATCGTCCGCACGAAGATGATCTGCATGGGATGCCAATGGGCCAGCGCCTTCACCATCGCGTCGGTGAGCGCGAAGCTGGAAACGGCGAAGGCGATGCAGGCGATGCCCCGGAGCGCGTCGTTCCGGCCAGCGCTCACCACGTCGATCCGACGCGCCGGGCGACCAGCAGGCAGGTGGATCCGGGCGCGCCGCCGACGCCCATCGCCGCGCGCACCGCCCGCGCGGCGGCCTCCGCGTCCGCGTCGGTCCGCGCGTGAACGCGCGCCAGCGGACGGCCGGCGGGCGCCACTTCGTCCCCCGGGCCGGCGACGTCGGTCAGGCCGACGGCGGGGTCGACGGGGTCGGTCGGCCGCGTCCGGCCACCACCGAGGGACACCACCGCGAGGCCGAGCGCACGGGTGTCCACCGCGGTGACGGTCCCGGCATCGATCGGGTGGACGTCGCGGACCACGGGCGCCGCCGCGAGGTGGGCGTCCGGACGGTCGATCAGGTCGGACGGGCCGCCCAGGCCGTAGACCATGCGCGCGAACCGGTCGGCCGCGGTGCCGTCGGCCAGCGTCGCGCGCAGGCGCCCGGCGGCGGCCTGGAGGTTCGGGGCGAGGCCGCCCGCCACCAGCATCTCCGCCGCCAGCGCGACCGTCACCTCGACGAGGCGGGCGTCGCCGGCATCCCCGCGAAGGATGGCGAGGCACTCCCGCACCTCGACCGCGTTGCCGGCGGTCGTCCCGAGGCACCGGTTCATGTCGGTGAGCAGCGCCGACGTCCGCAGCCCCGCCCCGTTCGCCACGCCGACAAGGCTCTCGGCGAGCGCCACCGCGTCGTCGAAGGCCTGCATGAAGGCGCCGGTGCCGAACTTGACGTCGAGCACCAGAGCGTCGAGGCCTGCGGCCAGTTTCTTCGACAGGATCGAGGCGGTGATGAGGTCGAGGCTCTCGACCGTCGCCGTCACGTCGCGCACGGCGTAGATGCGACCGTCGGCGGGGGCGAGGTCGGCGGTCTGGCCGATGATCGCGCAGCCCGCCTCGCGCACGACCCGCACGAAGGTGTCGGGGTCGGGCTTCGCGGTGTAGCCGGGGACGGCTTCCATCTTGTCGAGCGTGCCGCCGGTGTGGCCGAGGCCGCGGCCGGAGATCATCGGCACGAAGCCGCCGCAGGCGGCCACCATGGGGGCGAGCAGCAGGCTCACCTTGTCGCCGACGCCGCCGGTCGAGTGCTTGTCGAGCGTCGGGCCCGGCAGGTTGGCCGACCGCCAGTCCAGCACCCGGCCGGAGCGCATCATCGCGGTCGTGAGCGCGACGCGTTCGTCGAGCGTCATGCCGCGGAAGAAGACGGCCATGGAGAAAGCGGCGATCTGCCCCTCGGTCACCGTTCCGTCGGTCACGCCGCGCACATAGGCGGCGATCTGGTCCGCCGTCAGCGCGCGGCCGTCGCGCTTGGCGCGGATGATCTCCTGCGGCAGCACGGGCTCAGTACCCCGCCGGCCTGGCCGCCCCGGCGCCGTGGCCGAGGTCGGCGAGGAGCGCGTCGAGCAGGCCCGAGGCGCCGAAGCGGAACGTGCCCGGCGAGACCCAGCCGGGCCCCTGGACGTCGTCGGCGATCGCCAGATAGGCGCCGGCGGTGCCCGTGTCGCGGATGCCGCCCGCCGGCTTCACCCCGAGGCGTCCGCCGTGCGCCTTCGAGACCTCCAGCAGGATGCGGGTCGCGTCGGGCGTCGCCGCCGGGCTGCGCTTGCCGGTCGAGGTCTTCAGGAAATCGGCGCCGCACGCGACGGAGAGTTCGGCCGCGGCGCGGATCGTGGCGGCGTCCGGGAGGGCGCCGGTCTCGTGGATCACCTTCAGCAGGCGCCCCGCACAGGCGGCGCGGACGGCGCGCAGCATCCGCTCCGTCGTGCCCGTGTCGCCGGCGGCGAAGGCGGCGTAGGGCAGGACCACGTCGATCTCGTCGGCCCCGGCGGCGACCGCGGCCCGCGTCTCGGCCTCCGCAGCCGCGACGTCGGTTCCGCCCGCGGGGAAGTTCACGACCGTCGCGACGCGCACCCCCGTCCCCGCCAGCGCCGCCTTCGAAAGGGCGACGAAGCGCGGATAGACGCAGACCGCGGCCACGTGCCCGGCCGGCGTCGTCGCGCGGGCGCAGAGCGCGCGGATCTTCTCGTCGGTGTCGCTCGCCTCGAGGCTCGTCAGGTCGAGAAGCGGGAGGGCGCGGCGGGCGACGTCGGCGGCCGTCACGCGAGCCCCCCGAGGACGCGGAGCAGCAGCCGTTCGAGGTCGCCCGCCGCGAGCTTGGCCCCCTCCAGCGTCTGGTCGTGGTTGACGGGGTCGGGCGAGAGGCCGACGCCGAGGTTGGTGATGGCGGCGAGGCCGCACACCGTCAGCCCGCAGTGCCGGGCGGCAAGGCATTCCTGCACCATCGACATGCCCACCGCGTCGCCGCCCAGCATCTTCAGCATCCGCACCTCGGCCGGCGTCTCGAACGCGGGGCCGAGCCACGCGGCGTAGACGCCCTCCGTCAGGGCGATGCCCTCCGCCGCCGCCGCCGCGCGAATCCGCGCGTTCATCGCCGGGTCCCAGGCATCGAGCAGCGGCGGGAAACGGGGGCCGAAGCGCTCGTCGTTCGGGCCGACCAGCACGCTCGTGCCCTGCATGTTGATGTGGTCGGTGACCATCATCAGCCGCCCGGGCCCCACCTCGGTCCGCAGCGAGCCGGCGGCGCAGGTGAGGACGAGCAGCGAGCAGCCGAGCAGCTTCAGCGTCCGGATCGGCGTGGTGACCGCCGATGACGGCAGCCCCTCGTAGGTGTGCTTGCGGCCCTGCATGACCGCGACGTCGATGCCCGCGAGGCGTCCGAAGACGAGCCGCCCCGCATGGCCGTGGACGCCGGGCGGGAAGAAGCCGGGGATCTGGCCGTAGGGGATGGCGACCGCGTCCTCGATCCGGTCGGCGATGCCGCCGAGACCGGACCCCAGGACGAGTGCCGCGCGCGGGACGAATCCCGAGGGCAGCCGGGCGCGCAGCGCGTCGGCCGCGTCGTCCGGTCCGCCGGGAATGGGGGGTGCGATGGTCATGGCTCAGACGCCCAGGTTCTCGGGTCCGAAGGAGAAGGGAAGCAGATCGTCCAGGGTGAAACGCCGGCGGGTCCCCTCGGGCCCGCAGACCCAGATCACGACGTCCGGCGCCGCGAACTCGCGGATCCGCTGGCGGCAGCCGCCGCAGGGCGTGCAGAGCATGCCGTCGCCCGCCTCGCCGCCGATCACGACCACCTCGGCGATGCGCCGATGCCCCTCGGCCACCATGCGGCCGATGGCGCTGGCCTCGGCACACTGGCCCTGCGGATAGGCGGCGTTCTCGACGTTGGCAGCGGTTACGATCGCGCCGTCCGCCGTGCGGAAGGCCGCGCCCACCTTGAAGCGCGAATAGGGGACGTAGGCCCGCTCCCGCACGGCGAGGGCGGCCTCGAACAGGTCGCGCGGGACGTCCGCCATCTCAGCGCTCCTTTACATAGGGAATGCCGCTCGCCTTCGGTGCGATCGCCTTGCCCACGAAACCCGCGAGCAGCAGCACCGTCAGCACGTAGGGCAGCATCTGGATGAACTGCACCGGGATGACGCCGATGCCCGGGATCGGCGTGCCCTGCAGGCGCACCTGCATGGCGTCGGTCAGCGCGAAGAGGAGGCAGGCGAAGAGCGCCGGCCAGGGCAGCCAGCGCCCGAAGATGAGCGCCGCCAGCGCGAGGAACCCCTTGCCCGCCGTCATGTCCTTGACGAAGGCGGCCCCCTGCGCGGTCGAGAGATAGGCGCCCGCCACGCCGCACAGCACGCCGCAGATGATCATCGCCCGATAGCGCAGCGCCACGACCGAGACGCCGGCCGTGTCGACCGCGCTGGGGTTCTCGCCCACCGCCCGCAGCCGCAGCCCGAACCGCGTGCGGAACAGCACCCAGCCGGTGAGCGGCACGAGCGCCGCGGCGATGTAGACGAGGATGTTGTGGCCGCTGATCACCTGCGCGTAGATCGGGCCGATGATCGGCACCGGGGCGAGCAGATCCACGAACGGCAGGCGGATCGCCTGGAACCGCGCGCCGCTGGCGAGGCTCGGCGTGTTCCCGCCGAGGCCGAACCACGCGATCGCCAGCGTCGGCGCGAGACCTGCGACGAGGATGTTGATCGCCATGCCCGAGACGACCTGGTTGCCCGCCTTGGTGATGCAGGCATAGGCGTGGACGAGCGCGAAGAGGGTGGAGGCCGCGATCCCTGCGAGCAACCCGACCCACGGGCTGCCCGTCACATGGGCGGCCGCGGCGGCGGCGAAGGCGGCCGCCAGCATCTTGCCCTCGAGGCCGATGTCGACCACGCCCGAGCGCTCGGCGTAGAGCCCGGCCAGCGCCGCGAAGACGAGGGGCGTCGCGACCCGGATGGTGGCGCCCGCGACCGAGACGATGGTCAGGAGGATGTCGTCCATCGGTTCCCTCCCCTCACGCGGCCGCGCGCAGGCGGCGGCGGAACAGCGCCTCGACCTGCGGCCGGAACAGGTTCTCGAGCGCGCCCGCGAACAGGATGATCAGGCCCTGGATGACGACCACCATCTCGGTCGAGAGCTTCGGGAACTCGAAGTTCAGCTCCGATCCGCCCTGGTAGAGCGCGCCGAACAGGAGCGCCGACAGGAAGATGCCGAGGGGATGGTTGCGGCCCATCAGCGCCACCGCGATGCCGACGAAGCCGACGCCGCCCGTGTAGTTCAGGATGATGCGGTGCTGTGCGCCCAGGAGCACGTTGACCGCGACCAGCCCCGCGAGCGCACCCGAGATCACCATCGCCAGCATGATCATGCGGCCGGGGCGGATGCCGGCGTAGACGGCCGCGCGCTCGTTCTGCCCCACCGTGCGGATGCCGTAGCCCCAGCGGGTGTGCCACACGAAGACCCAGAAGGCGACGCAGCAGGCGACGGCCAGAAGAAAGGAGACGTTGAGGAAGCTGGTGCGCGAGCGGATGCCGAAGAGCGCCAGCAGGTCCTGAAGCGACGGCAGGTGCGTCGAGGGGTCGAACGCCCGGCTCTCCGGCGCCTGCTGGCCGGGCGCGATCAGCACGTCGACCATGACGTAGTTCATGATCGAGGCGGCGATGAAGTTGAACATGATCGTCGTGATGACGATGTGGCTGCCGCGATAGGCCTGGAGCCACGCCGGCACGAGCGCCCAGATCCCGCCGAACAGCGCCGCCGAGATCACGGCGACCGCCATGACCACCGGCCACGGCCAGCCGCCCATCGCGAGGCCGACGAGGCCCACGCCGAGCCCCGCGATGTAGGCCTGCCCCTCGCCGCCGATGTTGAACAGCCCGCAATGGAAGGCGATCGCGACGGCGAGGCCGGCGAAGATGAAGTTGGTCGTGTAGTAGAGGGTGAAGCCGATGAGGTCGGTGTCGCCGAAAGCCCCCCACACGAGCACCTTCAGCGCCGCGACCGGGTCGACGCCCAGCACCCAGATCACCCCGCCCGCGATCACGAACGCCGCCAGCAGGTTGAGCAGCGGGAGGAGGACCAGCCCCACCCACCAGGGCACGTCGGCCGGCCGGCCGAACCCGTCGAGCGTCGCCATGGCTCAGGCCGCCTCCGCGATGCCGGCCATCATCAGGCCGATGCGCCGTTCGTCCGCCTGATCCGCCGGAACCTCGCCGACGATCATCCCGTCGAACATGACGATGATCCGGTCCGAAAGCGCCAGGATCTCGTCCAGCTCCACCGAGACGAGAAGGATCCCCTTCCCGTCGTTGCGCAGCTGAACGAGGCGGCGGTGGATGTACTCGATGGCGCCGATGTCGACGCCGCGGGTCGGCTGCCCCACCAGAAGCACGTCCGGGTTCCGCTCGATTTCGCGCGCAAGGATGATCTTCTGCTGGTTGCCGCCGGAAAACTTGGACGACTTGAGCGTCGGCACCGGCGGACGGACGTCGTAGGCCTCCATCTCCTTCGCGCAGCGCATGCGCACGCCGCTCCAGTCGATCAGGGGCCCGCGCGTATAGGCGGGGTCGTCCTCGTAGCCGAGGATCAGCGTCTCGTAAGCGGTGAAGCTGGTGACCATCCCCACCCGCTGCCGGTCCTCCGGCACGTGGGCCACGCCCGCCTGACGGACGGCACGCGCATCGGGCCGACGGGACGGGGTGATCAGGTCGGCGCCCGAGACGCGCACGCGGCCGGATGCGATCGGGCGCATCCCCGCCAGCGCCTCCATCAGTTCCGTCTGCCCGTTGCCGGAGACGCCGGCGACGCCGACGATCTCGCCCGCGCGGACGTCGAAGGTCGCGTCCTTGACCCGCCGGACGCCCTGCCCGTCGACGACGGTCAATCCCTCCACCTCGAGCACCTTGCGCCCGGCCGCCGCGGGCGGCTTCTCCACCCGCAGGACGACCGAGCGCCCGACCATCAGCGACGCCAGCTCCTCGCGCGAGGTCTCGGCCGTCGGCTTCGTCGCCACCACCTCGCCGCGGCGCATGACGGTGACCGTGTCGGTCAGCTCCATCACCTCGCGCAGCTTGTGGGTGATGATGACGATGGTCTTTCCCTGCGCCTTCAGCGCACGGAGGATGCGGAAGAGGTGGTCGACCTCCTGCGGCGTCAGGACGCCGGTCGGCTCGTCGAGGATGAGGATCTCGGCGCCGCGGAAGAGCGCCTTGAGGATCTCGAGCCGCTGCTGCACGCCGACCGGGAGGTCGCCGACCACCGCGTCGAGGTCAACCTCGAGCGCGTAGTCCTTCTCGAGGCGCGCCAGCTCGTCGCGTGCGCGTCGGGCGCCGGCGGCGAGCGTCATGCCGCCCTCGGCGCCAAGCAGCACGTTCTCCAGCACCGTGAAGGGATCCACCAGCATGAAGTGCTGGTGGACCATGCCGATGCCGGCGGCGATGGCGTCACGCGGGGAGCGGACGGCCAGA